>WNGE01000859.1_pt1 | contig 49788 bp, 42 predicted proteins | sample 5400651 | NCBI WGS metagenome assembly WNGE01 (sample SAMN13153370, study PRJNA577476) | soil metagenome | isolation source: 60 cm soil or saprolite under grassland replicate 2 | place: USA:California | collected 2016-06-15 | reverse complement strand
TCCGGAGTTTACGAATGATGAAATTCGCGGCGAGCTTGAGAACAGCAAACTGGTCTTTGAGACACTAAGCGATGAGGAACTAACGAGACGGGCGGCGCAGCACATAGCTGACGGATTGGTTGTCGGATGGTTTCAGGGAAGAATGGAGTTTGGGCCACGAGCGCTGGGTAATCGCTCCATCGTCGTCGATCCACGCCGGGAGGAGATGAAAGAGATCCTCAACGACCGGATTAAGAAACGCGAGCCGTTTCGTCCATTTGCCCCATCGATACTCGAAGAACGCACCCCAGATTATTTTGAACAGACTCATCCAGCGCCGACGATGTTGATGGTCTATCAGGTTCGGCCGGAACGCCGCGCTGAAATTCCGGCAGTCACCCACGTTGATGGCTCGGGACGTTTGCAGACAGTTTCGCGCGAAGTCAATCCGCGCTATTACCAGCTAATTTCTGACTTCAACGAATTGACCGGCGTGCCTGTATTGCTGAATACATCGTTCAACGAAAACGAGCCGATCGTTTGTACTCCACGACATGCTATTGATTGTTTCATGAAGACGCGGATGGATGTTTTGTATCTGGGAAATCATGTAGTGCGGCGTAATTGAGCCGTCAAGATACAAGTAACTATCCGCAGATTACGCCGATTTCACAGATTCAATAAGAACAAGAAAGAGTTTACGGCAAAGATTGAAATGGTTATCAGAATAGAAAATTTTTCTAAATCGGGTTGTTATCTGTGTAATCTGCGAAATCTGCGGACTCAAATCTTTGCTTCCTGAACTCTTGGCGGTCCATAAACTTCGAGGAAACGGGTTTAAGCGATGAGGATACTCGTAACCGGCGGCGCTGGTTTTATTGGTTCGCATCTCTGTGAACGTCTGCTGGCTGACGGCCACGATGTTCTGTGTTTGGACAACCTCTTCACCGGACGTCGCATGAATATTGTGAAGCTGTTGGACGACCACCGCTTCGAACTGATTCGTCATGATGTGACTGAACCGATCCTCCTGGAGGTGGATCAGATTTATAACCTCGCCTGTCCAGCCTCGCCGATTCACTACCAGTACAACCCGGTTAAGACGGTAAAGACCAGTGTGATGGGCATGATAAACATGCTCGGCCTGGCCAAGCGCGTTCGTGCGCGAATACTGCAGGCATCGACGTCCGAAGTTTATGGCGACCCTCTGGTTCATCCGCAGCCTGAGGAGTATTGGGGTAATGTCAATCCGATCGGCCTACGCTCATGCTACGACGAAGGGAAACGCATTGCGGAAACCTTGATGATGGATTATCACCGCCAGAACCACGTTGACACGCGCATTGCGCGGATATTCAACACCTATGGCCCGCGCATGCTCGAAAACGATGGCCGCGTCGTTTCGAACTTTATTGTGCAGGCATTGCGCGGCGAGGCTCTTACGCTTTATGGCGACGGAGACCAAACGCGCTCGTTTTGCTATGTCGATGATCTGGTGGAGGCATTGATCAGACTAATGAATGTGGCTGACGTGCATGAGCCGGTTAACCTTGGTAACCCGGGCGAGTTTACGATCAAAGAACTGGCAGAGGAGGTAGTAAGAGTTTGCGAGTCGAGTTCAGGAGTGAAATACCTGCCGCTGCCACAAGACGATCCAAAGCAACGCAAGCCTGACATCTCGCGCGCCCAGAGGCTACTCGACTGGAATCCAACCATCCCATTGCACGAAGGTCTCAAGAAGACCGTTGCTTACTTTAAGGAACGAGTCAACAGTGAACAGTCAACAGTCAATAGCAGGAAGTGATCTGTAGCTAATCATGACTCTCACGCAGATGCTATTCCACATACTTACTATTTGACTGTTTACTGTTGACTGTTCACTGTTGACTAATTTCATGAAAGTCCTGCTACTCAACCAGTGCTTCTATCCTGATGTGATGGCGACAGCTCAACAGCTGACCGATCTGGCAGTCGGGCTTGCCAAAGAAGGGCATGACGTCACGGTAATCGCGAGCGATCGCGGCTATGATGATCCATCCCAAAGATTTCCTCGCCGCGAGAGCTGGAATGGTGTCAAGATCATTCGCATCTCATCATTGACTCTCGGAAAACAAACCAGATGGCGCCGGGCCGCAACCTTTGCAACTTTTCTGGTCAACTGCGCCTTGAGATTATTGGTAAGCCCGCGTTACGACGTGGTGGTGGCCTTAACTTCGCCACCACTAATCTCCTCTCTAGGCTCTTTGTTCGTCCGATTGAAGGGTGGCAAGTTTTTCTTCTGGGTAATGGATCTGAATCCGGATGAGGCGATAGCCGCCGGTTGGCTGAAAGCAGATTCACTGCCCGCGAGAATTCTCAGCTACTTATTGCGTTACAGTTTGTTGCAGGCCGAACGGGTGATAGTGCTCGATCGATTCATGCAGCGCCGGATCGTCGAAAAAATGGTTCCTGAAGAGCGGACAACGGTCTTGCCTCCGTGGGCCCAGGACGACACTGTCAGGTTTGACCCGCGAGGGAGAGAAGAATTCCGCCGGCAACATAAGTGGGAAGATAGTTTTGTGGTGATGTATGCGGGGAATCACAGTCCCTGCCACCCACTGGATAGTTTAGTTGAGGCCGCGCATTTTTTGTCTGGTCACAAGGAAATAATTTTCTGTTTTGTTGGCGGAGGCAGTGAGCAAGGGAAGGTGCAAGCGTTTGCAGCACTACATAATCTGGAAAATATACACTGCCTTCCCTATCAACCCTTCGACATGCTGTCAGCAACCCTTTCGGCCGCTGACCTGCATGTAGTCGTGATGGGTAATGAGTTTGTTGGAATAGTTCACCCCTGCAAGCTCTATAATATTTTGACCACTGGTAGTCCTTTCCTTTATATCGGGCCCAAAGAAAGTCATATCACCGAAATTGCGGCGCAAGGCGGCGGACGCTACCGCGTCTATGCGGCAACGAATGGCGATGTGGATAGCGTAGTTGCTTACATTGAGGAGGAGGCAAAACGCCTTCCCAATGCAGAACAAGTTCGGGCTCCCGAGATTGCTGCAATATTTTCGCGCAAGGTCTTGCTACCGCGCCTGCTGAAGTTACTGGAATGCCAGGCTGAATCGGCGAGCCAGGTTTCCAGCCAGTCAGAAAGAGCCAGTTACATTTCGGCGACCCGCTGATTATTCAGAAGCGATCAGTTAGAACCCATTTGGGAGGTAACGCCCCTTGAAGACCTATTTCGCCTTGTTCTTGATTGCGACGATTGCATCGCTGATCATCACGCCGCTGATTCGCCGCTTATGTGAACGCTTCCAGTTACTTGACGTACCTGCAGACGGACGAAGGGTCCATACGAGCGCGATACCGCGCTTGGGCGGCGTTGCAATCTACCTATCGCTGTTGCTGGCATTGTCAAGTCTCTTGTTCGTGTCAAATCTGGTGACGGAGTCGCTTCATTTTTACACTCCAGTTCTCTTCAAAGTATTGATTCCCACGTCCCTGGTGCTTCTCCTCGGAATTTACGACGATTTGCATGGAACAAATGCAGTGGTGAAGTTTGTGAGTTTGGGACTGATCGCATCACTGTTCTACGCGATGGGCGGAAGAATTGAAGTCTTGGCAGTACCGTTTGTGGGAATCGTGCATTTGCCAATGGTCATCGGATTTGTGCTAACGGTCTTCTGGCTGGTAGGAATTTCCAACGCTTTCAATCTCATTGACGGAATGGACGGGCTTGCCACGGGAGCGGCTCTGTTTTCATCAATTGTTATTTTGGTTGTCGCCCTGTCGGGAGGCCACCTTGTAATGAGCGTAGTCACAATAGTTATCTGTGGCACTCTCGCCGGCTTTCTTCGTTATAACTTCAATCCCGCCTCGATATTTCTGGGAGACTCAGGGGCGCTGTTTGTAGGATTCCTGCTAGCGGCTTTATCACTAATGGGCGCGCAGAAGGCAACGACGGCAATCGCAGTGATTACTCCGATATTGGCTTTTGGTTTGCCGGTGGTGGACACCACCGTAACCATGGCCCGCCGGCTAATTGGTCGCAGACCGATCTTCCAGGGCGACGGCGAGCACATCCATCACATGTTGCTCGCGCGGGGCTGGTCCCAACGTCGAGTAGTGTTAATACTTTATTCAGTCTGCGCAATTTTTGGTCTACTGGCGGCCCTGTCAACCAAGACTTCGTCACCGCTGACGGGCTTTGTATTGTTTGTTATTGCCGCCGCGGTGATGGTGGCCGTCGGTCAGCTCCGTTATCACGAAGTGGATGAATTGCGGGCGGGCGTAAAGCGCACCGTTGGTGATCGACGTCTTCGAGTCGCCAACAATATTCGGATGCGTCGTGCTTGTTTAGCCCTCTCTAAAGCGGCAAGTCTTAATGAAATTTTTGAGGCTGTTAGACTGATGCTGGACTTTGAAGAGTTTGCTTATGCCAAACTACAGCTGGGCCAGGCGGGACGTGCGGATATCAACGAACGCGCGTTCCAGGCCAGCGAGCAGCGACGTCCGCTGCAAGGGATCCACTTTAGTAATGGGCGAGTGGTTTGGTCCTGGAAACGTAATGGCATAGACGATACGGAGGTCGTCGGCTCCGGCAACTATTGGTGTTTTCGTTTGCCTCTCTCCACGCAAAGAGGCGAATGGGGCTGGATGGATCTTTACCGCCCGCTCTCCGGGCCTCCTTTTCTCCTTGACATGGACTATCTGTCCGGGTTTTTGCGGAGCCAACTTTCCGAAGCTACAGAACGAGTGCTGTGCTCATTTGAAGAACCGCTGAGCTCGGAGCAACTACCTCTGGCGATGACTGCTGGAAAACTCGCAGGTTGATGTCGCAGATCACTACGGCTGAAATAGACGCGCACTCGGTGGCCCATGCCGGGGCTCGCAGGCTGAGCGTAAACGCCATCCTGAGTAAGATAATCTTCAGCTCACTGGTAAGTCTGATTGTCTTAACTGCTATTCCCTATGGCACCTCACAAGCCTGGTGGAAGGCGTTGTTCGTATGCGTTCTTTTCACGCTCGCCATTCTCTGGCTGGTCGAAGGCTTGATCAGCGATTCATGGTTTAAAGATAGTTGGCCCCTGGCTCTTCCATTGGCCTGCCTGGCGCTCTTTGCTTTTCTTCAAACGTTGCCGTTTGGAACGCAAACCGGCAATGCCGCGCACATCAACTTCGCGCCCTGGAACGCTATCAGCGCGGATCCTTATCAAACTCGCTTTTTTGCACTCGAGCTTCTGGCGCTAACGATTGCAGGAGTGCTTCTGTTTCGCTATGCCGCCACAGAATGGCGCCTGCGAATCATGATCAATGTCGTGATCGGCGTCGCAGTTGCAAGCGCCATCTTCGGCATCCTCAGACAAACAACGCAGCACAGCGCCGGATTTGGATTGCCGCTTCTCGTTCCGAATGCGGGGTATGCGCAGTTCATAAACTATAACCACTTCGCTTACCTGATGGAGATGGCCTTCGGTTTAATACTAGGCCTGGTCCTGGGTGGCGGAGTGAAACGTGAACAGGCGCTCATTTACATTGCAGCTCTCCTGCCGCTTTGGACGGCCCTGGTGCTTTGCGGCTCGCGGGGCGGTCTCATCGCCATGTTGGCTCAACTGATCATCACTACACTGCTGCTCGGCATCGTCGCTCCAAAAATGAACTCAAGTGAATCTCGATCAAGGATACTGAGAACTGCCAGCTCATTGCCGGTGCGAATCATTTTGATTGTCGTGCTGATCGCGGGAGTCGTTTTCGGAACTGTATGGCTCGGCGGAGATCGATTGGCGTCGAGGATCGAATCAACCCGCGCCGAACTCAATGGTGATGACTCTGAGTTACGCCAGGGTGTAAGTAGAAGTGAGATATGGCAAGCTACGTGGAAACTCTTTGTGGCCCATCCGGTTCTGGGCGTAGGAATGGGTGGCTACTGGGCGGCCGTTCCCGCAACGCACAATGCGTCGGGAACTATGACTCCACAAGAGGCACATAACGATTATCTCGAACTGCTCGCGAGCGGCGGTTTGGTTGGGCTTGCCCTCGGCGCCTGGTTTGCAATAGTCGTGTTAAAGCGGATGCGCAAAAAGCTGGCTTCGCCAGGTCGTTTCGATCGAGCTGCGTGTTTCGGAGCTACGATCGGGATTGCGGGAGTTGCCGTTCATAGCCTGGTGGATTTTGGTCTACACATGATGGTCAATGCTTTGGTTTTTACAACCCTAATAGTGATTGCCACGTCCAGGGCGTCGCGGGGAAATGAACGCGGCATAACACTATGACTAAATCGCTTCATGTGAATCGAGCTGTCGCGATATTCATCGCGCTCTCACTCGCGGGGGCGATGGTGACCGCCTTAACGCCGCAACTCTCGGGCGGCGCTAGCGCTTTTCAAGGGCAGGACATCATGGGTGGCGCCGCAATCGTTTTCAAACGGCCGGAACGAATACGCGATATTCTTGGTGGTGCGGCAATGTTGGTGGTGAAACGGCAGGCCAGACCACCCATCCGGCCATCTGAAGTTGCCAGAAATAATTCTCCCGATCGACGAAGGCCACGGCCAAGGCCGGGTGAGCCTGAAGTGGTTGAAGTCAAACTTTCCGACGCAGATAAGGGCGAGGCATTCAAGAATCAGGGAAACACTTACTACGACCTGGGCGACTTCCCCAAGGCCATCGAAGCTTATCTCAACGCGCTGAAACATACGCCGAAGGATCCAGTCGTCTACAACAATCTCGGTGCGGCCTATTTCAGTAGTGGTAAGAACAATGAAGCGGCTGAGGCATTTAAGAAATCACTCGCCCTCAAGGCGAATGATGTGGACGCGTTTTTCAACCTCGGCATTGCTTACAGCTCGATGGAAAACTATGCAGAGGCAGTCGACGCATTTAAAGAAGCCGTTCGTGTCAAACCAGATTGGCCCGAGGCTCATAACGCTCTTGCGGATAGCTATCTGAGTTTGAATCGTTACGCAGAAGCCGCCAGGTCATATGAGCAAGCTGTGCGACTGCAACCCGACAATGCGACTGCTTTCAGTAATCTTGGCTATGCCTATGACAAACTGGCGATGTTGCCGCAGTCGGTTGATGCCTTGCAAAAGACGGTCAAATTGAAACCGGATGACGCGGTGGCTTACAACAATCTTGGAGCCAGTCTCTACAAAGCCGGACGCTATCCGGAGGCAATTAATGCCTTCACAAAGTCAATTAGTCTGAAACCGGGAGACTCGGAAGCCCTCAACAACCTGGGTGCGGCATACTACATAACGGAGCAGTATCCAAAGGCTCTCGAAACTTTTCTTAAGGCGACCAGTGCCAGGCCCGAATTCGCCGACGCCCAATACAACCTCGGTAACGCTTATTACATGTCGCGGAAATATGCTGAAGCGGCCGGAGCTTATCGCGAAGCGATCAGACTCAAATCAGACTATGCGGAAGCCCGCACCAACCTCGGAAGTTTGCTGATAGCGTTGAATGAGTATCGCACGGCAATTACCGAGTTGCAGGAAGCGATCAGGCTGAAACCAGACAACCCTGTATCTCACAACAACCTTGGTTATGCTTACGCGAAGATTGCTGAGAGCAGCGATAAGGCTGAAGCGACGGAGTACTACCGAAAGGCTATCGACGCCTACAAGGAAGCTATTCGACTGAAACCTGATTATTCAAAGGCGCTCAACAACCTTGGCTCGGTCTATAACAAGTTAGGAAGTTATCCCGAAGCCATTGAGACACTCAAGAAAGCGGTGGCTGTCAAGGCAGACTTTCCCGAGGCTCAATACAACCTGGGGACCGCCTATTACAATCGCGGTCAGTTCAATGAAGCAGTCGCCGCACTGCAACAAGCTGTGCGACTGAAAAGTGACTTTGCGGACGCCTACAATAGCCTTGGCTCAGCCCTCTATCAGGCACAACAGTTTGACCAGGCAATCGACGCTTACAAGAGAACACTTTTGCTACGGCCCGACGACGCGGAGACTCATAACAACCTCGGCAAGGTTTACTATAGAAGCAAACGCTATTCGGAAGCAGTAACTGCATTGAAGGCCGCTATCAAGTTAAAGCCAAACTACGGCGAGGCGCACTTCAACCTCGCCGTAACCTATGTGGCGCTCGGTGATAAGAAGAAAGTGCTGGAGGAGTACCAGGCCCTGAAGACGATCGATCCGCGTTTGGCGGATGAATTCTTCGGGCGGTTTATAAAGAAACCGTAGACTGCCACAGCAGAGTCAAAGAAATCGCTCCCGATAGATTTCTGCAAAAAGAGTTGAGTTTCTCAGGATAACCATTGACCTGCGCTGTGAAGCAAAGTAAACTTCGGGCCGCTTAGGGCTCCAAATCTCAAAAGTTTCTGCCGTCACTTTGAAGGACAATAAAATCATGATCACACAACGTCGAAAAGTCTCGAGAGCAATTGCTGTGTTCCTTGCTATTGCCCTTGTTCAGGTATTTGTCCAATTGAGTTTTGCAGCCCCGGTTTCTCCTTCAGCTCCGGTGGTGGTGCCGCAGCAATTCATCGCACGCTTGACAACTAGCGGCAACCAGCCAATCACAGTGAATAACGCAAGTGCAGCCAGCGGCGCCAGCCTGCTGACGGGCGCGACCATTGAAACGCCTGACGCGGTTAGCGCGACAATTGACCTGGGCGCGCTTGGCAGTGTGGAGCTCCAGCCAAACTCGTCTATCCAACTTGATTTTGACGACAGTGGTAATGTGCGCGTCAAGGTCCTGCGCGGATGCGTTGTGATTAAGAAGAAGGGGCCCGGCGAGGCTGAGGCATATACCGCAGAAGGCGCTTCCGAGAAAACTAATAGCAACCGTAAAGGAATGGGCTTCTGTTTTGCGGGTGGCGGTCTCAGCCCTCTCAATCAGACGGCTGCTGTGGGTGGCGGGACAGGTGGAGGGGGAATAGCCACGGAAGCTTTAATAGCCATTCTGGCTGGAGGTGGCTCCGTAGTTGCCGGCTTAATTTGGGCGTTTCATCATGGTAATAACCCGAGTCCCAGCTAAACGACAATCTCAGTTCTAACCCTAAAAAGCGTGCCCTCCGTGAGGAGCTGGCACGCTTTTCTTTGATTCGCCTATTCCTCATAGCATTGGTGAGCGCAGCGGCCGGCATTGTCCCACTCCATCCTTGAAAAGTTCACGTTCTAATTTCTATTCGCATCGGCTGCCACGGTTACTCCTGGTCGCAACAGGCATCATCGGTTGCCTCTTTGCAATCATATCAGCAGCGACCTTTGGATTTTCGCGTGTCCTGGTTACCTATTCGCTCACCGCAGGTGATTTTGCCGCTGCGGAAAAAGCGATTCAACTAACGCCGAAAGATGCGGAAGCTCATTTTGCCGGAGCCGCACTCATGAGCCTATCCGGTGCCCCTGACCGCGCAATTCTCGAATTCGAGCGCGCCGTCACTCTACGGCCTGCCGACTACGGGCTTTGGTCTGAGCTTGGACTCTTGCGTGACCAGGCTGGCGACTCTGACGGCGCCCTGGCCGCGTTCGATGAGGCTATTAAACGCGCTCCTTACTATTCGCAGCCCCGCTGGAATCGCGGAAACGTGCTCTTGCGAAAGGGACAATACCAGTCTGCATTTAACGACCTAAGTCACGCGGCACAAAGTAATCCAGAGTTGATTCCCGCTCTCATCGATCTCGCCTGGAGTGTGTCGCGCGGCGACGTGACGACGACTGAGCAATTGGCCCAAATCAAAGGGGACAGAATGCGAATTGGTTTCGCCCGTTTTTTGGCTCGGCAAGGAAAAGCAAGTGAGGCAATGACGCAGTTTGCCAATGCAGGAAACGTACCTGAGACTATTAAACGCGAGCTCGTCGAACAACTGCTGGCTAAAGGTGCTTTCAAGGAAGCTTTCGACCTCTGGAAACTGAGTCATGGAGTTGAGCGTGATAAGGAAGGGACGGAACCTTCGATCTATGATGGTGGCTTTGAGGGGTCTTTGGCTTTTGCTGAGGGTGGCTTTGGTTGGCGGGTACCGCGTGAACTCCAGGCGGCAGCTCTCTCGTTTGATTCCACCCGGCCTCACAGTGGCTCTAAGAATTTGAGAATTGAGTTTGCCGGCAACTCAAATCCGGGGTCGGTACTTTTATCTCAGCTGATCCTGGTTCAACCATCCAAACATTACAAGATCAACTTCGCCAGTCGTTCGCAGGATATCGTCACCGGAGGGTTGCCTTTCCTCACTATTAGCGACGCTTCGGGAGATCAAAAACTGTTAGGGCAGTCGCGTCCGTTAGCTAAGGGTACGAATGATTGGGAGCCCTTTAATGTTGAGTTTACTACCGGCCCGACAACAAACGTGGTGCTTTTGAGTCTCCAGCGAGAAAACTGCAGCACGTCGCCGTGTCCAATCTTCGGTTCAGTCTTACTGGATAGTTTTTCCATCGAAAAGTTGAACTGATGAAGAGCTAATAGAAACGAGTCTGTACCCAGGGTTGCAGCCACTCCCGATCGTTTTCACACCTATAACCAGGAACATTAAGATGTCAGATTTAAAGTTACCAAGGCTCAAGTTTACCTCCACTTGAATGAAGAAGGTGGACCGCCTTGGATGGGCGGTGGGCTTCTCATTAAAGTCTTATGGTGTGCGAATCGGTATTCGCTCTAACGACACGGTTGCGCTTGATCGCGTTTGCTGCCACCTGCCGAATGATTGGGAGAGCGCATCGTCCGCGGTTGTCGATCGGGTCTATTCGATATTGATAGGCGGCAGAGGAGCGCGCGCAAACGTGCGTCGCCTTAATTTGCTTTACGGAGATCACGTGCAGCTCGCCCGCTCGCTTGATCTGGACAGAGTATTTGAAACGCTCGAGTCTGATCTCAGACTCTTCGTAGCGGAGTTGGCGAGGCATCGCGTGTTTGTGCACGCCGGTGTGGTTGGTTGGAAGGGGAAGGCGATCATTATCCCCGGGCGAAGTTATAGCGGCAAGTCGACGCTGGTTGCTGAGCTTGTTCGCGCTGGTGCAACTTACTACTCCGACGAGTATGCGGTGCTGGATTCGCGTGGCCGAGTCCATCCCTTCGCGAAACCCCTTGAACTGCGCGAGGAAGGGGAGTTTAGACAAACAAAAATTACCGCGGGTGATCTCGGTGGCCAGGCAGGAACCAAGCCGCTTCCAGTAGGACTGGTCTTGATGACGCAGTTTAAGAACGGCGCGCGCTGGCGGCCGCGCAAACTGACGGCCGGAAAAGGGGTGTTGGAAATGCTTTTCAATACTGTTTCCGCGAGACGCAGTCCGGCCAGAGCGCTCGCAACCTTGCAGCGTGTAACGGCGCAAGCTGACGTGTTGAAGGGTGTGCGGGGCGACGCGCGAAAAGTGGCATCAGCAGTGCTGGAACGAGTGGAAGGAAATCAGAACCGGGAGCGGTAGCGGCTGTGTGAAGACTCGGATGTACGCCGAAGGCGTTGAAATAGTTCCAGCCCAGGTAACACCCTGGGAAAAAGCACAATCACCCGTTCCTGCCCCGAAAGGGTTGAATACGTTTTGTCGACGGGTTCGTTTATTTCACCCCTTCAGGGTGATGCATCATTGATTGGGTCGTTCACCCAGGGTGTTACCCTGGGCTGGAATTATTTCAACGCCTTCGGCGTAAGAGTCGAGTTTTTCGCACAGTCTCGGTAGCGACCGAGTGCCTGTTGCTAGAGAGCCAGGTCCCCTTCAGTAAAGAACCGGATCCTTATCGGTGCTGAAAGCAATCGCTCCTGATTAATCTCATGAAATCGAGAGAAGCAGCGCGCAAAGGTAGTTTGGTGGCTGAAGTGCTTGCCGGCGCCTGGCGCGCAGCGCCATTCCCAACCCTACAAGTGTCCGAGCGCGAGCTCGATGAAGTAACGCCTTTGCTTTACGATTCCGGCACAGCCGCACTCGGTTGGCGTCGCATTAGCCAGACGCCGCTTCGAGACTGCTTATCAGGCGAAGTGCTCCATCAGGCGTATCGTCTTCAGTCCCTGCAGGCGGAAGTTCACGAACAAAATATTGCAAAGATTTTTCGGCTGCTGCGCCAGGCTAAGGTCGAAGCCATACTCGCAAAGGGTTGGGCCACTGCTGGCATGTATGCTCAGAAGGCCCTCAGGCCCTATGGGGACATTGATATTTGCGTAAGTCCGGCGGACTTCAAATTGGCGGAGGAGGTTTTGAGGTCAGATGAGGCGAGCGATTGCTGGGTCGATCTGCACAGAAGCTTTTCCGAGATTGACGAAAGAACGATGGACGACCTACTCGCGCGCTCGAGATTAGTCGCCGCCTTAGGAGATGAGCAGATTCGCACACTGGGTCTTGAAGACCAGCTCGCGCTTTCATGTATTCACCTCTTGAAACATGGAGCGTGGCGTCCCTTGTGGCTTTGCGACGTGGGCGTTGCGATCGAGGCTCTGCCGGCGGGTTTTGCCTGGGATATTTGCCTGGGACGCAACCACACTCGCGCACATTGGATCATGAGTGCGATTGGACTGGCCAAACGCTTGCTGGGGGTGGATACCGCGAAGGTACCGGCGGAAATAGAAGCCGAATTGCCGGCATGGTTAATAGGAAATGTACTCAAGCAGTGGGCAAATCCCTTTGCGATCGATCAGCCGCCGATGAGTCATCCGATCCCCATGGCTGACCTTCTGCGCCATCCTGCGGAACTCCTGGTCGGTATTCGGCGGCGATGGCCCAATCCGATAATTGCGACCATTAGCGTCAATGGAGAATTTAACAATCTGCCGCGATTGCCCTACCAAATGGCTAACTGCCTTTCGCGAATCGGGCGTCTGTTATTAAACTGGCCAGGCGGACTGCAGGAAAACTAATCCGGAATTTTGGTAAGGTGGCCGCTACTCCTCTTATTTTAAGTCTAGAGACTGCCACGCTGGGTGGCAGTGTCTTCCTTGGACGAGGAAGCATGCAATTAGCTGCGCGCAGTGGCGATCCGCAAGTGTCGCAGTCGTCCAGTTTGTTGCAGGATATCAATGGCTGTCTCGAAGAAGTTGATGTTTCGCTGCGGGAGATTGATCTTTTTGTGTGTGCTTCCGGTCCAGGCAGCTTTACTGGTCTGAGAATTGGCATCGCCACTGTTAAAGGTTTGGCTGCATCGCTAAAACGACCATGTGTTGGCATACCGACGCTTCAAGCTGTTGCTTATGCTGCAGGTTCTTCCGGCGCGACTGTGGCACTCCTGCCTGCGGGACGTGGCGAGGTTTTCGCTCAAATGTTTTCCGTTTCAGACGATGAGATTGTTACTGAAATTGACGCCGCAGCTCACTTGTCTCCCCAAAAGCTGGTTGAGCGATACGCTCCCTTCATGAATCTTAAGTGGGCCGGCGTTGGCGCGCATGTGCAACGAGACTTTCTCGAGCGTTATGCGCAAAAACAAGGCATCATATTCGTTGAAGATGAGCCTGAATCAAATAACCTGTCCATTGAGCCCGGTAGCAACATCTGGCGGCTTGCCGCAAAGGAAGTTAATCTTGCGAAACATGTAGCAGCTCTGGCGCTACATGCTTATGAAATGGGCAAGGTGAGTTCCCCGCATTCTCTCAGCGCCGTTTATGTCAGACCCTCAGACGCAGAATTGAAGGAACAATGCCGTTAACACAGCAGACCGTTGCTGCACCGGGCCAGGGCATCTCGATTATGCCTATGACCGAGCACGACTTGCTTGAAGTGGTTGAGATCGAAGAAAGCTCAGGACTAAGCCGGTGGGGCTGGGCCGCATACTATTCTGAGCTACAAGGTGGTAATAGAGACCTGATGCTGGTGGCGCGAGTAAATAACTCCGAGCGCAATCGAATGGCAACCAGGCTGGCCGGGTATATCGTAGGTCGAATGGGAGCGGATGAGCTTCACATTAACAATGTGGCCGTCCGCGATGGTTTTCGCAGGCGGGGGATTGGAAGAGCCTTATTAAATCGTATTTTGGAGGCAGGGAAGAGCTCAGGAGTTCCCTACGCGTTTCTGGAGTTGCGCGCGGGAAACTCAACGGCGCTTGCACTTTATGAAGAATGCGGCTTCCACATCACCTCCCGGCGCAGGAATTATTATTCGGAACCGGTAGAGGATGCGCTCGTCATGACCATTCAACTCATGCGAAACGCTTGATCCGCCGCGACAATTGGGCTACCATTTTTTCGTGTCCCAAACATTCCCAGGAGGTTTTCCGAGAGCCTCCTCAAACCAATCTTGCCAGTCCCATCGTCTGAAAGGAGACATGCACGAAAATGGACATTACAACTGCGGATAGGCTTAAGGAAGAGCTTATGAATCGAGATCCAGAATTTAGGGAATTAGCCCGCGAACATACTCGATACGAGCAACGACTAAGTGAACTTACAGCCCTGGCTTATCCGAGCGACGAAGAACAACTGGAAGAGGTTACACTCAAGAAAAAGAAGTTGGCTCTTAAAGATCAAATGTACGCGCTAATCATGCAGCACCAGAAGCGTCAAAGCGTGAGTCATTAAAATAAAAACGGGGAAAACTTTCTCCTGATCGGTTTACTCTGGAGGGGACGTGAGGGTCACACGTCCCCTTTATTACAAAATACTTACCGGGTCGATAACAGCTGTATCTGGCCGGGACGGATATCCGGCACAAAATTTCGGAAATTAAGGAGTGAGAATAGCTCGCGAAGGAATCTTTTATGTGTTGGTGCCGGCAGCCCTGGCGCTTGTTGTGTCGTTGCTGAGTTTATGGCCGCTAGCCATCTTGTTGGCGATTCTGGCAGCTTTCATGGCGTTCTTCTTTCGTGATCCCGATAGACAGCCGCCAACCGATGCTGATGTTGTGGTTGCTCCTGCCGACGGGCGCGTTACGCGCGTCAGACCGGTGAAGGAGGGCGGCGATGGTTCTGCAACTGTGGTAAGCATTTTCTTGTCGCCGCTTGACGTACACATCAATCGCGCGCCCATTGGCGGCAAGATCACGAACGTGGCTTATACACGGGGAAAGTTTTTGATGGCTACCAACGCTAACGCAAGTCTTGTTAACGAACAGAATGCACTAACGATCGAAGGCGAGAACGTTACGGTGGTGTGTAAGCAGATCGCCGGAATTCTCGCCCGCAGAATTGTTTGCTGGAAGACAGCCGGTGAACGATTGAAGTTGGGTGAACGATTCGGCCTGATAAAGTTTAGTTCACGCACTGATGTCTTATTGCCCGCAAACGTGGAAGTTCTTATCGCTGAAGGCGCCCGCGTGCAGGGTGGAACCACAATCATCGGAAGAATGCGATGACGGTTGCGGCTCGCAAAAAGGTAAATATGGAGGCAAAAAATCCCGAACGGCGCGGGCTGCGGAAGGGTGTGTATTTGATCCCGTCCGCCTTCACTGCCGCCAACATTGGCATGGGATTTTACGCCGTAATGGCGGCCGTTCGTGGTTTCCAGTTTGTAGGAAAAGGGACGTCCGCTGATTTCCTGCAGGCCTCTATCTACCTTGATAACGCCGCTAAGGCAATAGGCTGGGCAGTTCTTTTTGACATGCTTGATGGTCGCCTCGCGCGGATGACAAAAACAACAACGGAGATCGGCGTCCAACTGGATTCTATCGCCGACGTGGTGACCTTCGGCCTGGCACCTGCCGTATTAGCCTATGTCTGGGGATACGGTGCCACGCTTGAAGAGGGTGGGGGGTTACACAATCTGGCCTGGTTCCTCTCTTTCATGTACCTGATGTGCGGCGCCTTTCGTCTTGCTCGTTTTAATGTTCAGGCTTCGCGGCCCCGCCTTCTGGCGGAAGGCACAATCAAGATGGATAAAAAGAGTTTTGTTGGACTGCCAATCCCGGTCGCCGGTGGTCTCATTGCCGCTATTATTCACTTTACGCCTGTCCCTTTGGTCAGATATGGAAGCGAGCTAGCCGAAATCTATTCAATCCTGCTGATGACTCTCGTCGGGATCTTGAGCGTTCTCATGGTTAGTACCCTGAGATTTCCAAGTTTTAAGACGGTGGGAACTCGCAGTCGTAGTATGCGCACAATAATTCTCGCCGTTGGCGTCGGCATGCTGATTTTTCTTTTTTCCCGGTACGTCTTACTGGCGCTGGTTGTCGGATATATTCTTCACGGATTATTTGCTCGCGTAATTGGAATGTTTCGCAGGCGGTCTGAACTGAGCGAGGCCGGTGTTCAGGTAAACCAACGGTAGTGGCTTTGAGGATTCGATTCCAGGTTTCCGGCTCTAGTTTTATAGTTATTTATTTCTCGCGGCGCCGCGCGGTTGCGTAAAGGCGAGTAGGCCATGCTCGGTCGTAAGCAGCACGACGTCGCCTACGGCAATTGGCGAAGCCGAAGTAGTTATTTCCTCACCCACCGGAAGCAAATTAACCTGGCGTCCGTCGCGCGACTCAAGGACAACCGCCGCTGAACTTGAAAGCGGCATAAATAGCGCGGCCCCGTGCGTAATCAGCGGTTGCGAAGAAATCCTTCCCGACAGCCGGCGTTTCCACACCCGCGCGCCGCTTAGAGAAAACTTGTACACAAAATTATCCAGCGAGGCTACGAGCAGCTCGTCTCCCGCGCGAACCACTGCCTGCACACCCGCGCCCGTTCGCTTACGCCAGATCAAGTGACCACTGTTCGCGTTTACCGCGTAGACATAACCATCGCCAGAACCGAAATATACGATGTCGGTTCCATTGGCTACCGGTCCGCGTACCGCTCCCCTGGTGCGATAGTGCCAGAGGAGTTTGCCCGTACTTTCGTCGAGCGCAAGTAAGTTGCCATCTTCGCTTCCGATGTAGAGGCGCGAATCTGAGAGAACCGGTTGAGAATTGAAAGAGGCTCCGTAATCATAGGTCCAGCGCGCCTCGCCATTCAGGCTGTCGAATGCATATATTTTTCCGTCGCTGCCGCCGGCAAATAGTTTTCCGTTTCCCAGGGTCAGAACTCCACCGAGCGGCAGCGCCAGCGTCCGCATCCACAGTGTTACGCCGCCCTCTCGCCCGAGCGCTCGCAAAGCGCCAGTAGCCCGGCGAGCGCCGCTTTCGGATTTACCCGTCTCCGAGGCAACATACACGCCGCGTTGGTCGGCGACCGGGGAGGCTGAGAGTTCTCCACCCATTTCCGAACGCCAGTTGAGTTGTCCACCAGCGGCGATAAGTGAGACAAGCGTTCCACCCGCGAGCGGCAGATAGACTCGCTCATCATCAGCCGCGGGCGTTAGGTTTAGCGTCAGATTCGAGACGTAACGCCAATTGATCGTCAATGGCTGTGAGAGATCTACCGTGTTGCTCGGCGGCGAATCGACGTGCCCGTTATTATTGGTTTGGGCAAAGCCTAAAACGATGGCGGTTAGCAGGAAGATGAGCATGCCCGCAAAGACTGCTCCCAAGCTCCGGTTTTTATTAGTTGTCAACAATTGATTGCCAATCGCCCTCGGGTTCTTGAGTTATTCATATCCAAACGTATAATCCACAGTTCATTATTTCCAACTAATCTATTTGACGCATTCAAAAGGGGCCAGAGGTCTTCTTTTTTGATAACGGAAAATCAACACGAAACCGTCATAATACTTGACTTTGGATCGCAATACACTCAGCTAATAGCTCGCCGCGTTCGTGAAGCAGGTGTCTATTGCGAAATCCTGCCCTTCAACACACCCATTGAACGAATTGCCGCTCGCCAGCCGAAAGGGCTGATCTTGTCTGGCAGTCCATCTTCAGTCTACCAGGCCGGCGCACCGCGGCCGGACTCGAAACTCCTGCAGTCGAGCAAGTGCCCGGTGCTCGGCATCTGCTATGGCCTGCAAATTCTTGCCTTCGATATGGGTGGCGAAGTTAAAGCATCACCCAATCGCGAGTTTGGTTATGCGAGGTTGAAAGTTGTAGACGAGAATAGTTGCTTGTTCCTAGGGCTGCCCACTGAAATGGACGTTTGGATGAGTCATGGTGACCAGGTGACTACGGTGCCTGCCGGTTTTCGCGTCACGGCGCTCACTGATGACGCCCTCAACGCAATGGAAGATACCAACCGGGCGATCTACGGAGTGCAGTTTCATCCGGAAGTCGCGCATACACCTCTCGGTGCCCAGGTCATTCGCAATTTCTTGTTTTCAATTTGTAAGTGCCGAGGTGACTGGTCTCCGAAAGCCGTAATTGAAGAACAGATCAATCGCATTCGGGAAGAAGTCGGAGATACGGGCCGAGTCATATGTGGATTGTCTGGAGGCGTCGATTCCACCGTAGCCGCTGCGCTCGTTCATCAAGCCATAGGTGAAAGGCAGGCGTGTATCTTCGTTGACAACGGTCTTCTACGAGATGGCGAATTTGAGTTGACCCTCGCCCTGCTGCAGCAACAAATGAAACTGAACATTACCGGCGTGCGAGCTGGTGAGCTGTTTCTGAACGCCCTGAAAAACGTAACTGAGCCGGAGGAGAAGCGGAAGATTATTGGCAAAGTGTTTATTGACGTTTTTGACCAGGAGGCCGGGGGGTTGGGTGACGTTGCATTTCTCGTGCAAGGCACGCTATATCCCGATGTTATTGAATCGGTTTCAGTCCGCGGCCCTTCCGCGGTAATAAAAAGTCATCATAATGTCGGCGGATTGCCCGAGCAGATGAAATTGAAATTGATCGAGCCATTGAGGGAATTGTTCAAGGATGAAGTTAGACTTATTGGCAGAGAGTTAGGAGTGCCTGACGAGATCCTCACCCGACATCCATTTCCCGGTCCTGGTTTGGCGGTACGGATAATAGGCGAAGTAACCGACGAACGAGTGCGACTACTCCAGGCGGCCGATAGAATCCTTAACGAGGAACTTCGAGCAGCAAACCTCTACAATTCTGTGTGGCAGGCTTTTCCCGTTTTGTTGCCTGTTTCCACGGTCGGAGTGATGGGCGATGAGCGCACTTATGAAAAAGTTGTGGCTATCCGGGCGGTAACTAGTGTTGACGGAATGACGGCCGACTGGGCAAGGCTTCCACATGATCTGCTGGCGCGCGTCTCGTCGCGAATCATTTCGGAGATTCGGGGAATTAACAGAGTCGTCTATGACATAAGTTCCAAACCACCCAGTACGATTGAGTGGGAATAGCCACGTCGTTTTCTGCAGCAACTTTTTAAAGCATTTTCTTTAGTACGGCCGCGGAAATTTTTGATCGTAATTGGTTTATGAGCGGCTATAAGTTTCCCAATGACAAAATGCGCAGCGTGGCGATCGGAATGGCCATGATATAGTGCACTCGCTGAATTAATCACACTTTATCCCTGTTCCGCCGGTTGTCAGATAGGCAGCTAGCTTTTTTCATCATCGTTATGCCGGATCAAAGATTCGTACATCTACACCTGCACACCGATTACAGCCTGTTAGATGGGGCGATTCAGATCAAGCCTCTTGCCAAACGTACCGAAGAACTTGGCATGACCGCATGCGCCATGACCGATCATGGCAATATGTTTGGCGCCATCTCTTTTTACAACGCGATGAAAAGCCGCGGCGTGAATCCCATCATTGGTTGTGAAACCTACATCACTCGCGGCAGCAGAAAGGACCGAGCGGCTTCAGCTCCCGGAGAGAAGGCAAACTTTCATTTAATATTGCTGGCAAGAGATCTGGATGGTTATCGCAATCTCGTTCGTCTAACCTCGAAGGCTTATACCGAAGGCTTCTACTACAAACCTCGAATCGACAAAGAACTGCTCGCCGAACACTCAAAGGGACTTATCGCGCTTTCGGCCTGCATGTCCGGCGTGCCCTCGGCAATGTTGGCCCGCGAAAATTGTGACGACGCCGCGGCTGCCGCAGTTGAATTCGAAGAGATCATGGGAAAGGGTAATTATTTCCTCGAGATTCAGGAGCACGGCCTTGAGGCACAGCAGAGGATTCGTAAGCCCCTGGTAGAGCTGTCGCGCCGAACCGGGGTGCCACTCGTTGCGACCAACGACGCTCACTATTTGATGCCGGACGACGCGCGCGCACATGACGTCCTACTTTGCATTGGCTCGGGCAAGACTGTTAACGACACGAACCGTCTTCGTTATGCCAGCCCAAATTTTTACGTTCGTTCGCCCGAAGAGATGTGGCGCATATTCGGGAGCGAATTGCCGGACGCCCTCATGCGTACGGTTGACATCGCCGAAAGATGCGAACTGAAACTACCGGAGAACATTAACCATCTTCCCAACTATCCCATACCAGATGGAGAAGGCGCCTCAGCGGACGATTACTTCGAGAAAGTAGTGAGGGGAGGCTTTGAACGCCGGCGCCAACGAGTCTGGGAGCGGCAACAGTCTCGAGGGGAGTTGAAACACGGCTTATCTGATTATCAGACGCGCCTAGCCAGCGAGATGGCCATGATCAAGCAGATGGGTTTCGCCGGGTACTTTCTGATCGTCTGGGACTTTGTCCGCTACGCCAAAGAGCACGCAATTCCAGTCGGCCCTGGCCGCGGATCGTCCGCCGGCTCTCTGGTTGCCTATTGTCTCGAGATAACTGATGTAGATCCTTTACAGTATGACCTTATCTTCGAGCGATTCCTTAACCCAGGGAGAATATCCCTACCGGACATAGACATCGATTTTTGTGTCAGGGGACGCGGGGACGTTATCAATCACGTCGCCAATCTTTATGGGCGTGACTCAGTTTGCCAGATCATTACTTTTGGGACGCTCGCCTCCCGGGCAGCAATTAAGGATGTGGGTCGTGCTTTGGAAATGCCTTATTCCGAAGTCGAACGAATAGCCAAAATGATTCCGCCGCCCGTCCGAGGCAGAAACGTGAGTCTTACGCAGGCCCTCGAACAGGTTCCCGAGTTGAGAAAGGAGATTGAAACCAATCCCAATGTTAAGGAACTGATTGAGATCGCCCAGCGACTGGAAGGCTGTGCCCGCCATTCCTCCGTGCATGCGGCCGGGGTGGTAATTTCCCCTGTTCCATTGCAGGAGTTGATACCGATTGCGGTCTCGGGGAAGGAAGAACTCACCACGCAGTATGTCATGTCCGATCTTGAAAAGACGGGCATGCTTAAGATGGATTTTTTAGCGCTTACCGCTTTAACCGTTATAAATGACTGCTTAATTACGATTAAGCAACTGCTTGGCACGGAGATTAACTGGGCCGATTTAGCGCTTAACGACGAAAAGACGATGGCGGTTTTTGGGGAAGGGCGCACGGATGCGGTGTTTCAGTTTGAATCCTCCGGCATGCAGGAGATATGTAGAAAGCTTAAACCCAAGGATGTCGAAGACCTTTCCGCTTTAAATGCGCTATACCGGCCTGGACCTTTGGATGGTGGTATGGTCGAGGAGTTTATTCAGCGTCATCGGGGATTGAAGACAGTGCGTTATCTGGTTCCCGAAATGAAGGAAATCCTGAGCAACACCTTTGGAGTTCTCGTCTACCAGGAACAGATTATGCAGCTGGCACAGAAGCTAGCGGGCTACACGCTTAGCGAAGCCGACCTGATGCGCCGAGCCATGGGTAAGAAGAAGCGCGAGGAAATGGCTCTACATGAACAGAAGTTTATCAACGGTGCAGTCGAGCGGGGGATTAAGAAGGATAAAGCTGAAAAGATATTCTCGTTGATGGCCAAGTTTTCTGATTATGGATTCCCTCGAAGTCATGCCGTAGCCTATGCCTACCTCGCATTCCAAACCGCCTACCTGAAGGCCCACTTTCCAGAGCATTTTTATGCTGCGGTTCTTTCAAGCGAGGCCCAGGACGCTGCCAAAGTGTTCAAGTATTCCAAAGAGCTCCGCGCACAGGGAATCAAACTTTTGCCTCCAGATGTAAACGAAAGCTACTCCGGTTTTACGCCGCTTACCGCTGCCATCAGATACGGGCTCGCGGCGATCAAGGGTCTCGGTCAATCAACGGTAAACTTGGTAATCGAGGCTCGCAAGGGAGGTCCTTTCAAATCATTCTTCGAGTTCACGGAAAGGTTGGGCAATGGCGGGCTGAACAAGCGTGTGCTGGAAGGCCTGGTGGGCGCGGGAGCATTCGACTCTCTCCAAACAGATTCGCGCGAACTGCACGAATACCGCGGGGCACTTTACAATTCTATTGATGCAGCGCTTTCCCGAGCACAACGTGCGAAGCGTGAACGAATGCAGGGTCAGAATGGTCTTTTTGGTTCGATTGCGGATGACTCCGATTTTGTAGAACAGCCTCTATCGACCGGTGTTCCCTGGACGCGTTCTCAACTTCTCCTTGCCGAAAAAGCCGCTCTTGGTTTTTACGTCACCGCTCATCCGCTGGGAAACTATGGCGAACTCCTGCAGGCGGCGAAAGCTGCAAAGTCTCTTGACCTGCCCGGACTCCCCAGCGGCACCCGCATCCACATCGGTGGCATCATCAACGATCTCCAACCTAAAACAACCAAAAAGGGCGACAAGTTCGCTCTGTTGCGCCTGGAAGACGAAGCTGGCGGAACGAAGTGTGTTCTTTGGCCGGAAATCTACCGCAGGTATTCGTCATTACTCAAGAATGAACTACCGGTGCTGGTGAGCGGCCGCCTTGAGCTGAGCGAAGACAATCCACCGTCAATTATTGTTGACCAGGTTCAGAGTTTGGATGAAATTGTAAGAGCTAAAGAACTGATAATCCTTCATGTACCTCAGGCATCGGATCCTGCTCAGTTATTTGATAGCATTCTTCACGTGATTAATACCCACGCCGGCAATTGCGAGGTGATGCTCGAGACATCGGTTGCCAAGGATCTACTTGTTCGGGTGAAGGTAAGTTCCACCTTGCGTGTAGAACGCAGTGAAAAATTTGAGACCGCCGTGCGAAAAATGGGGTGCGGGTTGAAGGTGGAGAAAATAGCACTTTCAAACGGCGTCTGATAATACCTGGTTTGCCAATAGGGAAAAGTGGCTAAAAAGGAAAAAGAAACCACAGCTGTCGATAGTCCGGAGCCGACTGAACCTCGCTCGGAACCCGGGTCACGGACTGCGATTGAGAAAGTGCAGCTCGCCCGCCATGCTGACCGCCCACATACCCTGGATTTCATCGAGCGGCTGTTTGATGAATTCGTTGAGCTGCACGGCGATAGAAGATTCGCCGATGATCCCGCGATCGTTTGTGGTTCGGCGCGCTTTCATGGTCTGCCTATCGTGGTCGTCGGTCATCAAAAAGGTCGCGATACAAAGCAGCGCAAATACCGCAACTTCGGCATGCCCAAACCGGAGGGTTACCGCAAGGCCCTGCGGGTGATGAACCTGGCCGAAAAATTCGGCCGACCCATCTTTTCGTTGATTGATACGCCCGGAGCCTATCCCGGCATCGATGCCGAAGAGCGCGGACAGGCAGAGGCTATTGCGTACAACCTGCGCGAGATGGCCAAGCTAAAGGTCCCGGTGATTGTTACCGTGATCGGCGAGGGCGGATCTGGGGGCGCTTTGGCGATTGGGGTGGGTGACCAGGTGATGATGTTGGAGAATGCCATTTACTCCGTAATCTCACCGGAAGGCTGTGCGGCAATTCTGTGGAAGGACGCGAAGCTCGCGGACCAGGCGGCAAGCGGTTTGCGCCTAACCGCACAGGATCTTTACGCAGAGAAGATTGTGGACCAGATTATTAGCGAACCACCCGGCGGCGCTCATACCGACTACGATCAAGCTGCTCGTTTTCTCGACGCCGCTTTGACTGAGCGACTGGCTGAGGCCGTTAGCTGCAGTCAGGATGAAAGACTGGCGAGACGTTATAACAAACTGCGAGGGTTTGGCCGTTGGGGCACAGCTTAATTGCAGCCGGGTGTAGTCATTCTCACATTCATCGTGTTCGCAAATCGTAACCTGGGACCCAAGTCCGACAAATGTTCACGCTTGCCCTTCACACACTCAGTTTCTAACAACCCATTGCCGTCAGGTTCTGGTTAGAAATCACCGGCTGTTCAAGTATCCGATGGACTATCGCTATCTCTTCGATTGGATTGGCAACTGCACAAGGCAGCAGCGCCACCATCTCAGAGGGTTCCAACCACATGACTCTTTGGCAAGAGCAATCCGGGCAGGGAACTGACAGATCCAGGACTGCGAGAAAGTCTAAAACGGAATGTCGTCGTCGGCGATGTCAGCCGGTTCCGAGGGCGCTCCCGCTGCGGCAGCTCGCTCCATCGGCGGCTCTTCTCCTCTACCCCCACCAATAAATTGCATGTCTGTCGCGTGAACCTCGAGCGTGTGTCTTGGTTTCCCGTCGCGGTCAGTCCATTCTTCTACACGCAATCTGCCTTCGATATAAACTGGCCGGCCCTTCGTTAAGTATTGTGAGGCAGTCTCTGCCTGGCGTCCCCAAAGGGTCACGCGAAACCATGTCGTCTGATCCTGCATCTCCCCACTTTTATCTTTACGTCGTTCATTCGTCGCCATGCTAAAACTGCAAACTGGCGTACCCTGTGGTGTGTAGCGCAGTTCAGGATCGCGACCAAGATTTCCTACAAGAGTTATCTTGTTGAAGGACATGAGGGAACCTCTCAATATTTTTGGATTTGGGAACTCGAGCGTCATCCTACTCGTCGAGTAAGAAGCGGTCAAGCTGCTGAGATTCATTGAGTAAAAGATGCAAAATTCTCGGTATCGCATTTGGCTTATAGTTTCTGTTAGACTACGTGCCAATTGATAGCGTTGGGGCTTGGTGTAACGCAAACCGTTAGTTTGCGCCGTGTGTTGAGCAACTTAGAATGCTCTTGTAGCGAAAAACCGCAAACTGACAGTTTGCGTTACGTGGTAAATGAAATCCAAAGTTTACATCGAGACGTTTGGTTGCCAGATGAACGTTGCAGATACTGAACGAGCTGCCACAGGTCTGCGAAGAGCTGGCTACGAAGTGACCACCTCCGCGGAGGCGGCAGACGTAGTTTTGTTGAATACCTGCTCCGTGCGAGAACGAGCCGAACGAAAGGTTTTCCGGAGAATCGGAGAGATACGAAACGCTGCAAAACGCACCGGCCGGCAGCAGAAACCTTTGATCGGCGTGATGGGATGTGTGGCGCAACTTGAGGGCGAGGAGATTTTCCGGAATGCTCCCTCAGTCGATCTGATCGTGGGCACGCGAGCAACGGATCGCATTCCGTCTTTGATCGAGCGAGCGCGGGGCGGAGAAGCGTCGGTGATCGATTTGGATGAGCGCCGGGATGGCGAGGTTTGGGATGTGTCGCCCGCAGAGAGACGTTCACCATACGTGGCATTTGTTCCCATTATCGAAGGCTGCAATAAGTTTTGTTCTTTTTGCATCGTTCCTTATTCGCGCGGGCGCGAGAAGAGCCGGAACGCACTGGAAATTATCAACGAGGTGCGGCGGCTGCGATCATTTGGCTACAAAGAAATTCACCTTATCGGTCAAAATGTGAACAGTTATCGACCACGATCGCCCGAAGGTTTGGAGGGCTATTCCGGGGCGACGCCTTTTTCGCGTTTGCTGAGGGCTGTGGCTGACACCGGCATGGAGCGAATCAAATTCACGACATCGTTTCCTCGAGACTTCCATCCTGATATAGTGTCGGCGATTGAAGAGTGTCCGAACCTTTGCGATTGGATTCACTTGCCTGTGCAGTCAGGAAGCGATCGCATTCTGAAGGCAATGCGACGTGGTCACAACGCGGAAGATTATCTGCGGCGCATAGAGGCAATTAAGCGTTCGAAGCGACGGCTATCGTTGACGAGTGACATCATCGTCGGCTTTCCCGGTGAAGCCGAAGAGGATTTTGAGAGCACTATGCGACTGGTTAGGTCGTGTGAATACGATGGATTATTCATTTTTAAGTACTCCAAACGAGCGGGAACTCCGGCTGCGAACTTAGGGGATGAGGTGCCGGAAGCTGAGAAGACTGCGCGCTTCATTGCTCTTGAAGAGTTGCAGGAATCAACACAAAACAAGATCTATTGTGGTTACATTAGTAGAACGGTGAGTGTTCTGGTCGAGCGGGAAAGCGCCAGATCGAACCAGGACATGACCGGTCACTCAACCTGCCACAAGGTAGTTAACTTCAAGGCTCGGAAATCACGGCCGGGAGAGATCGTAGATGTGTTGATTTCGCAGGCGAAGCCATACAGCCTTTATGGAGAGTTGGTGAGTAAACAAGCGAACTGATCAAAGACAGAGGTGTCCAGCGGGCCACGCGATCAGGTGGCAGAGCAGAGGTATAGATTTATGGAGATTGAGGTAAAAATTAGAGCGCTGATGATGGATCCAAATAGCGGTACGCCCATTATCATTTTGAAGGACGTCGAAAGCGATACGATGCTGCCAATTTGGGTCGGGGCTTATGAAGCCAACGCTATTGCGCTTGAAATTGAAAAGATCGCGCCGCCGCGCCCGATGACTCACGACCTGCTGCGGAACTTGATTATAGAACTCGGCATTCAAGTGGAAAGGGTAGTTGTAACCAGCTTACGGGATAACACATTTTTCGCCGTGATTGAGATGCGCATGAGCGATGGCAACCGCATGGTCCTTGATTCAAGACCTTCCGATGCAATTGCGCTGGCGCTTCGAGCAGACTGTCCAATTTACGTCGACGAGGATGTCATTAAAGCGTCCCAGAAAACCGCGCCGTCGGAAGAAGAGGGTGGGGAAGAATCAGCGCTGGGAGAAGAAGAGTGGCCGGATGTAATTGGCGAAGCCGGTGACCTGCCAATGTAAATAGGCCAATGTAAGCAAACTAGCTGACTCTTCGCGCGATGGTGAAGTTAGCTGAACGAGCTAAGGTTCGAGACTCTGTTGACGTATAGCGAATGATAATTGCGATCGCAAATCAAAAAGGTGGCGTGGGAAAAACTACTACCGCCATCAATTTGGCTGCTGCATTCGCCAGGGTTGGTAAACGTGTCCTCCTTCTTGATCTAGATCCTCAGGCAAATAGCTCTATTTCTTTTCTCGATCCGCTTTCGGTGGAGCGCTCGGCGTATGAGCTGATGACGGACGGACAGGCGCCAGTGGAACAGGCGGTTTATCGAACGCCCGTTGAGGGACTTGACATTGTTCCGGCGCGAATCAATCTGGCCAAGCTGGAGTCGAAATTAGTGGGCGATTTTGATGCTCCGTTTCGCCTGAAAGATCGGTTAGGACCGTTTCGCGACCAGTATGAGGTGATTGTGATCGACACGCCTCCGACTCTCGGCTTGATTACCGTAAACGCGCTGGTTGCTGCGACGCACGTATTGGTTCCGATTCAGTCATCCTACTTCGCGCTCGAAGGCACAGACGATTTGCTTGAGACCATAGAGAAGGTGAAGGCGCGTCCCAACCCCAGTCTCGAACTCCTGGGCGTTCTGGTAACGCTCCACGACAAACGAACGACGCTCGCGCGCGAGGTTCACGAACAGATTAAGAAGGTCTTTGGACCAAAATTGTTTGAGACAGTAATAACCAAAAGCGTGAGATTGGAAGAATCGCCGGCCTATAAGGAATCGATTTTTAGCTTTGCTCCGAATTCATCAGGCGCCATCGAATATGGAAATTTATGTGACGAGGTAATGAGCCGTGTCTAAAAGGGGACTGCCGACAGGACTGCACATGCGCCATGACTCCCATTATGTCGAGGAGTTGTCGCAGCATGCGCCCGTAGCGGTGGGGCGTATGATTGGTCTGGACAAGATCGATCCAAATCCGGAACAGCCGCGCGTGGACTTTGGAGACTTGACGGAGCTTACTGCGTCAATCGCGGAGAAAGGCGTGCTGGAACCGTTACTGGTTAAGCCTTCACGCTTGACCGGTCGTTGGATGATTATCGCCGGTGAGCGTCGTTATAGGGCCGCGCGTGCCGCCGGGCTCACAGAAGTGCCGTGTGTCGAGATGGATATCGACGCCGGCGGTGTAGCTGAGATCGCGCTGATTGAAAACATGCAGCGAAAGGATTTGACAGTCTGGGAAGAAGCAGATGGACTGTTGGCGTTATGCGACAGGTTTGGTTATACGCATGAAGAAGTGGCGCGAAAAGTCGGCAAGAGCAGGAGTACTGTTACCGAAGCACTTTCAATCGCCGGAATACCCGCCGACGTGCGCGAGCTTTGTCGCCAGGCCGATGTCTCAGCAAAGTCCATGCTCCTGCAGATTGTGCGACAGCCGGACGAAGAGGGAATGAGACGACTTGCGAGAGAAATAACTTCTCGAGGACTCACGCGGGATGATGCAAGGGAAGTGAGACGGCAGGAAATGGGGCCACGCGTAGCTCCCGAAGCCAAACCCTACACCTTCAAATACGTTTCACCTAAGAAAGATTTTAGCGTGGAAGTGCGTTTCCGGCGCTCAAATGTCGACACCACTGACGTTGCGCAGGCTCTCAGATCTGTAGCTAAGAGCATTGACAGTGGCGACCAGCCAGCTGAATGAGCGGAGCCTCACTCTTACTTCGAACTCAAACTCTTCTTCTTCTCGGCGACCGCTCGCTTTTGTAACCCTTTGGCCCACCGCTCCAATGTAGGTTGCAGCGGCTTAAACAGGCGAGCACGGAAACTGTGCTTCTTTTCGTTCCAGGCCTTAAGCCGCTTTTCTGTGTAAATCCTTATCGCGGGCTCCAACTGAGTCTTCTTAAGCGAATGCTTTAGCGTGAAATGGTAGTGTTGACCGACCAGGGAAAAGATCGTGGCCGCAAGGTTTCCCTTAAACGATAGGCGGGGCACTATCCGCTTGTGTACCGGCTTATCAGCAGGCAGCAAAACTCCGACGGCAACCTCGAGCCAGGCTCCTTTGGGGCCCTGACGCGGATGATAGAGACCAGGCAGTTCGGACGCCTGGAAAGTATTCTTGAGTCTCGGGTCTGATATGAACTCGACTAATCTTATCCGCTCAAGTCCGCGTGTGTGCTCTCGGGGCAAGCTGTCGAACGCGTCTTCGACCTGGGTCATGGTTTGTTTGGGTAGTTTTCTTTCAACCTGATTTTCTATTTTGATAGCCACTGCGGCACCTCATGAAGCGAACTAACGAACTAAATGAATAGACTGGTCACTCTAAGGCGCGTGGCCAAACCGGTCAAGCGAAGCAGACGACCAGACCCCAAGCTAGGGAGATGCGTGAACGATCCCGTCACGCTTTTCGTGCGCTTGCGGTTTCTCTCCTTGCAGCCATTCCTGTAGCCGCTCGAAGTAGAGATAGACCACGGGAGTAATGTAGAGCGTAAGCACTTGAGAGGTGAGCAGGCCGCCGACCACAGCGAGGCCCAGTCCGCGCCGGGCCGAGGCGCCGGCGCCGAATCCCAAAGCTATCGGCAACGTTCCCATCAATGCCGACATAGTTGTCATCATGATCGGCCGGAAGCGCACTACGCAGGCTTGATAGATGGCGTCGCGTGCGTCTTTTCCATTTTCGCGCTGCGCCGACAGCGCGAAATCGATCATCATGATGGCGTTCTTCTTCACGATACCGATCAGCATGACTAAGCCAACAAAGGCATAGATGTCCAATTCACGTCCAAAGAGCAAAAGCGTAAGCAAGGCGCCGAGGCCGGCTGAGGGTAGGCCTGAAAGGATTGTCAATGGATGGATGAAACTCTCGTATAGAACGCCCAATACCAAATAGATGACCAGTATCGCCACGCCCAGCAGTAGAGTCAGATTCTGTAAAGACGATTGAAACACCTGAGCTGTGCCCTGAAAACTGGTGGTGATCGTGGCCGGCAAGGTTCTTCTCGCCAGCTCCTGCACCTCCGCCGTTGCCTGGCTCAGAGAAACCCCTGGACGCAGGTTGAAGGAGACAGTCGCAGAGGGCAGTTGCCCCAGGTGGTTTACCTGCGCCGGGCCAACGCCCTTTGACATGCTGGCAACCGAGGCCAAGGGGACCAGCTTCCCCGAAGACGAATGGATGTAGAGCCGTCCCAGAGCTGAAGGTTGTTGCTGATACTCAGGTTTGACTTCCAAAATTACCTGATACTCGTTTGTCGAGGTATAGATTGTCGAGATCTGACGCGTACCAAAAGCGTCACCCAACGCCGTCTGAATCTGCTGAACAGTCACGCTGAGCGCTGCGGCCTGCTTGCGGTCGATGTCGACATTGATCTGCGGCGTGTTGATTTGCAGGTCGCTGTTGACGTCCTGAATAGATTGCAGTCCGCGCATGTTTCGCTCCAGCAATCGCACGCTGTCGCTGAGCTCTGCGTTACTGGTCCCTTGTAGTGTTAGCTGATAGAGACTGCGAGATACCCGTCCGCCGACGCTAATCGATGGTGGATTTTGGATGAAGGCCCTGATGCCCGGCTCGCGCGAAAGTTTTGGACGCAGCTCTTCGACGACCTGATCCGCACTTAAATTTCTTGCCTTGGCTGGTTTGAGAACAATGAAAATAGTTCCAGTGTTTCCGCCTGAGTTTCTGCCGCCAGCGCCTACCGTCGAACTCATCGAGGCGACATTAGGATCGCGCTGGATGATCTCGGCAATTGCGTTCTGATGCTTAAGCATGTCACCGAAGGAAATTCCCTGGGCTGCTTCCGTGCTCGCCAGCAGTAGTCCACTATCGCCGGTCGGAATGAACCCCTTGGGAACTTTCATGAACAAATAGACAGTCAAAGCAGCCAGGGCACCCATTAGGAGAATGGTGATCAGGCTGTGAGCCAGCACGCGTTGCAGGGTCCACTCATATAGCCCGAGCACACGATTGTAAAAACTCTTGCTTCGCTCATGCTGAGGGTTTGCCTCGTCTTCTTCATGTTGTTTCGTCTCTCGTATTCCTTTGGCTTTCAGCAGCCGACTGCACAGCATTGGCGTCATCGTCAATGACACCAATCCGGATACCACCGCGTCTTACCCTGACACTCCTGCTTAATAAGCTTCCAGGAGACTACAGCGATCGGCTTTGCCGGCTTCTTCCATTGGTATTGTGTGTGAAAGGAATCCTCGAAGCGTCTAATGCACGCGACAACTTGTCTTAATGTTTGGGCCAGGAGTCGACGGTGATCACCGATACCCGGCACTTTTTCCATAAGAGCCCATGCTTTAGCCTGCCTTAAGCCGCAAAAACCGCTCTGAGAGCTAATCAGCTAAGAACTTCGCCTTACTTACTGTGCAAACAGGGAAGTTGGTAGTTATTTGTGAGCCCGTTCGTAGTTTTACTCAACAGAATTATTGGCGGGCTCGGGCCAACAACTGTTACCCTCTGCGTCTGATAATACATATTATGTCGGAGAGTCGGAGATGATAATAAGGAATTGCTTAATGAACCGGCTCGAGGTCAAACTCGATGTTTCTCATTAACACCTCGCTTCAGCGAGGTGAGGCAGGCCTGGGAAAGAATCTTAGAAGCCGTTTTAACGGCTTCTGGTAAAAAACCGTTAAAACGGTTCCCTGATTCATACACGGCTCGTGATCACCTTGCTGAAGCGAGGTGTTAATTAGATGTCACTATTCAGAGCTGTCGCCGCGGCTCCTTGAACTCTTTGATGTAGTAGTAACGCAACTTTTGGACACTGCCTTACCAGTAGCCTCCTTGACACTCCCGAAGAGCCACTGTTACATTACGCGGTCTTTTTCCAGTTCTCGATTTTACCGAGTGTTCACTATAAGGAGTCTGCTTGAGTACTGAATCAGGTTACTTGTTTACGTCGGAGTCCGTAACCGAAGGTCACCCCGATAAAATAGCGGATCAAATCTCAGACGCGGTGCTGGATGCCGCCTTGACTGAGGACCCGACTGCCCGCGTCGCGTGTGAGACGCTGGTCACTACGGGATTGGTCGTCATTGCCGGCGAAATTACAACCAGTGCGCGCGTCGACTACACCAAAGTTGCCCGGGACACTATTCGTGATATTGGCTACACGCGAGCGAAGTATGGCTTCGATTGTGACACCTGCAGTGTTCTTTCCGCGCTCGATCGCCAGTCGCCGGATATTGCCATGGGCGTGGATACGGGCGGCGCGGGTGATCAGGGTCTGATGTTTGGATTTGCCTGCAACGAAACTCCGGAGCTGATGCCGCTGCCCATTCAGTTGGCCCACTTGCTGGCGCGACGGCTTTCTGAGGCTCGTAAGGCTGGAGAGCTTCCCTACCTCAGGCCTGACGGAAAGTCTCAGGTTACGATTGAGTATCGTGATGGCCGGCCTTTTCGCGCGTCGGCGATCGTGATTTCGTCCCAACACGACGCCAACGTCACGAATGAACAACTGCGTGCCGAAATCGAAGAAAAAGTGATTCGCAAGACGGTTTCTTCGGAACTACTTGATCAGGACACGAAGCTTCACATTAATCCTACCGGTCGTTTTGTCACCGGCGGCCCGCAGGGCGATGCCGGTCTGACTGGTCGAAAGATTATTGTTGATACTTACGGTGGTTATGCACCGCATGGCGGCGGGGCCTTTTCGGGCAAGGACCCCACCAAGGTCGATCGATCCGCTGCTTACATGGCGCGCTACGTTGCGAAGAACATTGTCGCCGCCGGGCTGGCGGACCGTTGTCTGGTACAGCTTGCCTACGCCATCGGCGTTGCTGATCCGGTGTCGGTATTGGTTGACACTCACGGCACCGGACGACTCTCTGAGAGACAGTTGGCCAAACTAGTCCGCGATAATTTCGAATTGACGCCGCGTGGAATTGTGGAGGAACTTAACCTTCGTCGTCCGATCTATAAATCAACTGCCGCCTATGGCCATTTCGGTCGGGAGGAAAATGGCTTCACTTGGGAAAAGGCCGACAAGGCTGAGGCACTTCGCAACGCCGCTGGGATTTAGTTCTCCGGGAAAGTTCCAATCGAGTTCAACCCGAAATCATAGTTAATTGAAAAGGATGATGCCGCAATGAGTGCAACACGTTCGCTCGAATTTGATGTGAAAGATATTGGCCTGGCCAGGCAAGGCAAGCAGCGAATTGAATGGGCCGAGCGGGAAATGCCCGTGCTCCGTTTGATCCGCGAACGCTTCAGTGAGGAGAAGCCGCTCAAGGGAGTAAGGCTGGTAGCCTGTGCTCACATAACAACTGAAACCGCGAATCTCGCGCGAGCACTGCAAGCCGGAGGCGCGGAAGCCGTATTGATCGCTTCCAATCCCCTGTCCACACAGGATGATGTGGCCGCGTCGCTCGTGTCCGATTGGGGTATCCCGGTATATGCGATCAAAGGCGAATCAACTGAAACTTACAATCGCCACGTGCGCACCGCTCTCGATTTTCATCCGGACATAATTATCGACGATGGTTCTGACGTAGTCGCCACGCTTATCAAGGAACGCGGTGATCAAATCAAGGAACTGACAGGCTCTACTGAAGAAACAACCACCGGCATTCAGCGGCTGAAGGCGATGGAAATCGCCGGAGTATTAACTTTTCCGACGATTGCCGTTAACGATGCGCAGACCAAACACTTCTTTGACAACCGCTATGGGACGGGACAATCGACGCTTGACGGAATCATTCGAGCGACAAACATACTTTTGGCAGGCAGGAATATCGTGGTGGTTGGCTATGGTTGGTGCGGCAAAGGTGTCGCGCTGCGAGCGCGCGGCATGGGAGCGAACGTAATCGTCACCGAAGTGGATCCGATCAAAGCCGTAGAAGCCGTGATGGATGGTTTTCGCGTGATGCCAATTGCTGAAGCAGCTTCACTTGGACATATCTTCGTAACAGTAACCGGCAATCGACATGTGATCGATGGGCAGCATTTCGCACGCATGAGAGATGGCGCGATCGTCTGCAACAGTGGCCACTTTGATCTCGAGCTTAATCTCGTCGCGCTTCGCGAAATGTCGGACGGGGTGGTAAGTGTCAGACCGTTCGTTGAAGAGTACAAACTCAAAGCCTCTGGCAATCGAGTTATGGTTCTGGGTGAAGGCCGGCTGATAAATCTCACCGCTGCTGAGGGTCATCCTGCCAGCGTTATGGACATGAGCTTCGCGAATCAAGCGCTTTCAGTTGAATATCTTGTGAAGCGCAAAGGTGAGCTCAAGCCCGGTGTCCACCTCCTGCCGCCGGAAGTAGATACGGAAATCGCCAGCTTGAAGCTGCAAGCTCTTGGGCTCGCTATCGATACCCTGACAGCTGAACAGCTCGAATACATTTCGAGCTGGGAAACTGGAACCTAAGTCTAGGTTCGAACGCGAGAAAGAAAGTAGGTCCCCGCTGCCGCGAAGATCACCGGCGGTGACCACGCTGCCACTTCGGGAGGCAGCAAACCGTGATTTCCTAATTGTTGGAACCCACCGCCGATTGCCCAGTAAGCCACACTCACGCCAACCGCGACACATAACGCCACGATGGCTCCGCGTCTCCCAAATGCCAATGCCAACGGCATCCCGATGAATGCCATCACCACGACACTGAATGGATTAACGTATTTGCGTTGAAGCGCGATTGCCAGAGCGGCCACATCAACCCCCCGCTGTCTTGATGCTTTCAGGTAAACCTTTAAAGCAGCCACGCTGAGTTGCGAAGGCTTATCAACGGTTGGCCTGAAGACCTGTGGCGAATCCACCCCTGCAAGCTGCGTCTCCTCTTCGGTTTGCCTGTCTACTGTCATTCCGCGCAAGTTAACAGTCTCGGCATCTTTAATCATCATTTGATTAGTTGCCGTCCACAGTGCGAGCTTGCCCGTTGTCACTCGCCTCAAGTGCACCGCGTCATCATCGAGTTCATAGACTGTGGGCTCATTCAAGACTCCAGCCTGCTCGTCGAACTCATATGAATACAGCCGATGATTTTCTACTGAAGCCAGCCACTGCCGACCAGTGCCCGTAATCGCGCGCGGTTGACCGCCTCTGATCCGCGTTCGCAATGCTTCCTGCTTCACGTTTGCGGAAGGCATCAGATGTTCCTGGACCAGCCAGGTGCCGGCGCCTGCTGCCACGGCAAACAACAGACCGGGCATCATCAGCCGATATACGCTCTGGCCAGATGCCCACCATGCAACGGCTTCGCCGCGACGCGCCAGCAGCGCATAACTGATTAGCACCGTGATTAACATGGCGGCGGGAAAAAGTTCTACCGCGACTAGAGGCAGAAGAAAGAGCAGATACCTCCCGACTACGCCGCTGGGGACATCGTTAATTCCAATAAAGCGCCAAAGCTCGAATAGAGTAAAGATGATAAAAATAGAAACTAAGGATACGAAGGCGAGCAAAAAACTTATAGTGAGCGTGCGGAAGAGAGTCGCATCAAGCAAACTGGGAAAGCCAGAGCGTCCGGCGCCCACCGTATGCTCTGTTACGGTTGTCTTGTGCTCATCAACCTCGTGATGGGCCGGTCTTTTCTTTCGGAATTTCTTCGCCAATGCCAGGCTGGGAATATTACTGAAACGGAAGAGTACCAAACTCAGGAGGAGTATCGCGGCGGTCGCCATCCATTCACCAATGATGGCTGAGACAGTGTTGGTGCGGGCGAGAGATTCACCGAGTAGCGCGATGAGGTAGTAAACAACCACCACGGCAAGTGAAAGAAGAATGCCTGCGCCGCGCCCGCCGCGCCTTACTCGCATTCCTAACAAGCCGCCAAAGAGCGCAAAAACAAACGGCGCGGCGGCCAGAGCTAATCGGCGGTTAATGGTCCTTTCCGCCTCCCTCTTTTCATCAACTGAGCTGGAGCGAGCTTGTATGCTCAGATCCTTCCAATCCAACTCTTCAGTTTGCAGGTCCTTCCGACCCGCCTGCTCAAGCAAAGCCGCGCGCCCGGTGTTTATTGATATGCGCAGTTGGTCTAACCGCTCAACTACGTAATTCCGCTCGGCGCCGACGGGCGGAATTTTCATCGCAACAGCATCGCTCAATACGAGTTCTGCCTTTTCATTAGAAGAATCAATTCTTCCGGATCGAGCGGTGACTACCCGAATTGAGCCATCGGGCTGCTGCGCGAAAATGAAAACGCGACCCCAGGATCCCTGGCTCTTGTCGCCGTCTCTTACATAGATTACGTAACCGGGAATCTCAGTATTGAAGGTACGCGGTTCCACGGGCGAGTCCAGCTTTCGCAGGGCGCCCTGCAGGGCAGCCTGGCGAAGGTCACGCGCCGCCCGAGGAGCTTCTTTAAAATGGAGAAAAGTCGTCGCGCCCGTTGCCAGGAGACCGATAAGCAAAGCCGGCCAGAGAAGGCTCCAGGTGCCAACGCCGGCGGCGCGAATCGCGATGATCTCGCTATCACTCCCCATTCGGGAAAAGCCGATGATGATACCCGCCAGAACAGCAACAGGTAATGTCAGTATCAGTACGTTGGGCAGAAGGGCCGCCGCGATCTGACTAGCCAGTGACAATGGCAGGTCATTGTAAAGCGCCAACTCCGCGAAGCGACCGGTTTGTTGCGTAAAGAGAATGGCAGTCAACAACGCCAGCGCAAGCAGCACGTAGGGTAGCGCACTCTGAAGAACGTAGCCTGCGATTAATCTCCTGCTGCTAAACATTAAATGTAAGTTCTTAAGAGTTTGGTTTCTTCGTGGGCGTTGCTCACTGGAAGGTGGATCTTAGGCGGGGTTGTCGTTCGAGTACGCGCCCAATAAGTTGATGTGTTAGTTCGGCCATTTCACAATGAATACTCTCAGGCACTGTCCGTGATTCCTGCGCAAACGCATAAGGCGCCAGCCGCTGTGTGGCGCGCAGTTGTGTTTGCAGTCTCCTCGACAAGGTAATGCCGGTGCTGTGACTACAGCCACGGCAGCGAAACACGAGATCCGCGTTCATGTAGGCCAACTCCTTTTCATCAAAGGCCCGTTGGCATTCGCCACAATTCCGGACATCTGGCAGGTAGCCCTCGAGTTTTAGGAGCCAGATTTCGAAGTATCTCAGGATAACTTGCAGGTCCACTTGCGATTCGCTGATGGCGGCGAGACAGGCTTTGACCATTCGATAAAGTCGCTCGTTGGGTTCGTAGGGTGGAGAAAACTCGATTACGAGATCACCCATGTAAGCCAGGCCCGTAAGCGTTTCAGCATTGCCGGACAGAGCGAAGTGTGACTTCACGATCTCAGCCTGGTTTAGTGAAACGAGTTCCTGATGCTCCTTTTGGTAGTAGGCAATCTTCGCAACTGTGAAGGGTTCCAACGCCGCGCCAAACCTACTCTTAAGCTTACGGCAGCCCTTGGCAACTGCACGAATAAGTCCCGCCGAATGTGTCAGGCAAACAACGATCTTGTCGGCTTCGCCAAAATTATAGGTTCGTAACACCAATGCCTCGGTCTCAAGCAAAGCCATTTTGATTTCCGCAAGAAGTTCTTTAGAAAGGGATGAAGTAGAGTACCCACGCCAGCACGAGTGCAATCAACATAAACTCCGCGAAGACCTTTAGGCCATAGATAAAGCGGTCGCGGTTGGAGTCTCTTGTGACTGTGCCGAAAACGACAGCAGCTAAAGCCGCAAAGGCTGTCATCACTAAAAAATGTCTCATGACTTTCTCCCTGCGGCGATATCAAACGCGTCAAGCATGGAAAGATAATTGAGCAGTCCCGCCACGAGCAAAAATGTCCAACCATACTCGAAAGTGGGAAGTGCCGCCTGCTGCGCTTCATGTGAAAAGCCAACTCCCTGCACCCAGCAAACAATATAAAGAAGGCCGCTACCGAGATCGCCGACCATCGGGGGAATTTGGAGCAGCGATGAAATGCCTTGCTCCGAGCTGTCGAATCTAAAGAGATGACCGCCCATCATGAAGCCGGAAATAAAACAAACCCAAACTGCGCCACCGAGCAGGAGAGCCCGTCCCCACTTCCCCTGAAGCAGATGCCCAAGACCGGGCACCAACCAACCCGCAAGACCCATGAGCCACGCCCTGGCAGGAGCCGATTCTAAGTGTGTCGTGTGTACCTTATCCAATTCAACCTCCATCGCCTCTTAACATGTGGGCCACGAGCGCCGCACTCGCCACTATTAAAGTTCCGTCTTAGATCAAGGTCGTGAAGCCTTTCAAACTTAAGTTCAAACCTTAACGGTCGGCATCCCGACTTTTAAAGACTCACATGAGCAAAACTAATAAAGCAGGTATGGCTCGCGAGCTTTCTTAAACGCGTCCAACCCTTCGGTCCAGGCGGCCTGAATGTCAGGGAGGGCATAGCCGCTCTCAATAGCTAGTCTAATACTTGAAGTGCCCGCTATCACATCGAAAGGATTTCGATCATAAACGTACTCATAAGGCGGTTCCTTCCAGCGAAACTCCGTAGGATACAGCTCATAAGCGATCTTCACCATCCCGACTCCGGTGATGACAGGTTCGAATACATTTCGATCGGTTACATGAATCTGCACACCGCCGCAACTCACTCCGCCGTGTTTCTGAAAGGTAGGCCGGAAGACACAGCTCCTGAAGAATACGCCGGGGAGATTCAGCTCATTCAAGATATGAGCATAGCTTTCGGGATTGATGTATGGGGCTCCAATAAGCTCGAAAGGTCGCGTAGTTCCCCGCCCTTCAGATAATTGCGTTCCTTCGAAATGGACTGTCCCGGGAAACACGGTTGCCGAATCGAGCGTGGGCATGTTTGGCGAAGGCATTACCCACGGCGCATCTGTCTGATCGTGCCAGAGGCTTCGCTCCCAGCCCTCCATTTTCACAACTTCCAACTCACAGTTAAGATCAAAGTGCTGGTTGAACATTTGTGCGAACTCACCCAGCGTCATGCCATGTCTGGTGGGAATGGGAAACTGACCAACAAAAGATGAGTGCTCCGGCTCCAATACGTTGCCGGCAACGGCCAGGCCATTGATTGGATTAGGGCGATCGCAAACAATAACTCGCTTCCCAAATTTGCGCGCAGCTCCCATGCAATTCGCCATCGTATAGGCAAAAGTGTAGATGCGACAGCCCACGTCCTGCATATCAAACACAAGGACATCCACGTCGTCTAGCATAGCCTCGGTGGGTTCACGCGTTTCGCTGTAAAGGGAATGGATGGTCAAACCGGTTTCCCTGTCGACCGTGTGTTCCGTCTCAATCATGTTGTCCTGAACATCCCCGCGAATTCCGTGCTGTGGACCAAACAGCGCACGGAGATCGACGCCCGGATGTTCATAAAAAAGGTCAGCAGCGTGGCCAAACTTATGGTTTACGGATGCCTGGTTACAAACCAAACCGACGCGTGACCCTTGCAGCAAGGCTGCCGGTTCTTCAAGTAATGCCTCAAGTCCGAGTTTCACGTGTCTTCGGGTCATATTTTCCACGTTCGAGTTTACTTGAGTTAACGTAAAACCTCAGCTCTCTCGCAGGGTATGGACCACATTGACTTCAAGTTGTTTGGACAGATCGGCCTGACAGCAAATACGTTAGCGAGATTCATTGTCTTCCTGCCACCCTAATTCTGGATGCCATTGCACGCCGACAGCAAAGCGTTGCGGCCGGCTATCTTCGACAGCTTCGATTAATCCATCGGAGGACCAGGCTGTCGCCATTAAGTCCCTGCCAACTTTATCTACTGCCTGGTGGTGATGACTGTTGACAAGAGCACGTTGGCCCTGCGCCAGCGAGGACAAAAAACTCGCGTTGTCAAGCGTGACTGCATGCGATGGACGATCGCGGGGTACGCCTTGCTGATGTTTGATGGCTTTCGGTACTTGCGAAGCTATATCCTGGAGCAACGTTCCGCCTCGGGAGACATTCAGCGCCTGCATGCCGAAACAGATCGCAAGCAGAGGCATGCCACGCCGCTCGATTTCTTCAAGAACCAACAAATCTGTTTCATCTTTAACGGGATGCACGCTGCCCAAATTCGGGTGTGGCTCCGCACCGTAGCGCATAGGGTCGATATCGGAATCGCTGCCGGGCAACAATAACCCGTCGAGATTATCCATTACTCTGGAGATATAATCCGGCCGTGGTATCAAACTGATGTGCACGGGCGCGCCACCTGCCGCTTCTACGGCCTCGCTGTAGTGACGAGAAAGGTAAAAGCGATCCGTCTCCAACTCAAGCCGCATTGTTATGCCGATGCGCGGGCGGCGTCCTCTGATCGATTTTGTTTCTTCGGGGTTTTTCACCATAGTTTGCGCATACATGCGTTACATCTCAAACTATCATAGCCTAAAACAATGGCACCATCTGCAACGGTCGGAACAAAGGCCTGCAATCTAAGCCGAGTCAGCCCTCGGAACCGCGCCTTGACTTGCATTCAAACGACTTCCTATAGTGGCCGTTACCAAAAATGACGAAAGAAACTCCAGGCATTCGCAGCACGACCGTGTTGCTCGTCCGCAAAGCGGATCGCGTCGCACTTGCTGGTGACGGTCAGGTCACACTGGGCGAAACGATCATGAAAGCAAACGCTAAGAAGGTTCGCCGGCTCTACAACGATAGTATACTGGCGGGCTTCGCTGGAGCCACCGCCGACGCCTTTTCTCTGCTGACGAGGTTTGAAAGCAAGCTGGAACAGTATCACGGGAACCTCGAGCGGGCGGCGATCGAACTTAGCAAAGAGTGGCGCACTGACAAAGTGCTGCGTCATCTCGAGGCCCTGCTCGTTGTCGCCGATAATAAAAGTTCGTTTTTGTTGTCAGGCAATGGTGATGTGATCGCGCCGGACGATGGGGTGCTGGCCATCGGTTCGGGTGGGTCGTTTGCGTTGGCGGCGGCCAGAGCGCTCGCGAAGCATACTGACTTGTCAGCACGCGAGATCGCGGTTGAGGCTCTCCGGATTGCGGGCGACATTTGTATTTACTCTAATCAAAATATTGTTGTTGAAGAGTTGTAACAGTTGTAATCGTCACAGACAGGGCAGGTGTCGGTTCAGCTAATAAGGATTTACCGAACTCAAAATGGTTATTTATCTCGAAGGTGAAGTTGATGAAGAAATTCGGCTCGATGAGATGACGCCGCGTCAGATTGTTGCCGAGTTGGATAAGCACGTAGTCGGGCAACGCAACGCTAAGCGCGCGGTTGCCGTTGCTTTGCGTAATCGCATCCGCCGGCAGAAGCTACCGCCCGAGATGGCCGTGGACGTTATGCCGAAGAACATGATCATGATCGGTTCTACTGGCGTAGGCAAGACAGAGATTGCCCGCCGTCTGGCGCGCATGTCTAACTCTCCTTTTCTGAAAGTCGAGGCTTCCAAGTTTACTGAGGTGGGCTATGTCGGCCGTGACGTGGAAAGCATGATTCGGGACCTCACGGAAATCGCGGTAGACATGACCCGGCAGGAAAAGATCGATGAAGTCGCCGAAAAAGCAGAGCTGAATGTCGAGGAAAGAATCCTCGACATGTTGCTGCCGCCGCCACGTTCGAGTTCCAGTTTTTACGACTTCGAGGCTGCTACGACTGAAGAAGGAAGTTCGGAAGTAGCTACTGACTCCGCCGCGCAAGATCAGTTTCAGCGCACTCGAGAAAAACTTCGCACACAACTGCGCAGCGGAAAACTTGATAGCCGCCTGGTCGAAATCGAGATTCGCGAAAAAAACTTCCCGGTGATTGAGCTGGCGGGGCCACAGGGTGTCGAAGAGATGGGTATCAACATGAAGGACATGTTGGGAAATCTCTTCCAGGGCCGCACCAAACAGAGAAAGATGCGAGTGGATGAGGCAATGGAGCACCTGATGCAAGAGGAAGAGGAACGGCTGATTGACATGGATCAGGTAGCGCGTTCCGCGATCGAACGCGTAGAAGTTTCCGGCATTATTTTTCTGGATGAGATCGATAAAATTGCGGGGAGAGAGTCGGGCCATGGTCCGGACGTCTCACGCGAAGGAGTGCAGCGAGACATTCTGCCCATTGTCGAAGGCACTACCGTAAACTCACGCTATGGAATGGTTCGGACTGATCACATTCTCTTTATTGCCGCGGGCGCTTTTCACGTCTCAAAACCTTCGGATTTGATTCCGGAGTTGCAGGGACGCTTTCCGATTCGCGTGGAACTGGAATCGCTGACTGTTGATGACTTCAAGCGCATTCTCACCGAGCCCAAGAACGCGTTAATCAAACAGTATCAGGCCATGATGGCGACGGAAGATGTGGTCATCGAGTTTACTGACGACGCCATTGCTTCCATTGCGAATTTTGCAGCCCGGGTAAACGAGCACACAGAAAATATCGGTGCTCGCAGATTGCAAACGATAATGGAGAAACTCCTGGAAGAAATTAGTTTTGAAGGACCCGATCTGGAACCAAAGAACCAACGAATCGACGCCGCCTATGTCGAAGCCATGCTCTCAGAAACTGTTAAGGATCAGGACCTCAGCCGGTACATTCTGTGAAACCATTTATTCTGCGCGTTGTGCCCTTCCCTTTTCATTTTCGATTTAGAGGTTTCTCGTCAGCTTTCCGGTGCGCGTTCAGGAGTTCGCATATGCGGGGGCTGTTGTTGCTCATGTTCCTGCTGCCCGCGATGATGTTAGTTTCCAACTGCGGGAAGCGGCGACCACCATTACCACCAATCGAGCGCGTTCAGCAGCGGACGGAGCTGCTGTCGGGAGCCCAGCGCGGAAACCAGGTGATCTTGACGTGGCCCGCGCCGCAGCGCAACGCTTCGGATGAAAGCGTACAGAGTATTCGTCGTATCGACGTTTACCGGCTGGCAGAAAAACCTCGTGCGCCGCTGGGGCTGACGGAAGAAGAGTTTGCGACCCGATCGACATTGATCGGTTCTGTTACCTACGACGAGATCAAGAAGGCTACGGATGTTTTGAGTTACACGGACACGCTGGAACTTGCCGGCGAGCCGGCACGTTTGCGTTATGCGGTTCGCTATGTAAACGCATCCGGTCAACGCGCCGCGTTTTCCAACTTTCTTCTACTGGAGCCGGCCGCACGCGTCGCGCAGCCGCCGACGCTGATTGCCAGCGGTAAGGAGGTTCTGGAGGACGCTATTACGATCTCGTGGCAGCCTCCTGCAGCCAACATCGACGGCTCAACTCCAGTAAACCTGCTGGGCTACAACGTCTATCGAGTGGAAGAGTCGGAAAATGTTAACAGCCAGACACCAATTAATGATTCGCTGGTTTCAGGGACACAGTACCAGGATAAGAACTTTAAGTTTGGTGAAAACTATCGTTACGTGGTGCGCTCCGTTTCGCTGGGAACTGAAGGCGCTCAGGTTGAAAGCGTGAATTCAAATTCGATTACTGTTTCTCCTCGCGACACCTTCCCGCCATCGGCGCCGGCAACGCCGTCGGTGGCGCCCGCGCCAGGACGACTTTCAATATTCTTCCCGGCAAATCCTGAGGCGGACATCGCGGGCTATAACATTTATCGTTCGACTGACCCTGATCTGCCAAAGGACCAATGGAACAGATTAAACGCCGCGCTGCTTACGCGAACAACTTTTCAGGATGAGAAAGTTGAATCTGGCAAAAAGTATTACTACTATCTGACGGCGGTCGATCAGGCAGGCAATGTTAGTAGACCGTCCGACGTAGTTTCCGAAACCGTGCCATAGCCTCGGGGACCGCAGGCGTCTTGCCCGCAATGATGGGTAGTGTCCTAAAGGCTGTGTTGCCGCGAAAGAGGTACCTTTGTCAAACTCGATGTTTCTCATTAACACCTCGCTTCAGCGAGGTGAAGAAGGCCTGGGAAAGGATCTTAGAAGCCGTTTTAACGGCTTCTGGTCAAAAACCGTTAAAACGGTTGCCTGATCATACACGGCTCGTGATCACCTCGCTGAAGCGAGGTGTTAATTGGATGTCACTGATTCAGAGCTGACGCCGCGGCTCCTTGAACTCATTGATGTAGTAGCAACACAACTTTAGGACACTACCCAATGATGAGCTCGAGGCGAAAACAAGCTGAGACCGATGTATATTTGTCGCTTTACCACTCTTGACATATCGACGCCACGCACTGGGATTGTAGAGGGTCAGTCGGTTCTGCCGCTGATTTTAGGCGAAACGATTGAGTCCTTTCCATCCGCCCGCACGGCCGAGGCAATCGCCCTGTCCGAGGTCAAACTCCTCGCGCCGGTTGCGCCTTCAAAGATCGTTTGCGTCGGACGGAACTATCGCGAGCATGCGGCAGAACTGGGCAACAAAATGCCGGACGAACCGTTGCTGTTTCTTAAAGCTCCTTCGGCAGTAATTGGCAGTGGCGAATGCATCGAGCTGCCGGCCCAGTCGAAGCAAGTTGAACATGAAGGCGAGCTCGGAGTAGTGATTGGCCGACGGGCGCGAAAACTCACGAGCAGCGAAGATCCGCTCGAATTTGTGCTGGGCTACACCTGCGTTAATGATGTGACTGCGCGCGACCTGCAGCGCAAGGACGTTCAGTTTACGCGAGCGAAATCTTTTGACACCTTTTGTCCGGTGGGTCCTTTCATTGTAACTGGAGCGGATCCGCTCAACCTGATGGTTACGACTCGCGTGAATGGGATCGTCAAGCAGGAAGGCCATACGGCTGACATGGCGTTTTCAGTTCCCTTCCTGATTCGATACCTGGCTGACATCATGACTCTCTATCCCGGAGACTTGATTGCCACGGGAACGCCAGCGGGCGTTTCACCGCTGTACGATGGGGATTATTGTGAAGTTGAAATAGACGGAATTGGAGTCTTGCGCAATACGGTTTGCGACGCAGCCCGGGCCGCTTCCAATTAACCGCCGCGGATTGCCCGGAATGATATCCTGGAGGTCTTTATGAAGTTTTTTCTCGACACTGCCAATCTCGATGAGATTCGTGAAGCTGCATCTTTCGGAATCGCGGACGGAGTTACAACCAACCCGTCGTTGATCGCGAAGGAAGGCAACGTTAATTTCAATGAGCACATAGCCGCTATTTGCGACATTGTTAAGGGACCCGTCTCCGCTGAGTGCACCAGTGAAGATACAGAGGGCATGCTGCGTGAAGGGCGCGAATATTCGAAGATAGCGCCCAATGTTGTCATAAAGTGTCCGCTCACGCGTGCTGGGCTGAAGGCCACGCGTTCATTATCTGGCGATGGCATTAAAGTGAATGTGACGTTATGTTTCTCGGCTGCGCAAGCGATCATGGCGGCCAAAGCCGGCGCTTCTTTCATCAGCCCTTTCCTTGGCAGGCTCGACGACATTGGGGAAAACGGTCTGCTGCTGCTCCAGGACATTATCGAGGTTTACAGAAACTACGATTGGAAAACTGAGGTCCTGGCGGCGAGCATTCGCCATCCCATCCATGTAATCGAAGCGGCGCGAATGGGCGCCGACATCGCGACCATGCCCTTTAAGGTAATCGATCAGTTGTTCAACCATCCGTTGACTGAGAAAGGCCAGGCGCAGTTTCTCGCAGACTGGCGCAAGAGCGGAAGAAAGTAGCTCTTATCAGAACCGGCAGCGGGTAGCGGCTGGATCAATCCTGGGTAACGAGAACCCTAATGTGAGCAAGCTACAAGCAGCAAAGGCTCGGATTGAAGTCTGCTCGTACAAGTACGATGGCTTACTTCATCGAACCTGGCCGGCTGAATTGGTTCGCCAGGAAGGGTCGCTTATCGTTCTTGATGCGAAGTTCTCCGCTGAGGTTATCCATGATCTTCTGGGAACAATCGCGAGCGGCACACACAGTCTTGAATACTACTGGCTCGATCGCTGGTATAACATCTTTCGCTTCGCGGAGCCGGGGGGGTCCCTAAGAAACTACTATTGCAATGTTAACGTGCCGCCCACTTTTGATGGCGAAACTTTGAGCTACGTGGATCTGGACCTGGACATCCTGGTTGAGCCGGATTTGTCTTACCGGATACTGGATGTTGAAGATTTTGAAAGGAATGCCAAAGCTTATAGCTACTCAGTCGAAGTGAAAGCTAACGCACACCGAGCGGTTACTGAATTGGTGAGTATGATTGAGAACCACGCGTTTCCTTTCGATAGCTGAGATCATCCAATGACTTCAAAGCAACAACCCAGGCAATCCAAGTCCAGGCTTGAACTCTTGCGCGAGCGCTCGCTGAAGGCGGAAGCTGGTGGCGGCGTCGAGCGAGTTGACAAGCAGCATGCTGCCAACAAAATGACCGCGCGTGAGCGCTTGGAGTTTCTCCTTGACGAGAACAGCTTTGAAGAGTTTGACAAGCTCGTCGTCCATCGCTCGCAAGACTTTGGTCTGGAAGAGCAACTCTATTCCGGCGATGGCGTCGTCACGGGTTACGGTCTCATCGAGGGCCGCCGGGTGGTTGTGTTTGCTCAGGACTTTACCGTCTTTGGCGGTTCTCTCTCTGAAACACATGCCGAAAAAATTTGCAAAGTTCTCGATCTGGCGATGAAGGTAGGCGTACCCGTTATTGGTTTGAATGATTCCGGCGGCGCTCGCATTCAGGAAGGCGTGGTAAGTCTGGGTGGCTACGCCGATATCTTTTTGCGCAACACTCTGGCGAGCGGCGTCGTGCCGCAGATTAGTTGCATCATGGGTCCCTGCGCGGGTGGCGCTGTCTATAGCCCCGCGATCACAGACTTCAACATCATGGTGAAGGACACGTCGTACATGTTCATTACCGGTCCTGACGTGATAAAGACCGTGACGCACGCCGACGTTACCAAGGAAGAATTGGGCGGTGCGCTTACGCACAATCGCATTTCGGGCGTGGCCCACTTTGCCGCCGATTCCGACGAACATGCATTACGCATGGTGCGCGAGCTTCTTTCTTTTATTCCCTCCAACAACCTCGATGACGCGCCGCGTGTTAACCCTACTGACTCGCCGGAAAGAGCTGACGCCAGGCTCAACACAATCGTCCCTGAAGCTTCCAATCAGCCCTATGACATTCGCGAAGTCATAAATGCGGTTGTCGATGATGGTTACTTCTTTGAAGTGCAACAACACCACGCGCCAAACATTTGCGTCGGGTTTGCGCGACTCGATGGCCGTTCGGTGGGGATTGTTGCCAATCAACCTGCCTTCCTGGCAGGTGTGCTCGACATTGACGCGTCGGTTAAAGCTGCCCGCTTCGTCAGATTCTGCGACTGCTTCAATATTCCGCTGATCGTGTTTGAAGATGTGCCTGGATTCCTGCCTGGAGTTTCACAGGAACATGGCGGCATCATCCGCCATGGGGCAAAGTTGCTTTATGCGTTTGCCGAAGCGACCGTGCCGAAATTGACAGTGATAACCCGGAAAGCGTATGGCGGCGCATATTGTGTGATGGCTTCAAAACACATTCGGACCGACATTAACTTTGCCTGGCCCTCCGCGGAGATTGCGGTGATGGGAGCAGAAGGAGCGGTTGGCGTCTTGTACCGTCGTGAGATAAGCGAGGCTAAGGACAAAGAGGCTGCAAGGCGCGCCCGCATCCTCGAGCTGGAAGATAAGTTTGCCAATCCTTACGTGGCCGCCGAACGTGGTTTCATTGACGAAGTTATCGAACCGGCGCAGACCAGACCAAAACTGATCCGTGCCCTACTGCTCCTTGAGAATAAGCGCGACACTAACCCACCAAAGAAACATGGAAACATTCCGCTGTGAGATTCATCACCTGGAGACTCGCAAGTAAACGATCTCGCGCTGGACCGGCTGTGCCGCCTGATGTGCGGTGGCGGCTGTGCCCCACCGAAATGCTCCCGCGAAAGTTCTGGGGCTGCGCCCTGAGATAATGCTGTCGGTGAAAAACCAGGGGCATAGTCCCGAGACTGGATAGGTGTGGTCCGGAAGGTCTTAGACTGTCTTAGACCTTCCGCACATCAGACGGCAAGGCCGAGGACAATAGCGTAGCTACTGTGCCACCCAGATAGCCCGTTAATAAGATCGCACCAGGAATTGCCGTGCGAGGAATTACATAGAGAGGCTCTATCTTTTGATCGAATGAGGGCAGCAAGATCGAGATGCCCAGGTTTTCTTTTCTACGCTGGTAGTCCGCCAATCTCCATCACCGGCCGAATTTCGACCGTTCCGAACCGCGACGGTGGCACTTGTTCGGCGATGCGGATCGCATCGTCGAGATCATTGGCTTCGATTAGATAGTAACCGCCAAGTTGCTCGCGCGTCTCCGCAAACGGTCCATCCGTCACCAACCGTTTGCCCTCGCGCACGCGCACGCTAGTCGCCGTCGCCACGGGATGCAGCGGGCTGGCATCCAGATATTGCCCGCTTGAGTTGAGTTCTTGCGCGAGCTGGGCCGACTCAACGTAACAGTGCTCCCTCTCGGCGTCGCTCATGGCTTGTTCATCGAGATAAACCAGTAACATATATTTCATATGGTTTGCCTTCATCACTAAGTCAAACAGTCCGCCGCAATCATGCGCTGCTTAGGTTGGCCGGGGTAGTAACTTAATTCTCACGAAATCGCCCGGTGTGATTTTGTGAATTGCTTCTCCAGAAGGTCGTCAAGGCGATCGTATCCCTCATTGACGCCCCTTTCCATGCCGGACCGGATCATTCCATCACGGTCCGCAACCGACTGGAAGACTGACTGACTCGTGAGTCTGGTTCGGTTTCCCGGCAGTGCTTCAAACTTCAGTGTGCCGAGCACGACATGCCCTCTCTCCGGAAGTCCTTCAAACTCAAATGTGCCAATAATTCTTTCGGGAGCGAGGACCTCATGATTTACGCCGTGAAATGCATACTTAGTGCCGGCCTGGTCTTCAAGAATGTATCGCCACGTGCCGCCATCTCTCGGTTCAAACTTCTCAAGAGTCATCGTAAGTTCACGTAAGCCGAGCCATTGGACATAAAGCTCCGGGTCTGTGTGCGCCTTAAAGACGAGCTCCCTCGGTGCGTCAAATTCCCTCGTAATGAAGATTTCCTGTTTTCCAGGTTCCGCTGTTATTTGAGTTTTGTTTGCCATCTCGTTTTTCTCCTCTCTACCCTGCTCGGGTCTTTCCCGGCTGCTTACTAACTGCTCGCTAAAAAATATCCTTCACAAGTAGGTCGAATGGCGAGTGCGCGGATCGACAGCCCAGCGAAAACTTTTTATTATCGAGCATGTTTTCTGACGCAAATGCTGCGGTAGACGCAGTTTATCACTCCGACTGGGGAAAGATTGTTGCCACCCTCATTCGGCATTTTGGTGATTTCGATGTGGCCGAAGAGTCGGCGCAGGAAGCCCTTGCGGCCGCCGTTGATCAATGGCGGGCAGAAGGGGTTCCGGAATTTCCGCGCGCCTGGATCATCCAGACGGCGAAGCACAAAGCGATCGATCGCATCCGTCGCCACAACCGATTCCAGGAAAAACTTGGATCCTATGCCGAATCAGGATTCATCAAAACTGTCGCGGTGCCCGATTACGATCTTGAAGAAATTCCCGACGATCAACTGCGCTTAATTTTTACCTGTTGCCACCCGGCGCTGGCGCCCGAGGCACAAGTAGCGCTGACCCTGCGGACACTTGGCGGCCTTGAGACCGACGAGATCGCACGGGCGTTCCTTGTTCCGGCGACCACAATGGCCCAACGGCTCGTTCGTGCGAAGCGCAAGATTCGCGATGCCCGCATTCCTTACAAAATACCCGATACGGATGAGATGCCAGAACGGCTAGACGCAGTGCTGACGGTAATCTATCTCATCTTCAACGAAGGTTATGCGTCGACTCGCGGCGAACCGCTCGTGAGAACGGATCTGTGCGCCGAGGCCATCCGGCTTGGGCGTCTCATAACAATGTTGATGTCGCCGCCGGCAGCAGAAGCAACCGCACTGCTCGCTCTTATGCTATTACACGATTCACGACGCGACGCCCGCGTCGATGAGGCCGGCGATCTGATAGTGCTCGAAGAACAGGAACGGAGTCGTTGGAATCAACAGCAGATTGCAGAGGCCTTGCCGTTGGTCGAGGAAGCACTTCATGACGGAGCTGGTCCGTTTGCGTTGCAGGCGGCGATCGCGGCGGAGCATTGTAAGGCGGCTCGTGCGGAAGATACGAATTGGCGGCAGATAGTGCAGTTCTACGATCTTCTTGAACATGTGCAGCCATCTCCCATCGTGTCGCTCAATCGCGCAGTGGCGGTCGCGATGCTTCAAGGCCCTGAGCCGGCGCTGGTGCTAATCGATGCTCTGGTCGCGACCGGCGATCTCGACAACTATCATCTGCTGCATGCGGCGCGTGCCGATCTGCTGCGTCGAATTGGATCGCTGGTGGAAGCAGCCAAAGACTATGAGCGCGCGCTCGCGCTGGTCACAAATGAGAGCGAACGTCGATTTCTGCAGCGGAGGCTGCGCG
>WNGE01000617.1_pt1 | contig 49897 bp, 49 predicted proteins | sample 5400651 | NCBI WGS metagenome assembly WNGE01 (sample SAMN13153370, study PRJNA577476) | soil metagenome | isolation source: 60 cm soil or saprolite under grassland replicate 2 | place: USA:California | collected 2016-06-15 | reverse complement strand
ACAAAGAGCGTAGGATCGCCTCGCATAGCATCTCCAAGGAGACGTTCGTAGGGTGGCATTCCATCAGAGTGGTGGCTGCGCACGATAAGCTCTACTCCTTCGCCCCACATTGACTCGCCTGGAACCTTGGTTCTGGCTCCGAGTGAGATTAACACATCGGGGCTAAGTCGGAAGCGGTAATAGTTTGACTGAGGTGGTTCAATCTCCCCAAACACGCCTAAAGGGGGAGCCTTAAATTCAACCAGTATCTCGGTTGCGGTTTCAGGCAAGTTTTTGCCAGTTCGGATAAAGAAAGGTACATCCGCCCAGCGCCAGGTGTCGAGATAAAGTTTAACTGCTGCAAACGTCTCTACCCTCGATCTGGGGGCTACACCATCTTCCTGAAGGTAGCCAGTATATTGTCCCAATACAACATTTGAACGTTCAATTGGCCTCATGGCCTTGAAAATTCTGGCCTTCTCGTCGCGCACTGCCTCCTGGTAATTACCAGCGGGGGCTTCCATCGCAAGGAGAGCGACTAATTGTAGCATGTGGTTCTGCACCACATCACGAATGGCGCCTGCTTCTTCGTAAAATTTTCCGCGACCTGCTACACCGAAGTTCTCGGCCATGGTGATCTGCACACTTTCGATGTGGGTACGGTTCCATAGGGGTTCGAGAAATGAGTTTGCGAAGCGGAAATACAAGACGTTCTGGACAGGCTCTTTCCCAAGATAATGGTCAATGCGGAAGATGGATGACTCGGGAAATACAGAGTGCAGAACCTGATTAAGGAACTGAGCTGAAGCAAGGTCACGCCCAAAAGGCTTCTCAATGACAACCCGGGCGTTATGTGCGCTGCCCGATTTCCCCAGGCCTTCAACGACGGGACCAAACATGCTTGGGGGAATCGCCAGGTAAAACAGTGGCCTCTGAGCGGGGCCAAGTGCCTGACGAATTTTTGTATATGTTGCCTCGTCGTTGTAGTCGCCTGAGACATACTGGAGCAGCGAACTCAATTTTTCGAACGTAGTAGAGTCCTCAAAGCCGTATTGTTCGAGGCTGTCGTGGACGTGCGCACGCAGTTGTTCGATGCTCCAGGGCCTACCGGCAACGCCAATGACTGGCACATTGAGGTGACCATGTTTGATCATCGACTGCAATGCTGGGAAGATCTGCTTATAGGCCAAATCGCCGGTGACGCCAAAGAAGACGAGTGCATCTGAATGGGTATCTATCATCATGTACCTTCCTACTTTGGAGTTTCTATTTCCAGGTGACCACCAAACTCAAAGCGCATTGCGGACATCAACCTATCGGCGAAATCAGCCTCACCACGAGAACTGAACCGTTCAAAGAGTGCCGAGCTTAGTATGGGCACTGGAACGGACTCGTCGATGGCTGCGGCGATGGTCCAGCGTCCTTCTCCGGAATCCGACACTCGACCCTGGAAGTTGGCCAGATCAGGACTCTTGAGGAGCGCGTCGGCAGTTAGATCCAGCAACCACGAACCAATTACGCTGCCACGTCGCCAAAGCTCTGCCACGTCCGGTAGGTTTAGGTCATACTGGTAGTACTCAGGATTACGTAGCGGCGCTGTCTCGGCATCGATCTCTTGTTGATGTTTCCCAACATCCGCATGATGGAGAATGTTCAGGCCCTCAGCATAGGCGGCCATGATACCATACTCAATGCCATTATGAACCATTTTTACGAAGTGGCCGGCACCGTTTGGCCCGCAGTGGAGGTATCCTTGCTCGGCAGTTCCTGCTATCTTTTCTCGTCCAGGTGTTCGAGTTGTTGCATTGATGCCAGGAGCCAGGGTAGAGAAGATCGGGTCGAGATGCTTGACGACGTCCTCCTCACCACCGATCATTAAGCAGTAACCACGCTCAAGGCCCCAGACGCCTCCACTGGTTCCAACATCAACGTAGTGAATACCTTTCGGTTGAAGCTCAGCAGCGCGCCGGATATCATCATGATAGTAAGAATTACCGCCGTCAATGACGATGTCGCCGGGATCGAGATGTGGAACAATGGTTTCCAGGGTCGCATCGACCGAGGCAGCAGGAACCATGAGCCAGATAGCGCGGGGTTTGGAAAGTTTACTGACCAGGTCTTCAAGCGATGAAGCTCCTTCTGTAATCGATCCTTCTTTCTGAAGTTCCTGAACTCTTTCGGCATGGCGTACATAGCCTGTGATCGTATGTCCTGAGCGAATCAATCGCTGTGCCATGAATGCGCCCATACGGCCCAATCCTACTATTCCGAGTTGCATAATGTGTTCCTTTCTTTACAATAAAACTTTGTAGTACATTACTGCATGGTTATCTTTAGCAGATGTTACATAGTATATAACTTAGGACGTGCAGTAACCATTATTGATAGTACCGAAGTGAGATCCACTCACCATTATTCTTGCGGGCCTGTGGCCAGCTTCGAGAAGAGGAATTAAGCGGGACGCGCTTTTGCATCCCCCAGATGCGCGGCCCCGCACCCCGGCAAGGGACTTCGTCCCCTGCACCCCTGATTTATGAGTGGATTTCAGAAGGCGAAAGAAACAGCCTATCCACATAAGTATCACGTTTGGTGAGACAAAGTGATTTCGCTATATGGTAGGTATAGGCAGAGCGATCATGCGGGTGAACACATGAAGTGAGATATCGTGAAAGGCCGTGGAAGGCCGATAAATCGGCCCCTACGTGTTTGTTAATCACTATAAGCTTGCGCCAGTAAAAGAGGGTGGGTGTGCTTACTTTATGAGTTTGGCAAAATGTTGTCGATTAAAGACCAGACGTCGCCTGGTTCCCAGGTAGCGCGATACCAGACAGCGATTTGCAGGTTGCTGTGTCCAAATTGTGGAACTTGCTTGAGTATTTTCTCGAAGTTCGAGATAATGTAATAGAGGTTTTTGGCAGTATGAAACCAGAGCGAATGTTTTACTCCATTGGAGTCTGTGTAGATCAGATGAGCGCAGGTGGGATCATTTAAGTCACTCGCTGCAGTATCGATTTGTGACTGGGGTATCTGGGAGACGAGCGCCTGTCCATCTGCGTAATTAACACCGGTATCAAAGACCCATTTACCTCCCTCCAAACGCCAGGTAGCACCATACAGGGGTAGCTCCCAGATAATGCGAGGTAGCATTTGAGGCATCGTTTTCAGTGTATATGCCACGAGCTGTTGAAGCCAGGGAATACTGACTGTTGGTCCGGGAGAGAAATAAGACTGGTCGACAGCCATCATGACCATAAAATCTGCGGCATGAGCAAGCATTGACCAGTTCTCAAAGCCATTCAGATAATAATATTCGTCATGGTCACTGAGCTTATGGATGAGTGCAATACCATACAATTTATGCAATGGCTTCAAAGCAGACCATACATGCTGGTTGAACGTGGTGAAGAGTTGTTGGATGTTAGGATAGTTCGGATCGCCAGCTTCCATATCCATAATAACCCCGTCGTAGTTGGCGCGTTTCACTTCACGAATAATGGGGTCGATGAAGCTTTGATCAGTCGAAGCTTTAGCGATGGGATGTCCATGATCCCGATGTACCATCGGTTTCCATCGTGACGGTCAGATAAGCCATACCACCTTTGCTATGGACAAGTTGCACGACATTGTCCATGCTCAGACTGCCAGACATGCAGTTGTTACTCTGCCCATTGATCAGGTGGCCGTTCGTGGGATCGACCCAGCTGGTTCCGACCAGGGCAGCATCAGGATTGGTATTGGCTGTTTGTAGGTATGCCTGAAGACCATGCTGGCAATCTTTACCAACGATCCAGCCCAACGAGGCGACTTTCCCTCGCATGAGACGTTGAGGAGAAGAGGCATTCTGCTGGGGCTGCATTGGGCCCATGTCCAAGAAAAGCAACGTGGGACTCTGAGGAGCGTTCACTCGAACCAGGCCGATAACAAGTAGCGAGAGTAGGGTGATTGCTATCAATAGAAGAACTCTATATTTGACGAAATGTTTTCGAAATCTGCCTGCCTGCCTGCTCTCTTCACGTTCCAACAAGACTAGATGGCTAAAATTCCTACTCGCGTAGGGGTGGTAGTGGTATGGAGAGGATTGAGGACGAATAATCTTTCGTCTTGCCTGGCCTCTGGGATAGCTGGGCTGTGTTGGTGGCACTGGTTGGTGCCGGCGTCGCCCTCCTGGTGGAGTTTCCACTTTACCTCCGTTTTGTGGTAGAAACCTTCTCTCAGGAAACCTGGTCGGATTTCATGTCCGATACATCTTAACATAACTTTATACAAGATGAAATAGGATGACCCAAAAGGATAGGGCTTCTCAAAGGGTGTTTCTTCACCTTGCCTGGCTCGCAAGCGAGCCTGTTTTGTGAGAGTGTGGAGGATTGTGTGCGCCTGCAGGCGCACACAATCCTCCACACTCTCACATAAGATGAACAGGAAAAGGAACATAAGTTCTAATATCTGTTACTATTATAGCACAGATGGTTGAAAACAGCACCTTTTTTGCATGTTTAAGCTCTACTTAAGACGATGAAGATCAGGTTTTCGAACAGAAAGCCTAAATTAGCAAATATTGTGAGAATATTGTGCTGTCGAGATTAAGTGCCGCGATGGCTTTGTGATGCCACTGATAGACACTTACATTAAGCAAGGTACGTCTGACATATCCTGAAAGGAGCAGCACCATTCACTATCGGGATCGAAGAAGAGTATCAGATGGTGGATCGTCACACAGGTCAACTTAGTCCACGCATCCATACCATATTAGAAAAAGGACAATCCATCTTTGGAGAGCAGATCAAAGCAGAGATGTTGCAATCAATGGTGGAGATTAATTCGGATATTATGCCTGATATTCCCACTGCTCGTGAAGAAATGCGGGCTATGAGAGCGAAGCTAGCACGACTGGTTGCTGAAGAGGGTCTGGCTCTGATTAGTGCTGGTACCCATCCTAGTGCTTTATGGCAGAATGAATGCAGATCAGAATATGTCCGTTATGCCGAACTGGAAGATGAATTACAGGACGTTGCCCGGTCAATCTTGATCTTTGGCCAGCATGTTCACATCGGCGTTGAGAATCAAGAGAGTGCTGTCATACTCATGAACCAGGTGCGCTCGTGGCTCCCGCATTTGCTGGCGATCTCTACCAACTCGCCTTTCTGGGGTGGTCGATTTACGGGACTCAAATCGGACATCATCCCCAGTGTTGTGTAACCATGTCTGCTAGAGTATAACACTCAGGATGGTATCGAAAGTGGGTCTCATGTCTGCTCTCTGTTCTCAAAAACAAGGCACAACAGCATATGAGGCAACACCTGGAAGACGCCAGTTGGGTTTTGGCACGTCTTCACGTGTGGTCTGCGACATGCTGACGCTAGCAGGGATGTTGAGCATCCTTCAATGGTCTGCTGATGGCCCTTACACAATCAGGTCAAAGCTGAGGGTGGCGGTCCCGTGCCCCGATTCGACCAACTTCCCTTGTCCGCGCACATTCTGGTAGGTACCAGTCCCGCCTGTGACGGCAAGCGTCTTTGCGGGTGGCGGGCTGTTGAGGAATTGCGTCATGATGTTGCCGCCTGGCAGAGAGAACGTCACCGTGCAGTTCTCCTCGGGCTTGGTCAGGTCGAAGAACACACATGAACCGCCGTCGTACCCGACTTGGGTGCGACCATCGGGGGTGAACACCAGATCATGCAGGATCATCTCGTCTCCCTGACTAGGCCCAGGAGTACCTAGGTCGAGGGAGGTATCCTGCCCAATGAACTTAACGAGGAAATGGAGGTGGGTGATCTTTACCGATGAGGTAACGGTTGATGCTGAGGCGGGTCTCAAGGAGACCAAAATGCCCCCCAGCACGAATCCAAGGATGGCAACAGCTAGGACAAGGCTCCACAGTTTCGTTCGCATGGCTTGCTCCCTTTCGCTTACGTGAAGTAGTGACAACGTTTTCAAATCGATGGATGTCTGAGTGAACTCTCTCAGGTAATATACCATATGGCCGTTTTGCCTCTATGCTCGTCGTTACACACCATTCGGGACGGCATCCTCAAATCGTACCGTTCTGCGATCTGGAAACCTTTTCCTCGTAGCGGCGTACCGGAGGTATTTCCGTCATGGAGTGATTTTGATAATTACGTACAGGCTCTCATCAAAACAAACTGCATCGACAATGGGAAAAGGATCTGGTGGGATATTCGCCCTCATCCGTTTTTTAGCACTATTGAATTCCGCATTTTTGATATGCCAGCGACGATGAACGACACGATAGCTCTTGCTGCACTCTGCCAGGCGCTGGTTGCGAAATTGACCTGGCTCAATAAAAATAATTTATGGGCTCCTATGTTGTCGTGTCACTTTATCGAGGAGAACAAGTGGCATGCTATGCGCTCTGGTCTGGATGCAGAGGTAATCGATTTTGCTCAGGGCAGACGTCTCAGTATGCGTAATGCGATAGGCGAACTGCTTAATTTTGTAGATGAAGTGGTTGATGATCTGGGTAGCAGGAAGGAGATGAATTATCTGCGTAATCTGCTCGAAGATCCAAGAGGTACAGGCGCGGATCGACAGATTGCTCTCTTTCAAGAAACTGGCAGTCTAAATGCCTTGATCCAGTTCTTGATGCAACAGACGATTCAGGATATAGCGTTGGAGATTGCTTAATGATAGAATACGTTCATCTCGCATAAACTGGAGGTTATACATGAGCGTCTCTATGCACTCAGATCATCCAAATATTCTCTATATTCATTCGCATGATACAGGACGCTACATTCAGCCTTATGGGCATGCTATCCCGACGCCTAACATTCAACGTCTTGCCGAGCAGGGAATCTTATTTCGCAAGGCTTTTTGCGTTGCTCCGACATGTTCGCCAAGCCGCGCCGGCCTTTTGACAGGTCAATATGCCCATTGCAATGGAATGATTGGCCTGGCACACCGGGGCTTTTCCCTCAACGATTACAATCAGCATATTGTGCACACGCTTCGCAAAGCGGGATATTATTCGGTGTTGATCGGCGAGGAACATCTTTCTAAAGACCCCAATGCGAGCGGTTATGATCTAGTTTCCAGAGTGGAAGGATCTCAAGCCAATATAGTTGCTCCAGCCGCAATTGAACTGCTCAATCACGATCTACCTCAGCCCTTTTTCCTCTCAGTAGGCTTTTTCGAAACACATCGTGATTTTTTGAAACCGAGTTCGATAGATGATATTAAATATTCCTTGCCACCAGCACCTTTACCTGATACGTACGAGACGCGTCGTGATATGGGCGGTTTTAAGGCAAGCTCATGGACTCTGGACCGGGGAATTGGCGCTGTACTTGAAGCATTGGATGCTAATGGCCTCTCCGATAACACTCTTGTAATTTGTACAACCGATCATGGAATTGCTTTTCCACTTATGAAAGCCAGTCTGACCGATCATGGCATTGGCGTGATGCTCATTATGCGCGGTCCAGGAGGGTTTACGGGTGGGAAAGTCTCTGAGGCACTCGTTTCACACATCGATCTCTTTCCAACTATTTGCGATCTTCTGAATATTGATCATCCGTCCTGGCTTCAAGGCAAGTCAATCATGCCGTTGATACAGGGTGAGTCCGAGGAGATCCATGATGCATTGTTTTCTGAGGTAACCTTTCATGCTGCATATGAACCGCAGCGCGCGATACGAACTCAACGTTGGAAGTATATCCGGCGATTTGATCATCATCTGGGACCTGTGTTGCCTAATTGTGATGATAGCCCAAGCAAGCAAGTGTTGATGCAATATGGTTGGGAAAAACGGTTAAGGCCTTTGGAACAGCTTTACGACCTGATTTTTGACCCTAATGAAGCCTGTAATCTGGCGCATGATCAATCTGTAGGTACCATTCTGGAAGAGCTGCGCGAGCGCCTTGATGATTGGATGCGTGCTACCAACGATCCTTTGCTACACGGGCCAGTATCTGCGCCGAATGGTGCGGAATTGAATGATCCGGCGCAGATGTCTGCTTCCAATCCAACGCACTTTGTTTAATATTCTCAAACATTCACCCATAGACCGCTTCTTCTGGCGTTACTTCGCGACATAGAGAACTGGCAACGGCGCAAACGAATGCTTCACCACATGTACGGCAAAAAAGTCCACAGCATTTATAGTTGGTTTCCCGGCTGTATCCGTATAGGATAAAATGGCTTGCTAGGGTTTTTCTGGTAGGCGTGCGAGGATTTGAGTAAGAAGCGTCTCTAAACGGTCGAACCGTGTTGTATGCTCATCGAGCACTCTTGTATGCTCACCCAGCACTCTTGTGTGCTCATTGAGTAGTGCTGTATGTGCATCAAATTTCGTTTCTAGTTGATCCATACGTATTTTCATCATTTCCATGCGTAACCCTGTTTGCTTGCTTTCTTGCGTCAAGGTTTGAAGCAAACCTAGCATAATTGTGCTATTCTCGTTTACTTCACGTATGGACTTTCCTATTTCTTTTTGCAGCGTTCCAAAGGATTGCTCTAGTGTTGCTAGTCTCTCTTCCTGTGTTGGCATAGAGAATTTGCCTTTCACTCTTCTTTCATGCAGAGAACATCGCTAAATATCTGGCTCATAGGCCAGTCCTATTATATCATAAGGTTGGCTATGCTGATGGGTTAAAGAGGTGCGAGTCAGGGCCGGGTAGGACTATGTGGTGGGTGGTGTAGATGTGAAGGCACCTTGCTTATTCTCGCCCTTATCCGTGGACCTGAGCGCACCTTGAATGCCAAATGAGGCTCGTGAGGGGAGTAGTGCTCCAAGCAAAATCAACATAACGCTGGCTATAACCACTGGCACAAATGCCAGTGCGGGCAAATTAAAAAGATCCCACAAAGCACCCCCAATGAAAGGCCCAACAAAGGCCACACCGTAGGTGAGTGAGAGGGTGATGCCAGTGAGACGCCCTACTTCCTGTGGTGCTGCCAGAAGTGGTGGCAATGCAATACCAAGCGTAAAGACAAGCGCCCCACTTCCACCGAGCAGCGCTGCCCAGAGAGGTTGCAATTCAGCAGGTGTGAATATCCAGCCAACTATTGCGAGGGCACTAATAATTCCAGCAACAATAAAGGGCCAGCGACGACCGGCTATATGTTGCGCGACGAATGTCACCCCAATACTGACTGGTAATTGTGCTGCATTCAGCGATAGCAAAGCGGCTGGTGTTACATATGATTGGTGGAGAGCTTGATTATAAGAAGCAATCCAGGCGTTCATGCCAAAGTAGATAAGACTGCCTCCGCCAACCAGAATTCCTAAATGCAGCGCGTTCACACGTTTTCGTTGGATAGGTGAGTTGACATCTATTGATTTTGTCGTTGCATGTTGACGAGAGAGACGTGGCCTGTTTACCTTTGCAGGTGCAGGTGGGGCAAGAAAGAGCCATAAAGCGAAGAGAACAACGACAGGTATGCCCCAAAAAACAAATGTACCTGCCCAGTTGTCATTTCCCAGAAATTGCACCATGATCAGAACAGTAATGCCTGCTGCAACCGCTTCACCCAGAATCAGTCCATCGCTGAACAAAGCTGAAGCCAGGCCGATTTGCTTTGGATACCAGCGGCGTATCAGTACGGGTATCGCTGTCTGGGTCACGGCGATGCCCACACTCAGCACCAGTGTGAAGAGGAAAAGAGAGTATGTTGTAAGCCTGAAAGCACGCAAAAGCGCGCCAGCACTAAGGAGCGCCAGGCCGATTGACACGCTTAACCGTGCGCCAATGCGTTCTGCTAGCAACCCTGATGGCCAGGCCAGTAGAGCCAACGCCAGCACAGGCAATGCGGTCAGTAACCCTGTCGCGGTATAAGTAAGTCCCAGGTCATGCTGAATAAGCGGTAGGACAGGGGGAACACCGAGGATCACCGAACGTAAATTGAAGCCTACAAGCGTAATTAAAATATAGGTGACTACTTTTTGCCAGATGAGGGTGATAGGCCCAGCCTCTGAAGCGGGAGCCGAATGTTTCAATTGGTTCTCCAATGCCAGGATGTCATATTGGAATTAGAAAAAGTACTTCACTATATCACAATGACATCCTGGATCATCAGACTACCTGCCAGTTCGAAACTTCATCTAACTGCGCTAGCTGTGCGGCTGTCAATCTGACATCAAGCGCTGCAAGACTTTGCTCTAACTGTGCTATCGAATTGGCACCAATGATTGGCGCTGTGATAACTGGTTGGGTAAGTAGCCATGCAAGAGACACTGCTGAAGGTGTGCTGCCTATTTCTTTTGCAATACGTTGCACGACCTCTAATGTTTGCCAGGCAGCATCATTATTGTAGCGTTTCAACACGGTACCAGCGCGTGCGCTCTCTGGAGTCTCGTTCTGACTGTATTTCCCCGTTAGAAAACCGTTTGCCAGAGAACTATAAGGGGTGACTCCAATCTGGTATTGCTCGCAAATGGTTTTCAAGTCGCGTTCGAATTCTTCACGATGGACAAGGTTGTAGTGCGGCTCTAGCAAGTCGAAGCGCACAGTGTGATGGACATCAGCGCTCCACAATGCCTCGACGAGTCGCCATGCTGGGTAGTTCGATATGCCCACGTAGCGCACCTTGCCGGCGTGCTGCAAATCGTCGAGTGTGCGCAGCGTTTCGTCGATGGGAGTTTCAGCATCGAAGGCATGCATCAAGTAGAGGTCAATGTAGTCGGTGTTTAAGCGGCGCAACGATGCATCGATTGCCTCGAGGATGTGTTTGCGTGAAAGCCCCTGGTCATTTGGGCCTGGTCCCATTGGGTGACGTACTTTGGTGACAAGTATGATACTACTGCGGTTATGCCGTTCTTTCATCCAGCGCCCTATGATCTCTTCGGATTCTCCGCCCGTGTGGCCTGGTAACCAGCGCGAGTAGAAATCGGCGGTGTCAAGAATGTTGCCACCACTCTCTATAAATGTATCCATGAGAGTGAAGGCCGTCTTTTCATCAGCCGTCCAGCCCCACTGCATTGTGCCGAGGCATAGGCTTGACACTTTTAAACCTGTTCTGCCTAATTTGCGAAAGTCTATGATTCTCTCCAGTTATTTAGTATTCAAAAGTGTTCAAGTCAAACCTGCCCATGTTCTAAGTCCCATGGAAGCTGGGCTTTCGCTTCTCTTGAAAGGCCGCGATAGCCTCATGATGATCATTCGTCGCCATGGTTAGCATCTCATAGCTGATCGAAGCATCCATCATACTATGGGCGAGCTGCTTGAGGCCAATGTTTACTACCGTTTTTGTCCAGCGGATCGCCTTCGTCGCCCCGTTGGCGAGTCGTTCCGCCAGATCGTAGACATGGTGGTCGAGTTCCTCGTCGGGAACGGCGTGATTGATCAAGCCGATGCGTTCTGCCTCACGTGCCGAGAGTAGGTCGCCCGTCAGCAGATATTCCTTTGCTCTGGCGTAGCCAACCAGTTGGGGCCAGATCACGGCACCGCCATCGCCTGCTGCAAGCCCCACCCGCACATGGGGATCCCCAATACTTGCGCTTTCAGCGGCGTAGATCACGTCGCACAACAGCGCGATGGTTGTCCCAAGCCCAAGACATGGGCCGGGGATGCGAGCGATAATTGGCTTCTCTAAGTCGAGCAATCCAAAAACGATTTTCTTCACATCAACTGCAGCAAGCTGACCTGTACTGGCAGCTTGCCCGAGTGAGGCCAGCCAGTTGATATCACCACCTGCGCTAAACGCTGAGCCAGCGCCAGTGATGACAATGACGTAGGCCTGCTCGTCGAGCTGGATGTCATAGAAAATGGTTGCTAATTCATTATGCATGCGCCCATCGACGGCATTGCGGGTCTCTGGCCGATTCAGCGTTAAGGTGAGAATGTGGCCACGTCTATCTATCTTGATGCGTTCATAATGGCTGTAGTCCATAATTTCTTCTCCTCTCACTGGAAAACTGACGCCAGGTTCGCTATTCCTACAAGGTCAAAGAGACTGGCTTTTTGAGATAAGAAAGTAGTCAGGCCGATGCAATGAATGAATCTCTATGCTACCATTTTACTTGGATCAGGTAGTTTCAGCAAGAGTTTTATTGCAATGTTCCAAAAGGAGTTAGTACATATGCCAGACACGATTGGTTTTATTGGCCTGGGTATTATGGGAAAGCCTATGGCTCACAATTTACTCAAAGCAGGTTTTGCGGTTGTGGTTCATAATCGTCACCAGGAGGTAACTGATGAACTCGTTGCGGCAGGTGCAACGGCAGGCGCTCGACCGCGAGAAATTGCTGCCTTGTGCGATGTGTTGATTACAATGTTACCTGATACTCCTCAAGTAGAGGAAGTGCTTCTTGGCTCGGGGGGTGTCATCGAGGGTGCTCGTGAAGGACTGATCGTGATTGATATGAGCACTATCTCACCCAGCGTGACGAGAACTCTGGCTGATCGGCTGGCTGAGCGTGGCATTGCTATGCTTGACGCACCGGTGAGTGGCGGAGATAAAGGCGCTATTGCTGGCACGCTTTCTATTATGGTAGGAGGAGAGGAAGATACGTTTAAGCATTGTGTGCCCATCTTCCAGGCGCTAGGCAAAACGATTGTGCATGTTGGGAACAGTGGAGCAGGCCAGGTAGTCAAAGCCTGTAATCAAATCGTCGTTGCGCTGATTATTGAAGCAGTGAGCGAAGCTCTTGTACTTGGCTCGAAGGCTGGGGTTGATCCTGCCAAAATCCTGCAAGTGCTGAACGGGGGTCTTGCTGCCAACCGGGTGATTGAACTGCGTGGGGCAAGCATGCTCGCGCATGATTTTGCGCCAGGAGGGCGTATTAAGACACATCACAAAGACCTGGGCATTATTTTAGCATTGGGCCGTATGTATGGTGTATCGCTGCCGGTCACTGCCCAGGTAGATCAAATGTTTGCTTCGCTGGTTACAAAAGGAAGAGGTGATCTTGACCATACGGCAATACTTATGTATCTTGAAGACCTTGCAGGCCATCGAATCGGGGAATAATTTTTCTGTTGGGGTGGTCGCGATGAGGCCGATACAAAATAAATCGGGAGAATTTGTGATTTTTGGTAGTGGTGATTTGTAGGGTATGGATGTGCTAATATCATGCTGGTATCATCTCAAAATAAATTCGGTCATAGTGATCTAAAAGCTCTCCATTATCGTCAAATTCCTGCTCCACTCGATACTTACCGCCAACTTGATAACCATAATATTCTCCCCACTCTTTAGCCATATAATAAGGATTTCTGTTTATCACTGCATTTCTCGTAATGGTGAGCGTTATACATTTTTTAGTATCCTTGCATTCGCTACCTCCATCTGAATCGGATATAAGAAGCTCACAATTTTTGCATCTCCATTTACTATCAGTTAGATTCACTATGTGTTTCATAATTCAACAACTCGATACGGTGGAATATCATAGCTTGCACCTATTACTATCCGAACCTTACCACAATCTTTATGCTTTTTCCTCACGTCATCTGCAATCTTTATATTCAAGCTCATCAAAAACTTTGTGTATATGTTTAGCCATACAAAAATAGCATAGCAATTTCTTCTACGCTGTTCAAGTAGGAAAAACCAGTCAGTCCAGGCTCTAAACTGAATTAGGTAGTGCCGCCTGTTACAAAACGCCGCCTTACGATCATGTGAAAGCCCCAATTATTAGGCTTTACCATATTGCCGATAAGCATTCCATGCGTAAGGTTGCGTGAGCCACATCTGGTAAATGTAGCGCCAGTATTCACAATTTTCAAACAGTTTTGTGTAATCTCGACTTCGATACCCTTATGCAAGAAGTGGCCCCGTTGGATCTTGATTTGATTAGGCGGCTCAAACAAGATATCAACAAATATTTTTCGTTTAGCCTCATGAATAACAAAGTTATGACCAACCAGTTCAATATCCCAAGAGTTTGGTGAATAAATGAGTTCGTTATCAGCAATTAGTAATATGAGATCATCATTCCTACTATACACATTGAGATTTAATAGCCAATGACCACTATCTAACCTGAAGCTAATAATAGGATCATCATCGAGTGCTAACGCAACAAACTCGGTGCCATAACCCTCATCCCGAAATGAGTAAACGTTACCCCCAATATCAACTATACAGTCCGATCCTTCATAATGAAGTGTATAGGGCTTCGAGACACCTTCTCGCAGATTGTAGGGGTTTTTGTCTGCACGTATAATCTGCTCTCGCGGCAGTAGATTGTTTGTACTCTCACGTTGATGTAGGTCACAAAGAAGCGTCAACTCATCTGCAACATGACGATGAACGTTTGCCCATCCTAGTATATGCTCGTAGGTGTATAGAGGCAAGCCACACATAACACAGCCAAAACCGCAGCGTTGCCTAACCTCACGCTTCATTGGATCAGGAATCGGAGGTCTTTGATCGCTTGTATCAGAATGTTCCAAATGTTTTCTCCTTAGTTTATAGATGCTCTTAAAAAGCACAACGAACCAAATGCAAAAAAGTAAAAGACTTTTCTATTTCTTATCTGGTGAGTGAGAAAACGCCCATCGAATCATCGGACGCATGGAAAGGAGAAGTGGAGCAGGAATCAGCCCTGGAAGCGGATTTCTTGTAAGGACAGCAATAATCACACTTGCGGGCATAAATAAGATCAGGGCAATAGCATAGAGGTAAACGAGGAACCAGCGAAAACGCCAAATCTGTGGATCAGTAGATTCTTGACTAGAGCCCTGCTGTATATACTCGGACATAATACTCCTCCTTCGACGCAGGTGAGTTTATGTCCTAAAAAAGAGCAAACTCACCTACGGAAAGAGGAGGATATGTCACCTGTACGCTGCATCCTTTCGGGTCTCCCTCAAGCGGATCACAGCCTCACTCTAAGATAGAAAAGGTAAAATTGTGCTGTTTCAAACTAGTGGAAACAGGCTATCCACTAGCTCTCCTTTTTGTGTATGTTGAGGACGACCAAATTTCGTCGCTCAGTTAAGTTTCAATTCTCTATTTATATTGTCCGCCATTATACTACAGGCTCCAACCTAAGGCTAGAGGTTTAGTACAAAAGTACAAAAAGAAAGAGGAACGTATTGCTACGCTCCTCTCCCGTCTGATCGTCATCTTACGCTATAAGCTCTAGTTCCCCTTGGTAAGAGCCTTTTGTCTTCTTTGAGAAGGTATAGCGGTGATGAGCTTAATCAATCGGCTATGCACCTCTTGATTAAACAAAGCGATAAAGACGATCAGGATCACCGACAATGGTATCAGTATGATAACCACTGCCAATGAAAGTGCCACAGGCTGTAGCAAGATTGGGCTAAATGTGCCTAACCCTGCCCCAAGAAGAACTAAAGTTTTCCTTCTCACATGCTGCTCCAATCATTTAAACTCTCCTGGTATTACCAGAAAACAGTAAAAAAATGATAGGAGAAGCATTTGAGTATAGTCGTATTTGTTTCAAGCCCGAACGGGATGGTTCTTCTCTGCCTTGTTTATATGAACGAATTTTTTATTGATGAGTAACTTAAACAGCAAAAATTTTTCTCACGCTCAAAAAATTGCAAAAATTTTTATCCAGCCTCTTCTATGGTCAAAAAAATTAGGGTTTTGTGTTTGGGTGATCTTGATCACACAGCCTTACTCACGTATCTTGAGGATCTGGCAGATCATCAAATAGGGTAGCACCTTCATAGCTTTACGCAAAAGCTTTCACTTCTTGCCAGCGGAAACAATCAACCGTATGGTCGTTGACCATGCCGACTGCTTGCATGAATGCGTAACAGATGGTGGAACCTACAAAAGTAAATCCCCGCTTTTTCAACTCTTTGCTCATGGCATCTGATTCTTTTGTTGTAGCGGGGATTTCTTGCAGACTTTTCCAGCTATTCTGTACTGGTTTTCCGTCAACAAACTGCCAGATATAGGCGTCGAAACTCCCATATTGGTCCTGTACCTCAAGGAAAGAGCGCGCATTTTGTATCGCTGCCTGGATTTTCAGCCTGTTTCTCACTATCCCAGGGTTCGCAAGTAATGCCTTGACTTTGGTGTCGTAATAGTAGGCAACTTTGGCCGGTTCAAAATTATCAAAGGCTTGAATGTATGCTTGCCGTTTGTTCAGAATCGTCGACCAGCTCAATCCAGCCTGAGCACCCTCGAGGATAAGAAATTCAAAGAGCGTTCTTTCATCATGAACGGGTACGCCCCATTCTGTGTCATGGTACTCAAGATAGAGCGTACTGGAATTTGCCCACGAACATCTTTGCAGTGACATCGTTTACCTCTATGGTCGCTTAAAATTAGCTCTGCGCTTCTCTAAGAAGGCGTGCATGCCCTCCTGAGCATCGTCAATTTGGGATGTCGAGGCCATAACTTCTATTGAGTAATCGTAGGCCAGTGGCTGAGGAAGATCCATCTGAGCGTAGTACGCTTGCTTGCCAATGCCTTTTGAGATGTAGCTGCCGCGCGTTGCTGCTTCAAGCAGGCGTAGTGATTCTTCAACAAGCTGTTCGGGCGCGACCACTCTGTTAACCAATCCCCATTCAGCGGCTGTATGTGCATGAATCACTTCGCCGGTAAGCAGCATTTCAAGCGCTCGTTTGCGTCCAATATTGCGACTGACGGCTACCATTGGTGTTGTGCAAAACCAACCTCCCTTTCCACCAGGTGTCGCGAAACCTGCTTCTGTAGAAGCAACTGCAAGGTCGCATGATGCTACCAACTGGCATCCTGCCGCAGTTGCTAGAGCATGCACTCGCGCAAGTACGGGTTGGGGAATTTCCTGGATTGTATCCATTAATGCCGTACAGACCTTAAGCAATTTGCGTACAGCGACAAGGTCCCGGTCTACTACGTCAGCAAAGTCGTGACCTGCGGAAAAAGCTGGCCCGTTCGCGGCTAAAATTACACCAAGCGCGCTGCTCTCACCGACCTCCTGGAAAGCCGAAGTAAGTTCAAGCATGTGCTTCAGTGATAGGGCATTGCGTCGCCGTGGATTGTTCATCGTAATTGTGGCAAAATCACCTTCGTATTCCAACGTGATCAGTTCGTATGACATGGCTTTTTCTCCTTCCGGGAGGGTTAGATGGTTGTGTCTTCGCTATAGTTCTATTGGCACTATACATCAGGATGAAAGGGAAGCGCAAACTGGGGTGTGATAACGGGTACGTGTCCAATCGCGGTCATCTGGTTCTTAATGGGATTTCCATCGCAACTTTCCTCACCCCTGCGCTGCAAGAGCCTGATCTGGCGTCATGCTTCGTCCATCAGCCCATGCAGCGGCAAATGTCCCCTCACCCAGTTGGGTGCGTATGGCGCTAACTGCGCGCTCATGAGTGGCGCGCTCGAGAGGGGGGATGGGCGCACTGATGGCTTGGCGCAAGGATTCTGCTGCTCCCCACAGCTTTGCAGCCCACAAGGCACCCTGGGTAGACGTCCCTCCAGATTCCTGTGCCGCGATCACTCCCGCCAGCCTTTCCAGGCCCGAGGCGAGCAACTCCCGATCGCCCAGTTCTTTCGCTATTGCCAGGCACTCATTGCAGATGGCGCGTGCAGACTCATAGTCACCGCGTGCAGTCGCTATCCTTGCTAGCAAGGAGAGTGATTCTGCAGTGCCTTTTCGATATTCCATCTCCCTATATAGTACCAGGCTCTCTTCCGAGAGCGAACGGGAAGTAGCCAGGTCATTCTGACTGAGCGCCAACTCTGCGAAGAGGGAGGATGAGACAGCAATACCTTCCTTGTCGCCAATCTCTTTATTAAGCGAGAGGGCTTCCTCGAGCAAGGAACGTGCTTGCTCCTGGTTACCCTGAGTAACTAGTATGCCGCCGGCCAACTGATTAAGCGAAGCTGCCATACCGCGCTTATTTCCCAACTCTCTATGCATTGAGAGACTCTCCTCGAACAGAGTCTGAGCCCTGTCGTAATCGCCCTGCTTGCTGTCCAGTAACCCAAGGGTAAAGAGCGACCAGGCGATGCGCTCCTTGTCGCCCAACTTGCGGAAAAGCGACAAGTCCTCGTCCATCAAGGAACGTGCTGCTGCAAAGTCACCTCTTCGCCAAGCAGCCATTCCCAGTCTATCAAGCGCGAGTGCGGTGCCCCGTATGTCTCCTAGCTCCCGGAACAATGCCAATCCCTCCCTGGCCAGTGTCTCTCCCTGCTCGTAGTCGCTCTGGCTGAAAGCTAGTCTCGCAGCAGTGATGAGCGCCTTCGCTCGAACAGGTGTCGCGACGCCTGTATTTCCGGCCAGTGCCCGTTCGAGGATAGTGCGCCCCTCACTTCGATGGCCGCGCACTACCCAGAAGCGCTCCAATGCTGCACCCAATCGCAGAGCCATCTCGATAGTATGCCCTCTGTCTAATCCGCTTACGTCGCCTTCAGCCTTGCCTTGCTCCAGGAACCAATGCAGGGCTGCCCACAGGTTATCATGCTCCTGCTCTAATCGATCCAACCAGGCGACTAGCTGTGGGCCACCAAGTTCTGTCTCGGCTTTTTCAGCCAGGGCCAGGTAGTATGCTGCGTGAGCCTGTTGCGTGGCTTCCATTTCTCCGCTGGCAGCCAGGCACTCCCGTCCAAATTCGCGGACCGTCTCGAGCATGTTGAGGCGTGGCTCCTCATCATCCAGCGCAACTTGTAACAGCAGGCTCTTATCCAAGAGAGAAGCTATTCCATCTAGTACAGACAAGCTATAGGGGTTCGCTTGCTGGCCTGTATTTACCACAGCTTCGGCAGCCTCCAGCGTCCAGCCTCCGGCAAAAATAGAAAGTTGCCGGAAGAGTTGCTGCTCCTGGGCATCCAACAGATCGTAACTCCATTGAATCGTGTTTCGCAGGGTTTGTTGCCGCACCGGTAATGTCTGTGCTCCGCTTGTGAGCACTTGCAGACTTTTTGAGAGGCGTGCCAGCAGTGCCTGAGGCGGCAGCAGCCGAATGCGTGCCGCTGCCAATTCAATCGCCAGTGGCAATCCATCCAGGCGCACACAAATTTCTGCAATTGCACGACAGTTCGACCGAGAGACCTGGAAGGTGGGCTGAATAGCCTGCGCGCGTTGGACAAAGAGCGCAACCGAGGCGTACTGCTCAAGAGCATTGCTTTCTGGGAGATGGACAATGTCGGGCAAAGCGAGTGGCGGCACAGAAAAGACATGTTCCGTCTGTAGATGCAGCACAGCGCGACTAGTAACCAGTACCTTGATGTACGGGCATCTCAGGAGCAATTCTTCGATCTGGAGAGCCGCCGGTGTTACTTGCTCGAAGTTATCCAAAAGCAGGAATATGTGCTTCTGTTGCAGATGCTCCTTCAGGCTTTCCAGAAGGGGTTGGCTACTCCCTTCCTGGATACCAAGCGCCATAGCGAGAGTTGGAACAACCAGATCGACATCGCTGACGGCAGCCAGGGCCACGAAAAAGATCCCGTCGGGAAACTGGTCGCTCAGCTCTGCTGCCACTTGCACACTCAGGCGAGTCTTGCCGGCACCACCCGGGCCGGTCAGGGTTAGGAGCCGTACATCCCGGCTGCGCAACAATTGCTGGACGGTGGCTATGTCTTGCTCTCTACCAATGAGTGGATTCGGCATGACGGGCAAGTTGTTAGGGTAGTTGCTGCGAGCGCTGGGTGTCTTGAGAGGTGGAAAGTCGGCGGGCAAATCTGCGATAACCAGTTGAAAGATGTAGCTGGAATATCCTACATCTTTCAGGCGATACTCTCCAAGGTTGCGCAGGCTCACGCCCTCTGGCAGGTCGTGCTCGACGAGATCGCGGGTCGTCTGTGAAAGCAGTACCTGTCCTCCGTAGCCTGCGCTCATGAGCCGCGCTGCATAGTGTACGTCGAGGCCGACATAGCCTTCAGCAGCGACAGACGGCTCACCCGTGTGCAAGCCCATACGGACACGCACAGTAGCCCCTTCCGGCCAGGAATGAGCAGCGAGCGTACGCTGAACATCCACCGCAGCAGAGAGAGCATCTAGAGCACGAACAAATGCCACAAAGAAAGCATCCCCTTGCGTGTCAACTTCATGCCCATTCCAATGCTGGCAAGCAGAACGCAGCACTTGCCGGTACTTCATCAGCACATCGGCGTAGCGGTTACCCAATTGCTGGAGCAGGCGCGTGGACCCTTCAATATCGGTGAAGAGCAACGTGACCGTTCCCGTTGGTAGGTGATGCATGGATGGCCTTCTTATAGACATTACAGATGTGATTAAGAACACTTGCTCTTTATTATATCCTAAGTCAAATACCCCATGAATAAATTCAGGGGCTTGTCAGTGACGAGAACGGGCGTACATCTGCAATTGTTAGGCAGCAGCCAAGGGTTCTGATGATATCCTGGTCTTCTACTATCCTGGCTGCTTAGGAGGCGCGAAGGTTGTGGATTTCTCATTAGACTGGCTGTTTTCTGCATCCTGTATTGCACGCTCCACTTCACAAGCAGCGACGTCACCCTGAAAGGCATCTATGGTGGCGAGCGCAAGCAGGTGTTCAGGATAAGTAGAGACCAACTCTGCAAAGCGATCGTTGATACGCTCCATCAAACTAAGAGGCAAATGCCTACCTGGCTCGACGAGAAGAGCTGAAGGCGCGCTCTGTACCTTCGCATCTATGCCCACACTTTCCATAGCTGCAAGCTGTGCTTCGATATCTGTCAGCAGGGGCCAGGCACGTGCAAGTTTCCCCTGTCCTGGTGTAGTCTGTGAGGTAAACCAAGCACGGTCGTAGAAATGGCTATGAAAATCGATAAAGCGAGAATTCACAGTTGATACTTCCTAATAGTACATGCTAACTGCTATATCCTGGCATGCGGTTTCGATTGCTGTAAGCGCTACTAGAATACGAGCTTATGTCGAGTAAGAATCCCAGGATGACCCAGAACCAACCCCAACCGTACAAGCCATATACAGGGTTATAAACAAGGATATACATCAAGGTAGTAAAGGGCAAGAAGATGATGCCAAGAAGTGGCCAGAGAATGGTATTGTGAAATGCGATAGTGACTTTATTCGTAAACAACCAGACAAAGAGCACAGCCAGACGGGGAAAAGCTGCTGCTCCTATTGCAAAAATGCAACCAAAACACATGATGAATACCTCTCAATAACAGTTTGGTTGGAAATGTAGAGAGTCCTGCTACATTCCTATGCCTTGTGATGCCGTTCGTTCAATTCATCGCTCTCAGTACCAACCTTAATTTTGTACGGCTGATGATAGTATAAATGAAAATTGACAGGAAACAAGTGGAATAAGTGATACAAACCTTGTTAGAAAAACACTGACTCTATACACCTCTTCCCTTGTGATATGATTACAGCAGAGACCATGTGAATCCAATGGAGGCTCTCCACGTTGTTTCAAGGGGTAATCGATGGACGAAATCTGGGCCGTACTTGAGCATAGTGATGCCACACTTCACGAACAAAGTGGCGAATTGTTGAGCGAACTGGTAGATATCGCTGGCCGCCAGCCAATACCTACAGTGGTTTGCGCAGTTCTTCTTTACTCTCAACAAGCTGAATTTCCTGATGTTAGTCTATTAGCGAAGTTAGGAGTACATCAACTGTACATCTTAGAGCATACACAACTGGTTCGCTATTCGACAGAGGGGTATGTCAGTGCACTGGCCTGGTTTATTCAACAACGTGTGCCTGTTTTGGTGGCGACAAGCGCGACGCCAAATGGGCGTGACTGGACACCACGGCTTGCTTCACAAATACACTTCCCATTTGTTCCAAACTGCCTGAGTCTCGATGTACGCGAAGATGGCCTCTTCGCGTTACGATCGATCTATGAGGGACGGGCGTATATCCAGACACGCACTGCTTTGGATGGTCGTACCGCATTAGCAACGCTTGTACCTGGTGTAAGAGGTATGCCTGTGAATGAGCAGAGATCCTTCACGGAGTTTACCCTGAGCGAAGCGAATGGGCTCAGGATGACACGAGTGATACCCGAGATTCGGAGGGGGAGTAGGCAGGAGCGCATCAGGCACATAACTATACAAGCTCCGTCTCCTGAGGAGATCGAGCTAGATGCCGCAGAACGTATCATTGCAGGAGGTCGAGGCGTAAGGCAAGAAGGATTCGCTACCATTGCCTCCTTTGCTCATCTCCTCAATGCCGCGGTTGGGGCAACACGTGTGGCAACTGATCTTGGGTGGATTGAACATGCCAGACAAATCGGCGCAACAGGCAAAATTGTACACCCTAAGCTCTATATCGCCTGTGGCATCTCTGGTGCAGCGCAGCATACTAGCGGAATGACGGAGTCACAAGTGGTAGTTGCTATTAATCCCGACCGCAGCGCGCCTATCTTCGCTTTGGCGGACCTTGGTCTACTGGGCGATGCCAACCAGGTACTGCCAATCGCGGCAAAGATGCTTGAGGAGTGTTGAGGGGCTGAAAGGAATGTATGCGAGAATTTGAAAGATAGCCAGCAACGCCGCTGTGCATCTGCCGCTATGCAGTCAACTGGCTGAAAGGAACGTATGCAACAGTTTGATGCGATTGTTGTCGGGGCAGGGCCTGCAGGAAGCAGCGCTGCCCTGGCGATGGCTCGAGCAGGGTTAGAGGTAGCATTGATTGAACGTGGCGAGTATCCTGGGGCAAAAAACGTCTCAGGTGCTGCTTTTTACGCTCCTGATCTGCTGTCGGATCTACTGCCTGATTATTGGGAAGAAGCACCGGTAGAGCGCTATATGACACGTCGTGTCGTCACGTTTCTTGGGAAAGAAGCGGCGACTTCTCTTGATTTTCGTACAAATCGTTTCAGCAAACCACCATATAATGGTTTTACTATTTTACGTCCGAAGTTTGATCGCTGGCTTGCTGGCAAAGCAGAGGAAGCAGGAACCTTTCTGATTACTTCTACCGTTGTTGATGATCTGCTCTATAAGGGCAAACAGGTTGTCGGTGTGCGCTGCCGTCGAGAAGAGGGCGATCTATATGCTCCTATCGTGATTGCTGCTGATGGAGCTAATTCGTTTTTGGCAAAGAAAGTTGGATTGCAACACGAGTTTCGGGCCGATGAGATGACGCTGGGCGTCAAAGAGGTACTGCGACTTGACGCGCATTCTATCGAAGAACGCTTCAACCTCAATGGTGACGAGGGTATGTCCAATGAATACGTTGGCTACGCTTCAGGAGACGTCAAGGGTGGTGGATTCCTCTACACTAATCGCGAGACGCTTTCAATAGGCGTCGTGGTACAGATCGCATCACTCGCAGAGAAAAAAGTGCGAGCGTATGATCTACTAGATCAGTTCAAACAGCACCCTGCCGTCGCTCCGCTTGTGCGTGGTAGTGTGACAATAGAATACTCGGCGCATATGATCCCTGAAGGCGGCTGGTCGATGCTATCCAGACTTTCACGTGCAGGCATGATGGTTGTAGGAGATGCAGCAGGATTCGTCTTCGCCACAGGTCTTTTTCTTGAGGGGATGAATTTTGCTATTGCATCAGGGCTGGCAGCAGCAGCGGTAGCGCAACAGGCCCATACCGATCATGATTTCTCGGCACAGAGCATGGCGCGCTATCGCAAGCGACTCGAATCGAGCTTTGTTCTAAAAGACCTCAAGAAATACAGGCATGCACCAGCCTTTATCAACAATGAACATTTGCAGAATGTCTATCCTGACTTGATCTGTGATACGATGGAAAATATTTTCCGCTCAAATGGCAAACCGCGTCCCAAACTTGGGCGAGTCGTACTTGGTACAATGCGCCAGAAGGTGTCGTTACGGGCCTTGCTGCGCGATGGGTGGCAGGCGGGACGAGCGCTCTTTTTTTAGCTACATATGGAGAGAAGCCAATCATGATACCGATTGAGGAGCGCCTGGAGCTTGTGCGCTTTAAAGTCGATAATACGCCACATATACGTCTCAACCGCGAAACATGCGTAGGGTGTGACACTACTGCCTGTCTCTATGTCTGTCCTGCTGGCCTCTTTGAACTGCTGGGAGGAGAGATGCACTTCTCATACGAGCATTGCTTTGAGTGTGGGACATGTTATGTAGCCTGTGAGCGCAAGGCGATTGAGTGGGAGTATCCACGAGGTGGCTGGGGTGTGAGTTTCCGCGCATCGTAAATTTGGACTTCATTGAGGGAACACTTTGTATATTTGTGTCTGTGTCAAACAAACGCCCGATAGCGCCTCGGTCTACGTCGATCCAATCACGGGAGATGTAGACTATGAGCGCTTCGTGCAAGTGCTAAACCCTGCAGACGCCTGCGCAGTTGAGGCTTCAGTGCGGCTTAGGGATCAGGTAGGCGGTACCATCATGGTGCTCACGCTCGGTCCCAAAGATGCAGAGGGCGCATTGAGGGCCGCGCTGGCTATCGGCGCTAATAGCGCATTGAGACTTTGGGATTCTAAGGCTGAAGCATGGGGGCCGTTTACCGTGGCAACAGCATTGGCGGGCTATCTCCGGAGTGAAACACCCTCACCTGACCTGGTTCTGTGTGGGGATAGCTCCAGTGACTGGTCATCGGGTATCGTCGGACCAGCTCTCGCTGAACAACTCGATCTACCACAGGTGACCAGCGTCACGCAACTTAGCTTACGAGAAGAGAACGAGATCCTTCGCTTCGCTCAGGATGACACTGGCGTGGTACAGGATGAGAATGGTGTGGCTCAGGATGACACTGTTGCTCCGCTCAAGATGACATTGGAATTGACACGCAAACTCGAACGTGGCTATCGAGAACTATTAGAGGCGGAATTACCGCTACTCATCACCGTTACTGGCGATTTAAATGAGCCGCGCTACCCTTCGTTGCCAGCGCATGTTGCCTCCTTGAAAGCAGAGATTCCCGTACTTGATCCACAAACGCAGATGAGCGATACCTGGTTAAATGGAACGGATGAGATGACGCTGCTTGAGATACATGCACCTCGTCCTCTTCCACGACATATTTCAGCGCCGAATAGTAGGCATAGTGCGTACCAGCGTATCGGCGAAATCGTAGCGGGTGGCGCTACTGGCCGGAAGACTCAATTAGTACAGGGAACACCAGAAGAACTGGCAAAGGTGTTAGTGGATTTTTTGAAGGACAGAGGGTTCGTGTAATATATGTATGATAGGCTCTTTAAACCTCTTACAATAGGCTTGCGTGAGGCGCGCAACCGTGTGCTATTTGGTAGCCATGCCACAAACCTTGCGCGACACAACTTGCTCAGTTCACAGCATGCAGACTATTATGCAGCGCGTGCGGAGGGAGGAGTGGGCATTATTGTTTTGGAAGAGCATATCGTCCATGTTTCCGATATGCCTTATGAAAGCGCTGTGCTCGGCTATCTTCCAAATACGGTACAGGCTGTCGCGGCAGTAGCCAAACGCATTCATATACACGGCTCATTAGCATTCGTGCAGCTCAATCATAATGGACAGCAATCAACGAGTGGACACCATCAGCGAGAAATGTGGGCACCATCACCTGTCCCCGATGTTTCCTCACGCGAAACGCCGAAGGAGATGGAGCAGGCCGATATTCGCGCCGTCGTCGAGGGTTTCGCGCAGGTCGCCCACAATGTCACTCAGGCTGGAGCAGATGGTGTTGAACTTCAGGTCGCAGATAGTTCACTATTGCGCCAGTTTCTTTCGCCATTGACGAACCAGCGCAGCGATACCTATGGAGGCGAGCTTGAGAATCGGCTCCGTTTCGTGCAGGAGACACTTGAAGCGGTAGATGCAGCTATCGGAACTGACAGCGTGCTAGGTGTGCGTTTCTGTGCAGATGAACTCGCACCCTGGGCAGGTTTGACGCCTGAGCAGAGTCTTGAGATAGTGCGCCTGCTGGTGGCGACAGGACGCATTGATTATGTGACAGTGACCATGGGAAGCATTTTGAGCACTCATATGTTCCCTTTTAATGCTTCGATGCATGTTCCTCAGGGTTATGCAGTCCACTTAGCAGGGTCGATCAAAGCTGCTGTCGACATCCCTGTCTTCGCTGCCGGGCGCATTATGAGTGCAGAGCAAGCAGAACGTATCCTGGCAGAAGAGCAAGCCGATGGCGTAGAGATGATTCGTGCATTGATCGCAGATCCTAATCTACCCAGGCTCTCACAAGAAGGACATGCCGAGAGGGTGCGACCGTGCATTAGTTGTAATCAAGGTTGCCAGGTACGCGGCATGATGAATGCCACTATTAGTTGTAGTGTCAATCCAGATGTTATACATGCTCAAGTTCTTCTGCCCGAAAAATCACAGGTTAAAAGTGGTCAGAAGGTATATATCGTTGGTGGTGGACCGGCGGGCTTAGAGGCAGCGCGGACAGCGGCGCTGCGTGCCAGAGAGGTGGTACTCTACGAACGAGAGGCAGTCCTCGGCGGGACAGTAGCGCTCGCGGCAAAAGGGCCTGGTCGAGGTGAGTTGCAGCTAATCACCGACTATCTAGTGTCAGAACTTGAGCGACTTGGGGTCGAGGTACACACAGGTATCAAAGTAACTGTAGAGATGCTTCGCGGAGTGTACCATGAGCGCAGCGAGTTGGCTCAGCATGACAGCTATCCGCATACAGTTATCATTGCCACAGGGGCGTATATAGGTTCGGGTTTGTTGCCTATCCAGGGTCACGATCTGCCATATGTCACAGATATTCGTCGCGTCCTGGCAGGAGAGCCAGTCGATGGACAGCAGGTTGTTGTCGTCGATGAGACTGACTCACATGGCGTACTCTCTACAGTTGAGTTGCTTGCATCAGCGGGAAAAAACGTGGAGGTAGTGACCGAGGATTTTTATATCGGTCGTGATCTTGTGGCTACACATGACCTGGTTCTCTGGAAGCAGAGAGTGCTCCCACATGGCGTGACAATGACGCCTCACACGACAGTTGTTCGTATTGAGCCAGGGAAGGTTATTGTCGTTGATCGTTTTGCTGAAGGTGAACGAGAGTTGCCCGCGGATATCGTTGTAATGGGAACGTATGAGCGTCCATCACAGGAGCTATATATGGCACTCAAAGATCGTATCCCGCATCTCTTCCGTATTGGCGATTGCGTAGCGCCACGTCGTATTGAACAGGCTATTTTAGAGGGGCGACGAGTAGGGGAGCAGGTGTGATGAAATGTTTCGAGGAAGAAACGGTTGTATGATGCAATTTAGCTTTTTAATCGAGATATCGGGAAACCCACTGAGGGCGAATGAATCGGCGATGGGCGGGATAAATCGGCCCCTACTAATGGTCAGTTTAGTTTGTTGCAAGTCATCAAACAAGCATATTACTCTGTATGCGTGGTCGTATACGGCTCTTTGTCAGCAATAGGAGGTGAAAGCAATGGAAGCAAAAACTGATTCAGGTGGAAGAGGCGATCCTGAAGTCAGCCAGCCTCGTATGTTTGGTGGCTACATGGGATCTGCGAAGCTTCCATGGACGTGGGCAACGGAGCGACTCAACAGGGCGCGCAACTATTGGATCGCGACGACTCGTCCTGATGGCAAGCCGCACAGTCGCCCGGTATGGGGTGTCTGGCTCGACAATGCCTTCTACTTCAGCACCGGGTCGCTTGCTGCGCCGAACCTGGTTACTCATCCCGCCATCACGGTCCACCTTGAGAGTGGAAGTCAGGTGGTGATCATCGAGGGTGTGGCCGAACCGGTCAGCGACATTGTACTCGTTGAGCAAGTAGTAAGCCTGTACAACCAGAAGTACAATTGGAACGTAGACCCGTACAATTTGCCCGGACCGTTCTATGCCGTTCGACCGCAGGTCGCCTTCGGCTGGCATTTTGATGAGTCAGAACTCAACCCGGAGTCTACGGGTCTTGGGACTGCGACACGCTGGCGCTTTAAGCAATATACGGACAACTCTCACTCCTAAGGAGTCCAAATATGGCGGGTCAATACCAGTATTTATTCACACCCATTCGCATTGGACAGACGACTATTGCTAATCGTATCGTCTTTGCAGCCCATTTGTCGAACCTTGCCGAAGACAATCTTCCTGGGCCGCGACTCATTGCCTACTATACAGAGCGTGCCAGGGGTGGGTGCGGCCTCATTATAACCGAAGAGCAATCTGTGCATCCGAGCGATTGGGCCTACCAAAAACTGATACATGGTTTTGACCCTCACGTTATTCCCGCTTACCTGCGTATGACTCGCGCAGTACACGAACATGGTACGCGTATGTTCGCACAGATCAATCACAACGGCATGCAGGCCAGCAGCATCTATTCACGCCGTCCGGTGCTTGGGCCATCGCCTTTACCAGACCCTATTCATCGTGAGATGTGTAAAGAGCTTGAGCCGGAAGAAATCGCCGAAATTGTGCGTGGCGTTGCCCTGGTAGCGCGTCATGTGCGCGACGGCGGCTTTGATGGCGCAGAACTGCAAGCCTCGCATAGCTCGCTGATACGCCAGTTCTTCTCACCGTACTATAACCGGCGCACCGATGCCTATGGCGGATCACTGGAAAACCGCATGCGTTTTGTGCTGGAGGTGATAAAGGCTGTACGGGTTGAAATTGGACGTGACTTTACACTTGGCATTCGTTTATGCGGTGACGAATTAATTCCGGCGGGGCTGACACTGGATGATGTGCGTGAAATAGCCAGGGGCCTGGAAGCGACAGGTCAACTTGATTTCATCAATACCAGCATCGGCGAGTTCCATAATCTCTACATGGTGGAAGGCTCGATGCACACACCGCCGGGGTATCAACTTTTCGTCTCGGCGGGCATTCGCGAAGTAGTCAAGTTGCCTGTCTTTTGCACAGGGCGTATCAAAGACCCGGTACAAGCTGAGCGTATTCTTCGTGAAGGGCTGGCGGACATGGTTGATGTTGTGCGCGGTCAAATCTGTGATCCTGAATTTACACGTAAAGCGCGTGAAGGGCGCACCGAATCGATTCGCCTATGCATCTCTTGTAATCAATACTGCATTGGTCGTATGGGTCTCAATCTGAGCCTGGGTTGTATTCAAACACCAGCGACAGGGAACGAACTGCTGTTCCCAGAAATTCATAGAACCAACGACCTCAAAGCCCGGAGTCGGCGTACAACGAGATCCTTCGCTTCGCTCAGGATGACAAAGTCAAGCAGGATGACACCGTCAGGCCAGGGTCGGCGTCCGACTGTGCTGATTGTGGGAGGGGGCCTTGCCGGAATGCAGGCTGCTAAAGTCGCAGCGGAGCGCGGCTTCCGTGTCAAACTCTATGAGAGACAGCGTGAACTCGGCGGTCAGATCAATCTACTTGTGCGTGTACCTAACCGAGTCGAATTTGGTGACGTCTCCCGTAATCTGCAGCATGAGATCCTTCGCTTCGCTCAGGATGACAGAAAGGTGGGTCAGGATGACGGCGAGGCAGGACAGGATGCCAGCGAGGCGGGAATAAAAGTACAGTTAGGAGTTGAAGTAACCGCAGAGATGGTCGAACGCGAGCAGCCAGATGCGGTAATTATAGCTACCGGTTCGCTTCCACAACTCCCACCCATACCCGGATCAGAGTTACCACATGTGGCAACGGTCTGGCAGGTCATCCTGGGTGAAAAAACTGCCCAACCTGGCGAATATGTGATGGTTTATGATCAGTTAGGTTTTCACCAGGCGACTGGCACTGCTGAGTTGCTGGCCGAGAAAGGCTGCAAGGTTGAGTTCGTCACTCCCCAATTTTTTGTTGGAGGCGATCTCAGTGTTACGCTGGACATTGAGCTATGGTACCGACGGGCTCTTGCGAAAGGAATGCAATTGACGGCTGACCACTTCCTGGGCAGTCTTGGTCCAAACAGTGCAACGATTATCAATAACTATACAGGGCAGCCACGCCAGCTTGAGAATGTAGCGTTGGCAGTTCTGGTGACACCACAAGCAGCCAATGATAGACTGTATCACCAGCTTCAAGGCAAAGTGAAGCAACTCTATCGTATTGGAGATTGCCTTGCGCCGCGTCGAGTAGAAAACGCTATTCTCGATGGCGAACGCGCAGCTCGAGCGTTGAGATCCTTCGCTTCGCTCAGGATGACACTGTCTGATAAAGTATGACACTGTTAGGGAAACGAACGTTCTTATGAGTACAATGGATAACATACCTCGCTCAGGACATTATCGCTTGTCACAGGGAGTCCACATCGCTTCGCAGGATGGAAGCATGTTAGCTATCTGTGACTATCCGCTTCGGATTGTGCGGCTTCACCCAATAGTAGCCAATGTACTCACGCTTTGCACGGAAGAGCAAACCTGTGAACACTTATCACAAGCAACAAATATACCTCTCAAGCGCATCGAGGCGCTCTGCGATCAGTTACGGTGGAAAGGACTCTTAGAAGCAGGTTCGCCATTGCCACCTCCTACCTGGCCATCGGTCTCCATCGTCATACCGAGCTACAACCGTGCAAAAGAGCTTGAACGTTGTCTCCGTTCGCTGTTTGTGCTGGACTATCCTGCCGGTTGCCTTGAAATTATTATCGTCGATGATGCTTCGAACGATGAGACTAGCATGATGCTTCAACATTTACAGCAGGAGGCAACAGCATATGGTATGGCGGTGCACACGCTGTGCCATGAGAAGCAGCAAGGGGCGGGAATTAGTCGTAATACAGGGACAGAGGTCGCACAGTACGATCTTGTCGCTTACATAGATAGCGATTGTGTTGCCTCTCCCAGTTGGCTGAGAGAGCTTGTACCAGCATTTCAGGATGCGAAGATTGGTGCCGTTGGTGGCATGATTCGGGCTTATGACAGGAAAACGCTACTCGGAAGTTATGAAGACGTGCGATCATCGCTGTATATGGGAGCGTATTCCCAACGAGTAAGTCTCAAAGGTCCACTCACGTACTTACCAACTGCAAATATGGTGGTGCGTCGAACAATCTGGCAGGAACTGACGGGTTTTGCTCCTATGACTCAAGGTGAAGATGTTGATTTCTGCCGGCGTTTCCTCTTGTCTGGCGCAGGTATGATGTATATAGCGCGGGGAGTTGTTTATCACGATTATCGTACTACCCTGGATGCCTTCCTGCATATTCATGTAGCATATGCTTCCACGGAAGCAGCGTTACTCAAACGTCATCCTACCGAACGACGTATTCTATTGTTGCCTCCTGAACAGGCCATCTTTGCGACAGTCCTAATTGGAGGAGTGTGGGGAATTATGTGGCTTACTGTACAATCTATCTGGTCAGGTTTCCAAAGCCAGACTCTTGTGATAGCCATTCTTCCTTTACTTCTTATGTTACTCCTTGGTATCTTTAGTACTTATAACCGTTTACAAAAGGTGAAAGAATATCGTAGTGTTATAGGACTTCCTATAGTCATTAAAGCGACACTGCGCGGTCACCTGGCATATACCTATCATCTAAGCAGGCATTTGACACGTTATTACACATTGCCAGTTTTTATAGGTAGTTTTCTTGTGCCTCCAGTATTTATTTTGTTGTTTATCTTATGCGGCATAGTGATAGGGGTAGACTATATACGTCTCAGGTCTGAAATGGGTATTGGTAGGTATGCATTGTGTTCTTTGCTTGATGATTGTGCATATGAGGTCGGTGTAGTGTGGGGATGTATGAAGCATAGGACGTGGAAGCCGTTGTTGCCAGTTATCAAGATACGGGTGAGGAGATAATCTGACCCATTTCCCCGCTCCCGTGAAATCATAAAATGTCTGAAGATTGCTTTTGGTGTGCGTATGAAGTACGCTTACCCGCAGCAGTTCAGAAACGAGGGGAAACTGTTGGGGAAACGTCGACTTAAGCAGATAATACTATGAATAACATTGGATGAGATATGAAGGAGAAAATAAGACAGATACTTTTTTCATTAAGAAGTAGGGGGTTTCTTGTTGTAGTTGTAGTTGTTGTTCTTCTCCTGCTTCTTGCGGTTCCTCTCCCTTTTGTGGCGGTTCAGAATCATGCTATCTTGACGGCTCAGAATCTCACCAGTGTGACGATTCGGAAACCAACCCAAACCGGGCAAAACACTACAGGATCTCCAATACAACGTTATTTGTATGTGCTTCCTGAAGGGGGCATCATGTATGTTTACGATATAGATCATAATCATGTATTAGCTAAAGAAATCACATTGCCCACAGGAGTGAGGTTTATCAGGGGCGTGGGAGCAGACCCAGCAAGTCATTCTCTCTATATTGCTTACGGCTCGGTCAGCAGTGAAGGCCAACTTATGAAAATGGATTTGCTCACAAATCAAGTAATCTATAACAAACAAATGCCAGTAGGAATAGATAGTTTTGATATAACACCCGATGGCAAGAAAATTTACATGCCTGATGGTGATGGGCAAAGCGATGGAGTTTGGCGTATTGTGGATGCTGCCACAGGTAATGTTATCGCTTCGATTGATACAGGCGGACACAATCCTCATAACACGATTGTGAGTCTTAACGGAACACACGTGTATATGGGACCCAGACTTTCTAACTATCTTATTATGGCTGATACGGCGACGAACCAGGTTATACGACGAATCGGTCCAATGCAAGAGGGTGTCAGGCCATTTACAATAAACAGCAAGGAGACACTCGCCTTTATCGAAACAAGCGATTTTCTGGGTTTTGATGTAGCTGATATTTCTACAGGAAAAATAATCTATACTGTTCCTATTCCTGGTAAGAGTACAACAGGCGGATTTGCGCCGGCCCACGGTATTTCTCTCTCACCTGACGAAAGAGAGCTGTATGTTTCTGATTGGCCTAATTCTAAGGTCTATGTGTTTGATATATCAGGCTTACCTGGTTCTGCTCCAAAACTCATTACTGATATTTCTGTCCATAACATGGTAGGAAGCGATACGCCTTGTGTTGCTACTAACTGCATGAAAGAAGGCTGGTTACTCCATAGTTTAGACGGACGATTTGTGTATGTAGGAGATGCTGGAGATGTCATCGATACGAGAACGCGGCAAAGTGTTGCTTTTCTCCAGCCATTGGCAAATACCAGAAAATTTATCGAGATTGATTGGCAAAATGGAGTTCCGATTGCAACATCTACCCGCTATGGCAAAGGTTATGCCGGATGAGAAAGAAGTTTATATTCCCGACAGATTTAACCAGTATGTTCAAGTTTTTAATGTGAGTCATCTACCGGCGCAGCCACCAACGCATCTCGCTGACATTCCATTAACTCATCCAATCTCCGGAAATATTCCTCCTCCTTGCGGTTTGGATTGCATGAGGGAAGGCTGGGTTCTCCATAGCCGTGATGGAAGATTTGTGTACGTTGGCGACTCTGGCGATGTCATTGATACATCTCTACGAAAAGTAGTTGCATATGTGCCTGGCTTGAGCAACTCGAGAATATACTGTGAGATTGATTTGCAGAATGCTACACCAATTTTGACGACGAATCGCTATGGAGTAGGGTACAAAGTTTAAGATCACATTGCGAAAGGACATTGTAAAAGATGGATGCTCGTCCCTTGAAAGGAAAAGTCGTTGCTGTGTGTTGTAACCCCGAACCAGGCTTGCCTAAACCAGTTGTATACGCTGTACATCTCATTGAGAATTGGGGAGTTGAGGGCGATTATCATGCAGGTTCCCTGGTACGGCACCGGTATCTCGCAAATAAGGATCCGTACATGCCTAACCTGCGACAAGCACTGCTTGTAGATGCAGCCGTCTTTACGGAGTTAGCCCAACAGGATATTCATATCGGGCCAGGGATGATGGGGGAGAATATTACTATTGAAGGTATAGATGTGATGCAATTGGCTGAGGGGGTACAACTAGCCATTGGTGCTGCTGTTGTAGAAGTGATAGAGAGAAGGAACCCGTGCTTACAGCTTAATGGGATTGATCCTCGTCTCTTGAAAGCCGTTGTCAAGAAACTGCCAGGAAAAACGGTCTTCAAGGCAGGCATGATGACTCGGATTCTTCAGAGTGGCTGGGTCCGTGCAGGTGACCTCGTCGAGATACTTTCTCCTCTTGAGATCCTGAGCGAAGGATTACACGCTGAATAATGCCATTGGTTAAATTGTAAGTGGCATTTATAGAATGCCAGAGCATCCTTTGCGGATGCCCTGGTATCTCTGATGTGGTAAGCCCATTTACCCCTTTGGAACTATGGTGGCACGCACCGTTTGGATATGGATCATTCCATCCTTAAAGATAAACGTATCCACTCCATCAGAGACACTGCCTTTCGTGGAGTCGGCAGTCCATTCGAGGAAGAGGATATCCTCGACGTAGGTTGTCCTGATGCTCCACTTTGCTTGAGGAACAGATTGTATAAGATCGGCGAAGAAACCGCGTATCGCGTTCTTGCCGCGCAGAGCACCTGCTGGGCTGACGAGATAGGAAGCATCGGTATAGTCCATTAGGATTCCATCAAGGTCTTCAGCACCCAGGGCCTGGACATGGTGAGTGAAGACCTCTTCCGGCGTCCGTTTCGATAGATCAGATTGTGTCATCGCTGAATTTCCTTTCGTTTACCTTGTGAAAACTGGAGCAAAGATACGGCGTTCAATCAATGTAGACGACAGTACATGTTCGTATTAAGAAGACGTGATGGATACAAATCGATGCTGTTACTACCAAAGTATAGAATTCAGTTTTTCAAATTTCAAGAGCAAATTCTGTATTCGAAATCTACATTCAAGAGCGGGGAGATCCTTCGCTGCGCTCAGGATGACACAATTTGCCAGGATGAAATTATCCACTGATGACACTATGCGCTATGAGCCAATTTCTTTTTAACTGCTTTCAAGGCGTCGCTTACAGTGCGTGAGGATTGCTGAAATGGAAGTCGTTTGAGCCTGTGAGCAAGGGCCATTGGTGCTATCTTGTAGACGTGTTCGGGAGTGATCTCCTCCAGACCAAGATAAGCTGCATAGGTCTGAGCTGCCCTGCGCATGACGATATCTCCTCGATGTCCGTCTACATCAAGCTCGATGTTGATGAGCGCGATCAATTCAGCAACATCAAGGGGGACGGTAACTTGTTTTTCCACCTGGGCTGCTCGTGTGATGCGAGAACCCAGTTCCTGTTCAGCAGTGGTGTATTCGGCAAGAAATGCCTGAGGCGCTGCCTCGAAGCGTTCGCGTAGTTCGACGATTTCAACGCGCTGCTGAATGTTGTGAATGGATGTGATATCGGCACAAAGACCAAAGCGGTCGGTTAACTGCGGGCGTAAATCGCCCTCTTCGGGATTCATCGTACCCACCAACATAAAGCGTGCAGGGTGGCTAAATGAGACACCTTCACGTTCAACGATATTGACTCCCATTGCAGCAGCATCGAGAAGTACGTCGACGACATAATCATCGAGCAGATTCACTTCATCAACATAGAGAATACCCCGATTTGCATCAGCAAGAACACCCGGCTCGAAGCGCCTCTGTCCCTCTCGCAGCGCGTGTTCAAGATCGAGTGTACCGACAACACGATCTTCTGAGGCGTTGATTGGCAAATCGACAACACGCATACGGCGATGACTTACCGGTAGCGATTCACCCTGCTCCAGGCGATTCCGGCAGGAGGTACACATTGCCTCTGGCTGATCTGGATGGCATGAAAAGGGACAATCGCTAACTACCGTCAATTCTGGCAGCACGGCAGCAAGCGCGCGAACTGCAGTCGATTTTGCTGTGCCTTTCTCTCCACGAATGAGTACACCGCCAATAGCTGGTTGAATGGCATTGAGGATAAGGGCCAGTTTCATTTCTTCCTGGCCTACAATTGCGCTGAATGGGTATATGTACATGATAGCCTATCTACAACGCACCACACCCGCTTATGAAGTTTAACTCATACAACGGGATATCGTGAAGGCTCCTGAGGGCCGATACATCGGCACCTACGGATATCGTGATTAATTTGTTAAAAGCCATAAGCGAGTGTGACGCGAAAGGTGCAATAGAGTGTCCCGCTACGATTATGCGAATTCGATCACACCACGAATATTCTTGCCTGCCAGCATGTCAGCATAAGCTTCGTTGATCTGATCAAGCGTGTACGTCCGTGTTACTAACTCGTCCAGCTTGACTTTGCCAGCGCCATACATCGCAAGCATATTAGGAATGTCGACACGCGGCTGGGAGTCTCCATAGAGTGTTCCCATCAGTGTCTTCTGGAATAGCACGAGATCAAGCGGAGGTATCGGAATAGATTCGGCGGTTGCAGGTGTAAGGCCGATCACAACCACCGTACCATTCTTACCTGTACAAGCATAGGCTTGCCCGATAGTGGCAGGGGTGGCGATAGCCTCGAAGGCGTAGTCCACGCCAGCGCCCCAGGTCAGGTCCTTGACCATCTGTACAACGTCCTGGGTTTTCGCGTTGATGGTGTGGGTTGCCCCAAACTCTTTGGCCTTCTCCAGCTTGAAGTCGACAACATCGACGGCGATAACCATGCGTGCACCAGCAATGTGCGCTCCCTGGATAGCGTTCATGCCAATGCCGCCGCAGCCGATGACCATGACAGTGCTTCCTGGTACGACCTTCGCGCGATGGATGACTGCCCCAATGCCAGTCGGTACACCACAACCAACAAGTACCGCTTTGTTGAGTGGGTAGTAGTCTTCAACCTTGACAACCGACATATCGGGAACAACGCTGCGTTCGCTAAAGGTGGAGATGACGCACATCTGGCCAACATCCTCACCTTTCGAATTGTGCATACGGAAGGATCCATCAAGTTGGGGACCCATCAAAATAGCGGCTCCCATGTTACAGAGGTTGGTATGGCCACGTGTGCAGTAATAGCAGGTCCCACATGAAGGGATGAAACTAAGGACAACATGGTCACCGGGCTTGCAGTTTGTGACCGCAGAACCAACGGCTTCAACTATGCCAGCTCCCTCGTGGCCGAGCGCCATTGGCATGTAGCCAGGTAGTTCTCCCGTGACCAGGTGGTAGTCAGAGTGGCAGACGCCTGCTGCTACCATTTTTACCTGTACTTCATGGTCTTTTGGTGGATCTAGTTCGACCTCTTCAACGCGGATGGCTTCGCCTGGTTGGTATAAAACAGCGGTTCGTGTCTTCATTGAATTTCCTTTCTAAAAATAAGTGTAACCATCTGCATGATGGATGGTTGAGAAACAGCGTGCAGGGATACCCTGCACCGTTCCAGCTTTGGTGGTGATGTTGAAGTAACCAGTTGCACGCACTGCGACGCGACCCTGGTATATGCCGACCTTCTTGCCATGAATAACGACTGCCTTTGCTAGATCCCCGGTGCGGAAGCTTTGCACACTGCTTGACTGTTTTGGCTTGGTACGCGGGAACCCAAACTGATCCACTAGGCACATCTGTCGTCGTTGCCGTCCCGTTGCTATGATGAGCAAAGGCCGCACACGTTGTAGGTGCAACTGCTCTGGTGTGCTTGCTCCGACACAACTGGCATCGATCCAGTGCTCTTTGGGTACATTCCGCCGGGCACGGTTCCAGGCTGTTCTCCCGCCAGTGCCCATCTCTAAGAGCAAACCAGTGGCTTGCAATCGCTTGTAGAGCGCCCACCGCGTCGTGTTCATTGCCGCCGCATCCCGCAAGGGAGCTTTCATCTGGGTTAGGAGGCAGTGAAGGACATTGGGCTGGTCTACCAAGAACTCCTCGATAGAGCGGTTACCTTTCGCCTGGTTGCAGGCATGACAGGCGATCACCAGGTTCGATACTCGATTGCTCCCTCCCCGACTTTTTGGAACAAGATGATCGAGTTCCAGAGGAACGTTGCGGGTCTTACAGTATGCACAACAGTAGTCCCATTTTACCAGGAGATAGGCTCTTATCTCCATCCCTAAGAGTGTGCCCTGCTGATAATCCGCGCCACTAAGGTCTGGATGTTGCAGCAGTGCCAGATCAAATTTCACCACTTCCAGGCTGATCGCATCGATAGGACAGAAGTGTTGCAGGCGAGTCACCCATGTGAAAATGTTGATGAGGCGACTCAAGAGCGATGGGGGCAGCCAGCCTTTAGATCGACGACGATTCTGAAAGCGTGCGGGACGGTAGCGCGTATGTCGTTGTCGTCTGCTCCGGCGTATCAACCGACGCTTGGTAAGCGCCTCCCGTATCTGATGCCCGCGGTGTGTGAGCTCGGCTGCCCATACAACCTCGCCCGTGGCATCGTCAACCACTGCTAGCCCGGTCGTTTTTGCCCCAGGATCGATCTTGACGCGCAATGGAGCTGTGATGGCATGGTGCATCACATCCTTAAGGATCAGTGTAAACGGAAACTTACGTAGCACTGCTGCCTTTTGCTGCTTCAAGAGCAGTCGTGCACGTGCAGGTGTACACGGGTATAAGGGATGCCTTTGGGCATCTACGACAAATACACGCGACATATATTCTTCCTTCATCGGTGCCTCGTAATGAGGCCGCGCGTTGGTTACCCAACGGTAAAGTTCTCCTCGATCTGGTTCAGGAGCGGCGGATCCGCATCACACTAGCTGCACCCCGCTTGCCTGTTTAGCGATGCGATTGAAGAGCGTAAGGCTAGAGAAGTCACCTCACGGTTCGAACGTGCACACTCCTCCTGAACGGCTCCCAGGGCAATCCTGGGGATCTGGTCAGGGTCGGACTTGTGCGAGTAAGTCCATCCCTTTTGGGGGATAGGGTCCCTGACTGAATACGACCTTTCTTGAGAGCATTCGCTCTCAAGAAATAGGTAAGGCTGGTCAAGATACAACCCGTTCTAAGACGAACAAAATGTATGTAACAACCACTAGAATTCGCAACATGCTATTCCTTCTCTAATACCTACAGTATTCTCACCCCCTTTTCAGTAAAATAGGTTCATGTGGCAAGCAATACTGGTAATAGTCGGCGGCTAGAGCTTGAGCCAGTTCGCGGCCTGGACTGGTTACTTTTTCACCTGCCTCGTTTGTCACAGTTGGGTAAGGGTTTGTATCGATCATAACGGCTGGTATCTTGCGTGTTGCGATCTCCTGAGCGATGTTGAGTGCGTCACGACGTGGGGTGTCGTGGCGCATGTTGCCTGAGAGGTCGATGTTAGCCAGTCCATCGGTCAGGACGATCAAGATGGGTCTGGTGGTTGAGTCACGCAGACATTCTGTTTCAGCAAGACGCAGTCCCTCTAACAAGCCTGTCGCAAGTGGCGTGCAACCACCGATATATAGTTCTTCGATACTGCGGCGAGCTCGTGTGAAGTTGCGAGTGGGTGGCAGAACGACGCGACCTTGAGCAAAGCGAAAGACGAGCATAGCAACGCGGTCTCGCTTCTCATAAGCGTTTTGCAGGAGCGCCAGCAAAATGCGTTTTGTTTTGGGCATTAATTGTCGAGCCATCACTGAATCGCTACCATCAACTACAAACACGAGCAGTGAACGTGTTTTCCGCTCGCGGACTTTCTGGCGAAGGTCGTTAGGGCGTAGCTCCAATTTGCTCCCGTTGATACGCCCGCGAACCTGTTGATAGGGAGCTGCTGCACGGATGGTAGCAGAGAAGGCAACATCCGTGACCGGGCTGGCCTGGCGACTGCGGGTGAAGCGTCCGCTCCGTCGCGTTGTCAGCGAGAGAAAACGTCTACCTGTTTCCTGGCGCACCAATCGGTCTCTTGTAGCAGAGATAAGCGTTTGGATCTGCGCTACATCCTGCTCACCTCTTAGTTGTCTGCTGATGCCAGCAGCGCCCTCGCGCTCGTCACCTCGTTTGTCTACATCGATATCATCATCAATTGTTGCTATCTCTTCTGGGATGTCTACATTCGTAGTTTCCTGGGACAATTGATCGAAAAGCTGTGTAAGGTGTTGACCAATAGATGAACCAGCGCGTGCTCTATGAGGAAGCGCAAGCTTCACAGCTTGTTCGATATCTAAGAGCTCTACTTCTCTACGATCCTCCCAGGCGGCTAAAGCACGAGCAGTACGCAGAACAACGAGATCGCCGCGATGTCCCTCCGCGTGCAATTGACGATCAACGAGCATAGCGACGACCTGGCGAAAATACCTTGAGACATACACTGAAGGCAAGAGTTGCTGCGAGTGCTTGATCCGTTCTTGCAATACCTGCTCGGCTTCTGACCACTGCACTTTAAAATCGGTTGGGGATGTATCATAAGCCAGGCGACGTTCTACCACCAGTGCGCGACTGGCTGGATCGCGCTGGTCTTCTGCCTCAACATAAAGTCCGATCCTATCAAGTAGTTGAGGGCGCAACAGCCCCTCTTCTGGATTCATGGTGCCGATCAGCACGAAATGCGCTGGATGTGCAATCGAGATGGTATCTCGCTCGACACGATTAACTCCAAGCGCAGCAGCGTCAAGCAGCAGGTCTACAATATGATCATTGAGCAAGTTGATTTCATCGATGTAAAGGAAGCCGCGATTAGCCGCTGCCAGCAACCCTGGAGCGTAGTGACTGACGCCGCTTGCCAGGGCTGTTGCAAGGTCAAAACTCCCGGTAACGCGATCTTCGCTGGCATTGAGTGGAAGAGTAACCAAAGGTACGGGACGTTGATCGATGAGGAACATTTCGTTATTGTCATAACGAGTCTGGCAACCGGTACACATCCATTGAGAGGCGGTTGGATCACAGAAATAAGGGCAGTCAGCTACGCCGGTAATAGGAGGAAGCAAGCTTGTAAGGGCACGTACAGTTGTTGATTTGCCTGTGCCTCTACGTCCACAGATAAGGACACCACCTATCAATGGATCGATGGCGTTGAGAATGAGGGCAAGTTGCATATTCTGCTGCCCAACTATAGCACTCAACGGGAATGCTGCCATGTTCGCGCTTTCGTCGACTATTCAACGTAGTATCGGGTACACGTCATCACAAATTCCCACGCCAATTCCACGAGTATTGCATGCTATCACATGAATTTGTTCAGTGTCAAAATGAGGTTCAATCAGGGGGTATGCGTTTATTCATTCATTGAATGCATCACAGGAAAAATTGACCCTCAAAGTAGCAGAGACCGGTAACTAGCAATCATCCATTCCATGGCCAGTTTATCTGGTCAGATATCCAGCATCGACAGGCAAGGCACAACCTGTCAAATGACGAGCTTCGTCAGATGCCAACCAGAGCACAACCGAACTGATGTCCTCTGGCGGCAGCAGGCCGCGATCAAGGAAGAGATTGAGTTGATTCATTAATTCCAACATATGATCATGTGTTGCCTGGGGACCAGGACCACCAGCAAACACGTCATATAACGCCTGGTTAGAGAGCATGGCGGTATCGACGCTGGTTGGACATAAAGCATTCACATTGATGTTATAGGATGAAAGCTCAATCGCAAGGGTCTTGACGAGGCCAAGAACGCCGTGTTTGGCGGCAACATAATGCGCCAGGTTTGCCATGCCCTTGAGCCCTGCTGTCGATGAGATGCAAATAATTTTTCCGCTACGCCTGCTCAGCATTTGTGGAATACACACTTTGCACGTAATCCAAACACCTTTCAGATCAACATTCACGGTTTCGTCCCATTGCTCTTCAGTCAACTCCCAACTGGGTGCAAAGGAATAAATACCGGCGTTTGCTACTAGAATATCGATGGGGCCAAGTTCCCGCTGTGTCTGTTCGACCAGTGCCTGCATGGCAGCAAGATCGGTCACGTCTACCTCTGCTGCGAGAACGGGACGACCCATTTGCTCGATTTCAGAGGCCAACGATGCTAATTCTTCGGATTGTGCAAGTGGATAGGGGATAGTGCTGTACTGGCGGCAGGCGTCACACATCACAATACGCGCACCCTCGCGAGCAAATGCGAGAGCATGCGCTCGGCCCATGCCGTGCGCTGCGCCTGTAATAAAGACCGTGTGATCATGAAAACGGGGGTTGGAAACGTTAGTAGACTCCGCAGATGCCATCGATGGTAAAATCTTCGATGATGAGTTCCTCTTCTAGCACAAGGTCTAGCTCTAGAGTATCTTCATCTGTGAGGGCCTCTAACGGCGAGAGATCCTTCGCTTCGCTCAGGATGACACTGGCTTCGCTGGTTTGGAGATCGGTTTCTTGCATGAATGAATCCTCGCTTTGCTGACGACACTGAATTCTACGAGATAAGCATACCATCAGTTTCTTGGGAATACAAGGTTTTTCTCTTGACTTTGATCACTTTTCTTAAGTATGCTTGCTTGTGTAGAATAGTTGCATAGCCTACCCGGGGAGGCTAATAATGTCTCATTCTCCTGCACGATATCAACTTATACCAGAGGTCAAGATACGCCGTGAGTCCTTTGGAGGCATTCTTTATAAGTATGGTTGTGCTGATAGAGGTGCCCTTTCTTTCATCAATTCGCCTCAACTGATCGAACTGCTGATTGCAGGTCAACAGCAACATCGTGGTGACGTGAGCGCGGCGATAGAGAGCAGTCGTTACTCTGAGGCCAGCAAACAGAAGTTGTACAGCGTCCTCGATGATCTCGTGAAACGAGGATACATACATATCTTACCAGAGATAGCTGAGATTTAGGGGCGAGGTTGGATGATGTGGGGTTGGGTGGGCCTTGATGGTCGCCCCTATGGAATCCTAGTATTGAGAGGAGTAATCCCAGATGGTGGAATTCGTGCGTTTTATGGAACGACCTGATAGGACTGCAGGTGCTAAAGTCGGTACCGTACACCCTCTGGCTCTCGCAGCTATGCAGCAGACCGGAGAGAAGGTTTCGCAGCAGAAAGGACGAGGCTCTCAACGCTTTCTGCAAGGCGGTCTGTCAGCGCCGATGACAGTCACCTGGGAAATTACGGCGGCATGCAACATAGCATGTATTCATTGCCTCTCGGCATCAGGACGACGTAGACCACGTGAGTTGAAAACGGATCAAGCATTAGCACTGGTGGATGAACTGGCGGAAATGCAGGTATTCCAGATTCATTTTGGCGGTGGCGAACCCTTTATTTATCCTGGAATCTGGAAGGTGCTTGAACGCTGTACGGAGCGAGAACTTGTGATGTGCATCAGCACCAATGGGACGTTGATTACTGCTGAACGAGCACGTCGCCTCAAACAGTTTGATCCCCTCTATTTTCAGGTGAGCCTGGATGGAGGCATACCACAAACGAATGATAACATACGAGGAAAAGGCGTCTTCGATCGTGCGCTGCGTGGCCTGGAATTTCTAGCGACGGAGAACCATAGTCTGACAGTAAACAGTGTACTGACGCGCTATAGCTACTATGAGCTTGATCTTCTCTACGAGATAGCTGCAAGCTTCAATGCCAAACTGCGTGTAACTCGCCTGCGTCCTTCTGGGCGCGGGCAGGATGTTTGGGCCGATTTACACCCAACGCAAGAGCAGTACAGTGAGTTTACACACTGGTTGATGGCCCATCCCGACGTGTTGACGGCCGATTCTTTCTTTCACCTCAACGCTTTTGGCACTATGTTAGCAGGTCTTGATATGTGCGGTGCGGCAACCGCTACGTGCTGCATCTGTCCAGAAGGTGAAGTCTACCCATGCGCTTTCTTCCAGGCTCCGGAATTTGAAGCTGGTAATCTACATGAGCAGAGCTTCAGAGAAATCTGGCAGAACTCAATGCTCTTTGATTACTATCGCAAGATGGGTGGAGGAGCATGTTCGGGCTGTGGGCAGTACAATGTGTGTCATGGCGGCTGCCCGGCCACAAAGTGGTTTGTGCATCAGAAGTTAAGTATCAAAGACCCTGAGTGTGTATTGGTTTGATCGTAGGTAGTGATATACGTTTCAAATGATCTGATACACCATGTACCCATCAAAAGAATACACTCGATAGTGTGTACTCGATACCAGCATCTGATGTTTCAGTATATCAGCTTGCTTCGATCCAAGTGGAAATACATATGCGGGATGAGGTGCTGCTCTTACAATAAAGCGGTAGGGCATATAGCGATCAAATCCAGGATTCAGTTGGTCATTAAGAACGCTACAGATGATCTGCTCTCGACTGCGGAAGGTAAGACGATTGCATGTCCAATACTCAGAATAAATCCGTGATGCACCGATTTTAAGGAGATCCTGAACGAGGGCACCCTCTTGTTGGTAAGCACTCTGGGCAGCTGGTATATCTGCAAAAGTTCTGACTGTGCCACTGATAAATGTGGCAACGATGAGCAACAGCAGCCCTCCTCTCAAAAGAAAGGAAATCTTTGTTTTCCCGCTCAACGGAATCTTCTGCAATTGTAAGCCTTTCCATAAAGGCCATAAGACAGCAGGGATTGCGATAAGGGCACATATAAGGTAGCGAAAAGTGATTTCAGGAGAGATAACAGATGTAGGGCTGCTGACATACGAGAGCAGTGTTATTCCTACGCTCACGAGCAGCATAAGTCGGCTACACTGGTATATCAGACGCTGTCTGTCCTCGAAAGGGTCGTTTTGTTTGAAAAAATGATGCCTGTATTGCCAGACAAGGTGAATCGTTAGGGAAGTTGCGATGATCCACAGGATGAGATAACCCGCTCCCCATACTCCATGAAAAAGGGTACAAGGAAGCGTTGATCGTGTTGGTGAGCCAAAGAGAGGGAATGCTGTAACAGGACAGTCCGGATTTGCTCCAGTAACGCTTGGAAGAGAAATCATTATGGTGCCAACGATATGGTGCAACCAGGCAAGATGTTGTGCCGCTATTTCCTTTGCCCCTGACTGGTGGATCGAAATGAGAGTAATCAAAGAGTTTTGATTCGATGGGGCAGTGAGATTATAGAGGATCAGTGGAAATGCTCCAATGATTACCCCCAGGAGGAGGCTGAATCCCGCCCATGAAAACAGTTCTCGACAGCAGAAAAGTAGCAGGAGTAATCCGGCTGTAGCGACAACGGGAAGGATCAAGAAATCAACCCACAGTGCAAGTCCAATTATTAAACCCAAAAAGCCGTAGAGAATTATGCGCTTTCGTTTCGTCTGAAGTGTCTCCCTCTGCACCAGAGAATATGAAGAGAGTGCGAGCCAGGCAGCAAGCAGAGGAATCAAAGCCGAAAACAATTCGGTTTCTGGATATTCGCCAACAGCTCTGATCTGGAGGAAAATGATATCGATTGAGCCCAGACTCAGCAGGATCACAATAGCAAGTGCAAACTTTTCTGTGTAGAGAAGACGCGTCAGATAGTACATACAAATCAGAAATGCAGCAAACAGAGGCAGAAGGCCAAGTCGCAGTGTAAAGAGCGATACATCGAAGATGCGAAACAGAGGAGCCGCTATGTATCCTTCCAAAGGCCCCAGATAGGGCGCACCATAGAAAAAGGTGGGGTGGTCTCCCTGGTAAGCGACATGCAGAGCTAGCAGGCCCATATTTCCTTCATCGCTGTTCGTTGTAGGCCAATTGAAATAAATGAGGATAAGACGTGCCAACGTGGCTGCTGCCACAATTGCAAACATCCACCGTTCATTTTTACTAATGTGTATGTGCTTCAAAAATTTAGGTAATATCATCACAAGTGAATATCGTGACCATTAGCCTATTTTGATAATTGTACGTCCTCTGACACCACCTTTCAGGATGGTAGCAAGGGCCTGAGGCAATGCTTCAAATGGGACCTCGTGTCCGATTGTGTCAAGTAGCTGTCTCGGTTTGTAATTACTCGCAAGACGATGCCAGAGTTGATCACGCAACTCCATCGGGCAATTTACTGATTCAATGCCAAGCAAATTTATCGCACGCAGGATGAAAGGGAAGACGGTTGTGTTCAAATTTGGCCCACCAGTATTCCCATATGCAGCGATAGAGCCACCATATTTGGTTGTACGAATGAGGTAAGCCAATGTAGAACCGCCAACTGAGTCCAGGCTGCCCGCCCAGCGTTCCTTATCTAATGGACGATTGCTTTCGGCGGAGGTCTCCTCGCGCCTCAAGATCTCGCTTGCTCCTAACTCCTTAAGGTAGTCATGCTCAGAAGATTTACCTGTGCTGGCAGCGACGGTATAGCCTAGAGAATTGAGGATATTGATGCCGATGCTTCCTACCCCTCCTGTTGCGCCGGTAACGAGTACTGGACCATGCTGAGGTTGAAGGCCGTTTTTCTCCAACTGGTGGATAGCTAGGGCGGCAGTGAAACCGGCTGTACCAAGCGCCATCGCTTCTTTGAGGGTCAGACCTGCAGGCAGAGGAACAATCCAATCAGCTTTCACACGGGCGTATTCACTATAGCCTCCGAAGTGGGAGACACCTAATGCGTAACTCGTGGTGATCACTTCATCACCAGTTTTGAAACGACTGTCATTGGATTCAGCTACAATGCCTGCCAGATCGACACCTGGCACAAAAGGATAGGTGCGCACGATTTTGCCTTCGGGGATGGAGGCCAGACCGTCTTTATAATTGACGCTAGAATAGGCTACCTTGATCAATACATCACCCGATGGCAAGTCATCCAGGGTGAGTTGCTTGAAACCGGAGGTAAAATCCTCCTCGGTTTTATTGACAACAAATGCTTGAAATGCTGTTGACATAATTCCTCACTCTCTATTATTGCAACTGCGAGGGCGGGGGCAAGCCCCGCCCCTACTATACACGTTGACAGAGCTTTGATGGCGGGGGCAAGCCCCGCCCCTACTATATATGTTGATTGAGCTTTGATGGCGGGGGCAAGCCCCGCCCCTACTATATATGTTGGCAGAGTTCCTCGCTCTCTGTTATTGCAACTTCTGGACTTCCTCAGGGTGGATGATGGGGTATATGTTGATGGACCAACCTATCCCAAAAGCCTGAGGCAAAAATATCTGTGAAGTGCCTTTATTCCAGAAGGTGTTGCGTATTCGTTCAATCGTTGGTAGTCGAAAATCATAGGGTATGCCAGCAATCTTACCATACCAAGTTCGCTCTTCTGGCGGCCGTTGGAGCTGCTGCGTAATGGCTATCGCTACGTAGATTAGGAACAATATGCTGAAAATGATATTTATAGGGCTTGCTATCTTTTTTCGATTCATCTGTTTCCCTCCTTCGTATTATAAGATATCAAATTGTAACCGCTACTTACCCTTATAGACAGGAGGACGCTTCTCAAGGAAAGCGTTAAAGCCCTCGACCAGATCCTCACTACGGAAACATTGCATCATACCGTCGACCTCTAGCTGCATCACTGCCTCCAGATCCAGGTCGTATGTCCTTCGCATCGTCTGTTTGACGAGTCGCACTGAGAGAGGAGCGTTCGCAGCGATGATATACGCCATATCCATAGCATACTCCATGAGTTGCTCCTGGGCAACTACGCGAGTCACAAGCCCCGCATTTAGCGCGTCCTGGGCCAAAACCATTTCACCTGTCAGAAGCATTTGCATTGCGCGGCCCTGTCCCACCAGGCGAGGCAGGAGATACATGACACCGTTGGTTTCGAACAGACCGCGTTTCACTTCTGTAAAGGCAAATGTGGCTTCTTCCGTGGCAATGCGTATGTCGCTTGCAAGCGACATCTCTACGCCAATGCCCACTGCGATGCCATTCACCGCTGCAATAATGGTTTTCGGAAGGTGTACCATGTGACGTGTCACATCTTGAATTGCCTGCAACTCGTCGTATGCCTGCTTTAATAACAGCGAATCGCTTGAAGGGTAGGCCATTTCCTTTAAATCGATGCCAGCCGAGAAGGCGCGACCGTTGCCAGTAATGATGAGTACACGCACCGACTCGTCAGCTTTTACGTCGTCAAGGATGGTAATAAATTCGCGCAGCGTTGCTTGACGAAAGGCATTGAGTACAGTGGGCCTGTTAAAAGTTGCGATAGCAATACTATCTTTTTTCTCATAAAGGATATCATTTAATTCCATTGGCTCGCCTCCAATTTCATCGTGGTGCTGCTGGGCCGATATAGAGATATAATGAGGATAACACGCTGTGAGTGTGCAGGTCAAAGATGAAATGGTTTTGTTCAAAGAAATTGGTGATAGGGTGATGATGCGCACATGTATGCTGGGAATTAAGCGTCAAGCAGAACAGGCCGGATGATAAGAAAAGGGTCAGGAACACACATGGATGAACATATAGACTACGAGAACATCTTTACTCCGCAGGGCATGCTGGGTCATGTCTCGAAACATCCTAACCTGGATTTCCTCATGAATATTTTCAACATTCCCAGAGTATATGGCGTTTCCGGGTTTGGCACGTGGAATGTAGGGCAGCATACTATGGCGGTGGCTTTCCTGGTGTTATATTGGTCAGCATTTAATTCCTATCCCCAGGAGAAGCGAGACCGACTCGTTACGCTGGCATTGGTGCATGATGTACATGAGGCAGTCATTGGGGACATCTTACCCTTTTTCAAAACTGCTGCTGTAAAAGAGGCGATCGACGCTATTCAAAACGATATCTTGAGCGCTTTTGCAATTGAAGAGGATCAGACGCTGCATGATGAGCTTAAACTGTTGGATATGATGGGGTTTCTTTACGAAATTAGTCAGTCCTCTCCGAGGGGTATTGATCCCTCGAAGCAGGAACTCATTAAGCAGATGCATGCCCGGCAGGAAGAAGAAATTTTGAGATATGCTGAAAAGGCGAACATTGACAGGAGTCGGGTGGAGGAATTCCTGAAATCTATGAAGTTGTAAACAAAACGCTCATATCTTGCATTCAGCAATGCTGTGGTCACAGCATTGCTGAATGCAAGATATGAGCGTTTTACTCTCCCAACGTCGCTACAAGGATAGCCTTAATAGTGTGAAGGCGATTCTCAGCCTGGTCAAAGACAATTGAAGCTGGCGACTCGAACACCTCGTCAGTAACCTCCAGAGCCTCCAGACCATATTTCTCGTAGATTTCCTTCCCAAGCCTGGTATTCGTATTGTGTAATGCAGGCAGGCAGTGCATGAATTTCGTGTTTGGATTATTCGTCATTGCCATGAGCTTGCTGTTGACCTGGTAAGGAAGCATCTGCTCGATACGTTCGCCCCAGAGATCAGGAGATGCACCCATCGACACCCAGACATCGGTATACAGAAAGTCGCAGCCCCTCAATGCTGCCTCAGCATCCTCTGTCACGGTGATACGGGCTCCGCTCTCATTAGCGAGAGATTGCGCCACTTCAGCACGTTGCTGCTGGGGCCAGGTTTGCCTGGGGCCGGCCAGGCGGATATCCATTCCCATTATTGCAGCACCGATCATGAGCGAATCTGCCATGTTGTAGCTAACATCGCCCAGGAAGCAAAATGAAATCATTTCAAGGGGTTTGTTAGCATGCTCCTGCATTGTAAGAAAGTCTGCCAGTACCTGCGTTGGATGGGCTTCATTCGTCAGCCCGTTCCATACTGGCACTCCAGCATAGCGTGCAAGTTCTTCCACCTTTTCCTGTTCGTATCCGCGATACTCGATACCGTCATACATGCGACCGAGGACGCGAGCGGTATCCTTCATGGTCTCTTTGTGGCCAATATGCGACCCACTGGGGCCGATATAGGTGACGTGGGCGCCCTGGTCGAATGCTGCAACTTCAAATCCGCAGCGCGTGCGTGTCGAGTCCTTTTCAAAGATGAGGGCAATCTCTTTGCCTTTCAAGTGCTGCACTTCTGTTCCCGCGTATTTTGCTGCTTTGAGATCAGTTGCTAGTTGCAGGAGGAAGCCGATCTCCTGTTGTGTGAAGTCATCAAGTTTCAGGAAATGCCTGTTTCTTAAATTGAAAGCCATGATAATTGTCTCCTCAAGCTGGATCACGCAATAGCGGGCATGACAGGCAGTGGCTGCCTCCGCGACCACGCCCCAGTTCAGAGCCGGATATGGTGATCACTTCGAATCTGCTTTGCTTAACCTGGTATTGGTATCATCGTTACGTTTATATGCTATAACAACACCAGGCTCGAGCGCCAGTAAATTGTTGTCATCCTTCCACTGCTCTCGTTCAGCTTCAAATTCGTCACTCCTGAAAGTTTGATGGTGCCAGGAATTCCAAACAGTCAATGTTTTCGGCTTGACAGATGACAACAAGGTACTCTATGTTTACTGCGATGAAGATAATAAAGGCTTAAAAGCGGAAAGGATTTGGAATTATGGCCATTCGAGTCTGTGTTGCGGGTGCAACAGGCTGGGCTGGTAGTGCTGTAACACGCAAGGTCCTGGAGTCTAGAGGCTGTACGAAAAGTCAGGCAGCGCGTTTCTGCTTGTAGGTGACGAATTGCTTCTCGTTCTGTTTGGCCAGGCGAGTGAGCATGAGGCGGAGCATAGTGAGATAGACCATCGCTTCACTGCTGCTCGTCAGATA
>WNGE01000517.1_pt1 | contig 49932 bp, 57 predicted proteins | sample 5400651 | NCBI WGS metagenome assembly WNGE01 (sample SAMN13153370, study PRJNA577476) | soil metagenome | isolation source: 60 cm soil or saprolite under grassland replicate 2 | place: USA:California | collected 2016-06-15 | reverse complement strand
CGTGGCGAAACCGATCACGCGGGAGATCAAGAGCGGAGCTTTATAAAAAAAGTACCGCGCGATGGTGGAGATTGGTGCGCCAGAATCCAACAGCGTGCCGATGCGATCGAAAAAATCGACGGTAACGTAGAGCGAAATGATGACGGCCAAACTGAGATAGAATACCCGCATAAATCCCGCCGCCAAATAGCGGTCAAGGATGCTGCCAACAGGGAGAAATCCAACTTGGAGTCGATTTGCCACGCGCGACCTCAATTCGACTTGCGGCGTCGGAGTTTTCCTATGAAGTCGCCGACGCAGATAGCGGCTCGTTCAACCATTTGTGGAAGGAAAAGCGGTGTTTCACGTTGCGCTTGTCTAAAGAAATGAGCGCTGATCCCACCGACAACGAGGTTGGGAAGCCAGAGGGCCGGAATAGGATGGAGAATACTTTTATCACCGAGCGCCTTGCCGAGGGAGAGCAGGGTGTAATAAGTCATGAGCCAGAACGTGCAGAGCATAAACCCCCACGAACGGTTGGCTCGTGACGTACGCGGCAATAGGGTCAAGGACACTCCCAGAAGACAAAACACGAGCGGGACGAACGCGAAAGCGATGCGCTGATGCAGTTCCATGCGTTCGGCGATCGTTTTACCACCAGCGCTTCCCTTTGCCTCGATTGCATTGAGGAGCTCGGTGAGCGGCATTTCTTTGGGGCCAGCTTCTTTTTGGCGCACCGGCCCGACAAGCTCATCAAGGTCGAACTTGAGATCGTAAATGTTAAAGCGAGTTTGGCTAAAACCCGGGCGATTTCTTTCTCGCTCGTAGACGGACCCGTCGAAGAGCCTGAGTCCCAAGGTATTTGTTTCCTCATCCGTAGTGATGCGAGCAACCTTACCCAAAATGATATCCTCCCGCGTGCGATCGCGTTTGTCGACAATTAACACCCCCTGGGCAGTGTTTCCCGGCGGCACTAATTCTTCCACGTAGATCAGGATCTGTGGAAAGTCGTCGTTGAATACCTTTTCCCGGAGGGCGGTTCCGACACGGTTTCGCGCAATGTTGTAAAGCTCTTTTTTTAGCGCGAAATTCGCCGCTGGACGGGCGACCATGGTCAATCCCAACGTGATCAAGGCTACCACTAAGCTAGCTAGAGCGATAGGCCCGAGAATTTGCGGCGCGCTGACTCCCGAAGCTTTCATCGCCAAGAGTTCCTGGTCGTTGGACATTCTGCCAAGGCCCAAAAGGATCGCCAGCAGGAAAGCCATAGGGACGGTCATCTCCAAAAAGGTAGGTAGAATGAGCGCGAAGAGTTTGCCAATCTGGAATAAGGGAACGCCGCGCGTGACCACGAGCTCAATGAGTCTCAGTATCCGCGCGATCAGAAAGATGAACGTAAACGCCAAGAGTCCGAGAAAAAAAGGCGGAACCACTTCGGCGACGAGATAGCGGCAAAGGGTCTTTCGTTTCACAGTGTCGGCATGTTAGCTGGTGGTTCATCCTTTGTAAATTCCTGACTTTTGCGGGACGAGGTTGAGTCGATGGGAAAAAGCCAAAACATAGTGTTCGGCGTCAATCCGGTTCTCGAAAAACTGAAAGCGTCAGCCGATGACATTTCCGAGCTGCTCATCTCAAATGGTTCCGACCGGCGTGCTTTACAGTTGATTAGACGAGAAGCCGGGCGACTTGGTTTGCGCATCCTATCAGTGGATTCTAAGAGGTTAGACCAGTTGGCTGAAGGGCACCGACACCAGGGCGTGGTCGCAATCGTTGAGCCTTACCGCTACTCAGCATTTGCAGATTTGCTCCAAGAGATTTCAACCTCCACGAAATCGGAATGGATATTGATCCTGGATGGTTTGACGGACCCGAGAAACTTCGGTGCTCTATTGCGAACCGCTGAAGCCGTCGGCGTGCGGCACATCGTGATTCCCAAGGACCGGTCAGTGGCGGTAACCCCGATCGTCGTTAAAGCGTCAGCTGGAGCGGTACACCATGTCAAAATCATAAAAGTCACCAACCTGCGGCGCACCATTGGGATTCTAAAGGAATATGGTTACTGGATCGTTGGACTTGACGCGCAAAGCCGGGAGAGCGTCTACGACCGGCAATATCCGTCGAAATTGGCACTTGTCCTAGGGAGCGAGGGCAGGGGCGTTCGGCCGCTCAATTTACGGGAATGTGACTTTTTGGTCTCGATTCCAATGTTGGGGAAAGTTGGATCACTCAATGTGGCAGCGGCTGGGGCGGTTTTCCTATACGAGCTGCTGCGTCAAATGCGCCACGGCGCACGCGTTGTGGCGGAAAAATCGCCATAGCCAAAAAGCCCATGCCACAGTATATTAGTTGATTTGGAGTCATGCCTGTTGACATAATGGCCTGAAGGTGGTTTAAATACGCGTTTACATAAGGGGAAAGGCGCCTTGGTGTCGTCGTTCGCCTTAACCGCGAATGATTCCGTAGTTTAGCAGCTCAACCAGATGTAAGTAATCCTTTCCGCTGCCGACCTATTGGCGGATTTGCAGCATTTGTGCTGGCGCGTATGAACATTGATGGGGGGATGGGGCCAGGCTGGCGTAGCTCAATGGCAGAGCAGCTGATTTGTAATCAGCAGGTTGTAGGTTCAAATCCTATCGCCAGCTCCAGCCACGTAGTTTTGGTGTTCGCGACGTCGGAACGGCTCAGGCTCTTTAAGGTATTCACTACTATTGCTTAGGGGTGAAGAGAGAAAAGGAGAGGTTCCCGAGTGGCCAAAGGGAGCAGACTGTAAATCTGCCGGCGATGCCTTCGAAGGTTCGAATCCTTCCCTCTCCACCAATTATTCGCGGGAATAGCTCAGTTGGTAGAGCGCAAGCCTTCCAAGCTTGGGGTCGCGGGTTCGAGTCCCGTTTCCCGCTCCATTTTGCATATGGCTGATACCGGACAGCATATCGACTGGACCCTCAGGCACGGAGTCATCAGCCATATGCGATAAAGCCATCGACTGATGTGCCCAGGTAGCTCAGTCGGTAGAGCACGTCCTTGGTAAGGACGAGGTCAGCGGTTCGATCCCGCTCCTGGGCTTTGCTCCGATTGTGACATTTGAGTGAGGGGGATTTTTCATTTGAGTATGATTGAGCGGCAATCAATAGGAGGACGAGATGAGCAAACAGAAGTTTGAGCGTAAGAAACCGCACCTCAACATCGGCACGATCGGTCATGTCGATCATGGCAAGACGACCTTGACCGCAGCGATTACGAAAGTGCTGGAAAAACAGGGCAAGGCAAAGTTTCTCGCTTACGATCAGATCGACAAGGCGCCGGAAGAACGAGAACGTGGCGTCACCATCAACATCGCCCACGTCGAGTATGAAACCGACAAACGCCACTATGCGCACGTCGACTGCCCTGGTCACGCCGACTACATTAAGAACATGATCACCGGAGCAGCGCAGATGGATGGAGCGATCCTCGTCGTCTCTGCCGCGGATGGCCCGATGCCTCAGACCCGTGAGCATATCTTGTTGGCGCGCCAAGTCGGCGTTCCGGCGATCGTGGTCTTTCTTAACAAAGCCGACATGGTTGACGATAAAGAGCTATTGGAGCTCGTTGAGCTCGAAGTTCGCGAGCTACTTTCCAAGTACAAATTTCCGGGCGACGACACGCCGATCGTCGTCGGTAGCGCGTTGAAGGCTCTCGAAGGCGATACCTCCGAGCTGGGCGAGGGAGCCATCTTAAAGCTCATGGACGCAATCGATTCCTTCGTTCAGGAACCGGTTCGTGAAGTTGATAAGCCTTTCATTATGCCCGTCGAAGATGTTTTTACGATTAGCGGTCGCGGCACCGTCGTTACCGGTCGTGTCGAGCGCGGTATCGTCAGAGTCGGCGAGGAAATTGAAATCGTCGGTTTTAAAGCCACTCAAAAGACGGTCGCGACGGGCGTCGAAATGTTCCGCAAGCTGCTTGATGAAGGGCAGGCCGGCGACAATATCGGAGTCCTCCTGCGCGGCACCAAACGCGAGGATGTCGAACGCGGACAGGTGCTGGCAAAGCCGGGAAGCATTACGCCGCATACCAACTTCAACGCCGAGGCCTATGTGCTCACCAAGGAAGAGGGTGGACGCCACACGCCGTTTTTTAACGGCTATCGGCCCCAATTCTACTTTCGTACAACCGATGTGACCGGCGTCGTGAAATTGCCGGAGGGTACGGAAATGGTCATGCCGGGTGACAATATTAACGTGGAGATTGAGTTAATCACGCCGGTCGCCATGGATAACGGTTTAAAGTTCGCAATCCGTGAAGGTGGTCGGACCGTGGGCGCGGGAGTGGTGACGAAGATTAACCAATAACATAACGCCCGGCAAGGGAGGTTGCGGCCATGCGGGAGATCGTAGGATTTGCTTGCGACCAATGTAAGCGCAAAAACTATACGTCGACAAAAAACCGGAAGAAAACCACCGAGAAATTATCTCTCAAAAAGTTTTGTTCCTTTTGCCGGAGCCACACCCTGCATCGTGAGATTAAAGTCTAGGGAGATACAGGGGGTCAGTAGCTCCAATTGGTAGAGCGCCGGACTCCAAATCCGGTTGTTGCAGGTTCGAGCCCTGCCTGACCCGCCATCTCATCGCGGTTGGGACAAGTTTATGGGGGATTGGATTCAAAAGGTCCAGGATGCCATCCGGCATGCGACCGAATATTTCCAGGAATCTTGGCAAGAGCTCAAAAAAGTTCATTGGCCCTCGCGCAAGGAAACTTACGCGGCAACGCTGGTCGTCATTGTCGTCGTGGTCTTGATTTCCGTCTATTTGGCGATGGTCGATTTTGTTCTGACAAAAGCCATTCAGGCGGTCATTGGCTAATTTCATAGGCTCTCCTCTATGGCGAAGCACTGGTACATCGTTCACACCTTTTCGGGCTATGAACAAAAAGCAAAAGCAGCTCTGGAAGAGCGGATCCGAGCGCTCGGCAAGCAGGAGTATTTTGGCGAAATTCTCGTACCAGTGGAAAAGGTTGTTGAGCTGGTCAAGGGTAAAAAGAAGACTTCTTCCCGAAAGTTTTTTCCCGGCTATATCCTGGTTCAGATGGAGCTGAGTGATGACACTTGGCACGTGGTCAAGGAGACCCCGAAGATAACCGGCTTTGTCGGCGGTAGCACCAATCCCCCGCCGGTTAGCGACGAAGAGGTTAGAGCGATCAACCAGCAGATGGAAGAAGGGGCGATCAAGCCGAAACCTCGTGTTTTGTTTTCCGTGGGTGAGAACGTCAAGGTTATCGATGGTCCTTTCGCCGATTTCAATGGTGTGGTCGAGGAGGTCAAACCGGATAAGGGCAAGCTCAGGGTTTTGATCAGTATTTTTGGACGAGCCACGCCGGTGGAACTCGAGTTCGTCCAGGTTGAACGTAATTAAAATTAAATATGGGAACCAAAGACAATGGCTAAGAAAGTCATCGGGGAAATCAAACTGCAGATCCCAGCAGGTCAGGCAAATCCCAGCCCGCCAGTGGGACCAGCGCTGGGTCAGCGCGGCGTTAACATCATGGAGTTCTGCAAAGCTTTCAATGCCGCAACTCAAGCGCAGCAGGGCATGATCACGCCGGTGATCATTACCGTATATGCAGATCGTTCGTTTACTTTCGTGACCAAGACCCCGCCGGCATCGGTGTTGCTCAAAAAAGCCGCCGGACTCGACAAAGGCTCTGCCGAGCCTGGAAAAAACAAGGTTGGAACAGTCACACGAGCGCAAATCAGGCAGATTGCCGAACTAAAGCTCAAGGATCTCACAGCGAAAGATCTCGTCGCGGCGGAGAAGTCTGTCGAGGGTACCGCTCGTAGTTTGGGCTTGGAAGTCGAGGGTTAGTTTGCTCGCTCCCGACGGCAGTGACGATCGAACGAACGGCAAAATTTTGCCAAGAGGGAACCCATGAGTGAGAATGGAAAAAGCTATCGTGCCGCGCTCGCCAAAGTTGATCGCAATCAGCGCTATCTGTTGGAAGATAGTCTACGCTTGGTAAAGGATACAGCCCGCGCCAAGTTCGATGAGACCGTGGAAATGGCGATCCGCTTGGGTGTCGATCCGCGCCAGGCCGATCAGAATATCCGCGGCACCGTGACCTTGCCCCATGGCATGGGAAAACCGGTGCGCGTCCTTGCGTTCGCCAAAGGTGAAAAGGAAAAAGAAGCTCAGGAAGCCGGTGCCGACTTCGTCGGTAATGACGATCTGATCAAGAAAATTAGCGAGGGATGGCTAGAGTTCGATAAAACTGTGGCCACACCCGATATGATGGGAGCGGTCGGGCGAATCGGCAAAATCTTAGGTCCACGCGGTCTCATGCCGAACCCGAAAACTGGTACGGTTAACATCGATATCGGCAAGGCCGTCAAGGAAATCAAGGCGGGTAAACTGGAATTCCGCGTGGACAAAGCCGGTATTATCCATGTGCCGGTGGGCAAAGCTTCGTTTGGCGCCGAACAGTTGATCGAAAATGCCACGGCCGTATTGTTGTCAATTTTGCGGGCAAAGCCGGCTTCGGCCAAGGGCAATTTCGTTAAGGGTGTCACGGTGACTACTACCATGGGCCCGGGAATCAAAATCGACTTGGCGCAAATCAGAGCGATGGCTGCCTAGTGAAAATTGAATTTTCATCTTGTGGACTAAGCTAGAGCGGATCAGGGAGTAGACTATGTCGGAAGTGGAAGCGGCCCGTGCAGGGCACGGCGAAAAAGCCGAAGCAGTTGCCGCCGTTCATCAGCGGCTTAAGTCGGCCAAGATGGCAATTGTTACAGAATACCGGGGACTGACCGTCGCGCAGATGACCCGCCTAAGGCGAGAGATACGCGGCGCTGCGGGTGAGTATCAAGTCATCAAGAACACCTTGGTACGGCGGGCGCTCGGAGATACCCCCTTCGGGGATCTGGAAAAATTGCTCGAAGGACCAAACGGCTGGGTATTCGCTTACGATGACCCGGTAATTTTATCCAAAGCGTTGATCAAGTTCGCTGACGACACGGACAAGCTAAAAATCAAAGGCGGCGTGTTTGAAGGGCGATTCATGGATCCAGCCGCCGTCAAGGTTTTGTCGCAGATGCCGAGTAAGCCGGAGCTTCAGGCCAAGTTGCTGGCTATGATCAACGCCCCGGCAACACAACTTGTGCGCCTGATTCAAGAACCAGGCGCGAGAGTCGTCAGATTAATTGATTCGGTTCGTAGAACAAAATCCGAGTGAACAAGATTTTTCACAGAAACAATTAAAGGGGGACCATTTCCATGGAAGGCGTATCAAAAGAACAAGTCAAGGAATTTATCAAAAACATGACCCTGTTGGACGCTGCGGCGCTGGTAAAGGAGCTCGAAGAAGAGTTGGGCGTCAGTGCGGCGGCTCCCGTCGCGGTGGCTGCGGCGGCGGGCGGAGCGGCGGCGCCGGTGGAAGAAAAGACCGAGTTCAACGTTATTCTTACCGAAGCCGGAGAGAAAAAGATTCAGGTTATCAAAGTCGTCCGCGAGCTCACCGGGCTCGGCTTGAAGGAAGCCAAGGACCTCGTCGATGGTGCGCCCAAGCCGGTGAAAGAAGCCGTAGCCAAAGCGGAGGCGGAGAGTATCAAGAAAAAACTAGAGGAACAGGGCGCGAAAGTTGAAATCAAGTAGGTCTCGCGAGGTGGTTCTGGTGTTGTACTTTCAGTAATGGATTGTCGACCGCCATTTAAGCAGAGGAGTGCGCATGGCATTTCAAGTTGCCAATAACTTACGATTTCGCCGTAGTTTCGGGAGGATTCGAAAAATTATCGATCTTCCCTATCTAATTGAAATCCAAAAGAACTCTTATGAGCTATTTCTGCAAAAGGACGCCGCGCCGGCGGAACGTCAGAGCATCGGACTACAGGAAGTTTTTAAATCGGTTTTCCCGATCAAGGATTTTAACGAAACCGCTTCTTTGGAGTTTGTCAGCTATTCGCTGGGCGAGCCCAAGTATGACGTCGAAGAGTGTCATCAACGCGGCATGACATTCGCCGCGCCTTTGAAGGTTACCGTGCAATTGGTGCTGTGGGATGTCGACCAGCAGACCGGCTCGCGCAGCATTAAGAATGTCAAAGAACAGGAAGTCTATTTCGGCGAGATCCCGCTGATGACCACCAACGGGACATTTATGGTCAACGGCACCGAGCGGGTAATCGTTAGCCAGCTGCATCGCTCGCCGGGAGTTTTTTTCGAGCACGATAAGGGGAAAACCCATGCCAGCGGTAAGCTGCTTTATTCGGCACGGGTGATTCCATACCGGGGATCTTGGGTGGATCTCGAGTTCGACCCGCGCGACATCCTGTATGTGCGCATCGACCGACGCCGGAAGTTTCACGCCACGGTTTTATTGCGGGCGCTGGGAATGACGACCGAAGATTTGCTCAATTATTACTATAAAAGCGACACGATCGTTTTTGACGGACGTAAGCCGGGACTAGTTTTCAACGCGAACCATCTGCTGGGGGGAAAGGTGGGGGCGGATGTACGCGATCCCAAAAGCAATGACGTCATTGTCAAGGAAGGCAAGAAGTTTACTCGTCCCGTGCTGCGCCAGATGGAAGCGGCCAAAATAAAGCACGTGCCGATCGCCTGGGAGGATATTTTAGGGCGTGTGGCGGCCCATGATATTGTCGATGCGCACACCAAGGAAGTGTTGGTCGAGTGCAATCAAGAAATTACTCAAGAGAAGCTCGATCTGATTCGCGAGAAAGGGATTCATCAGATCGAAGTCCTATTTATCGATGAATCGAGCGTCGGACCTTTCCTGAGAAATACGCTGCTTCAGGATCGGATTAAATCTCCCCAGGACGCGATCTTGGAAATTTATCGGCGTCTCAGGCCGGGTGACCCGCCGACGGTGGAGTCAGCGACTAATTTCTTTAATAACCTGTTCTTCAATCCCGATCGGTACGATCTGTCCAAAGTCGGGCGGCTCAAGCTGAACCACCGACTGAAGCTTAACGTGCCTCTGGAGCAGGGGACGTTGCGAAAAGAGGATATACTGGAAGTCGTGCGCTACTTGATGGAGCTTAAGAACGGAAATGGGTCGGTGGATGACATCGACCATCTCGGCAATCGTCGGGTGCGCGCGGTCGGCGAGCTCGTCGAAAATCACTTCCGTGTCGGTTTGGTGCGCATGGAGCGCGCGATCAAAGAAAAGATGAGCCTGCAAGACATCGAAACTTTGATGCCGCAGGAGCTGATCAATTACAAACCGGTTTCGGCGGCGCTCAAAGAATTTTTCGGTTCCAGCCAGCTATCTCAATTCATGGATCAAACCAACCCGCTTTCCGAGATCACCCACAAGCGGCGCCTTTCGGCTCTCGGTCCGGGCGGTTTGACACGCGAGCGGGCGGGTTTTGAGGTCCGCGACGTGCATCCGACGCACTATGGCCGGGTTTGTCCGATCGAGACGCCGGAAGGTCCGAATATCGGTTTAATCGCGTCCCTGACCACCTATGCCCGCGTCAATGATTTTGGTTTCATCGAGACGCCTTATCGCGAGGTCGAAAACGGGCGGGTCACGGATCGAATTCGCTATCTATCCGCGCTGGAAGAAGAGGACCATGTCATCGCCCAGGCCAATGCGCCGATCGATGGCCGGGGCAATTTTACCCTGGACCTCGTATCGGCGCGCAAGGGCGGGGAGTTCGTCATGGCGCGCCCGGATGAAATTAATTTCATGGACGTGTCGCCGAACCAGTTGGTGAGCGTGGCGGCCTCTTTGATTCCTTTTTTGGAAAATGACGACGCCAACCGCGCCCTGATGGGTTCCAACATGCAGCGCCAGGCGGTGCCCTTACTCAGAACCGAGGCGCCGTTCGTGGGTACGGGCATGGAAAAGACCGTGGCGCGCGATTCCGGTGTGACGATTGTCGCGCGCCGCGACGGTGTGGTGGAAAGCGTCGATTCGACGCGCATCGTCATCAAAGCTGATAAACCTTCCGGTGCGCGGGATACGGGTGTCGATATTTACAATCTCGTCAAATATCAACGCTCGAATCAAAATACTTGCATTAATCAGCGGCCGATCATCGTCGTCGGCGATCAGGTCAAAGCCAGCGACGTCATCGCCGATGGACCGTCCACCGAAATGGGCGAGCTCGCTTTGGGTCGCAACGTGGTGGTGGCGCTGATGCCCTGGGGTGGCTACAACTTCGAGGATTCAATCCTGATCAGCGAGCGGGTGGTAAAAGAAGATATTTATACCTCGATACACATCGAGGAGTTCGAGTGCGTCTCGCGCGACACCAAGCTCGGTCCCGAAGAAATCACCCGCGATATTCCAAACGTTGGCGATGAGGCGCTCACCGATCTCGATGAGAGCGGCATCATTCGCATCGGCGCTGAGGTCAAGCCTGGCCATATTCTCGTCGGCAAAATTACGCCGAAGGGTGAAACCCAACTGTCGCCGGAAGAAAAGCTGCTGCGCGCGATCTTCGGCGAGAAGGCCGGAGAGGTGCGTGACACCTCTTTGCGAGTTCCACCCGGCGTGGAAGGTACCGTCATCAATGTGCGGATCTTCTCGCGCAAAGGTTTGGGTAAGGATGAGCGGAGCAAAGTGATCGAGGACGAAGAGGTCACGCGACTTAGAAAAGACCAGCATGACGAAATCCGAATCCTTCAAGACGGCGCTCTCAGACGGTTGAAAAAGCTTCTCATCGGACGCCGATTAGCCGGCCGGATCAGCGACGACAGCCGAAAGGTATTGCTCAATAAGGGCCAAGAGTTGACTGAAGAAGATCTCGATCAACTGCCGATGGCTTATTGGGGCGAGATTCGGGTTGATAATGAATCGGTGGAAAACGAGCTCGGTCGCATCATCGAAAGCACTGCCGGCCAAGTCAACCTGATCAAGCGCGCTTTTGAGGACAAGATCGACAAGCTCAAAGGCGGCGATGAACTTCCTCCAGGCGTCATCAAGATGGTCAAGGTCTTTGTCGCGATCAAGCGCAAGCTTCAAGTCGGCGACAAGATGGCGGGGCGCCATGGCAACAAAGGCGTCATCTCTCGCATTCTCCCTGAGGAGGACATGCCTTATCTCGAAGATGGTACACCGGTCGACGTGGTTTTAAATCCGCTCGGCGTTCCGTCGCGCATGAATGTGGGCCAGATTCTCGAAGCGCATCTCGGTTGGGCGGCGCGCAGTCTCGGGCAGCAGATCGATGACTTGCTGCGCGCGCACCGCCAGGACGGCGACGCGCTCAGGCGGCGGCTGAAGGATTATCTCAGTACCAAAGAAGCCAATGAACTGATCGACGGTGCCAAAGAGGCTGAAGTTTTCAAACTTGCCGAGAAGTATCGTGATGGCGTTCGGATCGCATCGCCGGTATTCGACGGCGCGGCGGAAGAAGAAATTTTTAACTTGCTCAAGAAAGCCGGATTGCCGGCCACGGGGCAGGTAACGCTCTACGATGGCCGAACCGGCGAGCCTTTCGATGGTAAAGTGACCGTCGGCGTCATGTACATCATGAAGCTCCATCACCTGGTCGACGACAAGATCCACGCGCGCTCCACCGGTCCATATTCGCTTGTCACCCAACAACCGCTTGGAGGTAAAGCGCAGTTTGGCGGCCAGCGCTTGGGCGAAATGGAGGTGTGGGCGCTGGAAGCGTACGGCGCGGCTTACACGCTCCAGGAAATGCTCACCGTGAAATCGGACGACGTCGTCGGTCGAACACGCATGTACGAGGCAATCGTCAAAGGCGACAATCTGCTCGAACCTGGTTTGCCTGAGTCGTTCAACGTCATGGTAAAAGAGCTTCAAAGTTTGGGCCTCGATGTGGAATTGGTCGAAGAAAAAAAAGTAGGTAACCCCAGTTAGGCTGTGGCGCGAAAACCGGAGGTGATCCTTTTATGGAAGATCTATTCAACTTATTCGAGAAACCGAAGAATCCGTTAAGCTTCAACGCAATCAAAGTCTCGGTCGCCTCGCCCGACAAGATCCGCTCTTGGTCGCACGGCGAGGTCAAGAAACCGGAGACCATTAACTATCGCACCTTCAAGCCGGAACGTGACGGCTTGTTTTGCGCGAAGATTTTTGGCCCTACCAAAGATTACGAATGCAATTGCGGCAAATACAAACGGATGCGCCATCGCGGCGTGGTCTGCGAGAAATGCGGCGTCGAGGTCATCCAGTCCAAAGTGCGGCGCGAGCGCATGGGCCATATCGAGCTGGCGACTCCGGTAGTGCATATTTGGTTTCTCAAAAGCCTGCCGAGCCGTATCGGCGCCTTGCTCGACATGTCGCTCAAGGAGATCGAGAAAGTTCTCTACTTTGAGTCCTATATCGTTATCGATCCGGGCGAGACACCGTTGCAATACAAAGAACTCTTGACCGAAGCCCGCTACCGCAAGGCGGTCGAAGAACACGGCGGCAAGTTCGTTGCCGAAATGGGCGCTGAGGCGGTGCGCAAATTGCTCAAGGCCATCGACGTGCCCAAGTTGGCTGAAGATCTGCGGCAGGAAATGCGCGATGCAAACTCCGAAGTGCGCCGCAAAAAGATGGCTAAGCGGTTGAAGGTGATTAGTGCATTCAAGACTTCAGGCAATCGGCCGGAATGGATGGTCTTGGAAGTGATTCCGGTTATCCCGCCGGATCTCCGACCTCTGGTTCCGCTGGACGGCGGGCGGTTTGCGACTTCAGATCTCAACGATCTCTACCGCCGGGTGATTAACCGCAACAACCGGCTCAAACGGCTGATGGAGTTGAGCGCTCCGGATATGATTATCCGCAACGAGAAGCGCATGCTTCAAGAAGCGGTCGATGCGCTGTTCGACAACGGACGGCGCGGCCGGGCCATCACCGGTCAAAACCGCCGCCCACTTAAATCCTTGAGCGATATGCTGAAGGGAAAGACCGGACGCTTTCGCCAAAACTTGCTCGGCAAGCGCGTCGATTATTCGGGTCGCTCGGTGATCGTCGTCGGACCTGAGCTCCGGCTGCACCAATGCGGATTGCCTAAAAAGATGGCCCTGGAACTGTTCAAGCCCTTCATTTACAACAAGCTCGAAGAGCGCGGTCACGTCACGACCATCAAGAGCGCGAAGAAGATGGTCGAGCGCGAGCTGCCGGAAGTCTGGGATATTCTCGATGAAGTGATCCGCGAGCACCCGATATTGCTCAACCGCGCGCCGACGCTGCATCGGCTTGGTATTCAAGCCTTCGAGCCGATCTTGATCGAGGGCAAAGCGATTCAACTTCATCCGCTCGTGTGTGCGGCCTACAATGCCGACTTCGACGGTGACCAGATGGCCGTGCATGTGCCGCTGTCTGTCGAAGCGCAAGTGGAAGCGCGGGCGCTGATGATGTCGACGAATAATATTCTGTCACCAGCCAACGGCAAGCCGATAATCGTGCCGACCCAGGACATCGTTCTGGGGCTTTACTACATGACTCGGGATCGCCTGCACGCCAAAGGCAGCGGTCGTCTCATGAGCAATCCGACGGAAGTGCGCGTGGCGTACGATCAAGGTGAAGTGGACCTGCAAGCGCCGGTCACCGTGCGAATCAACGGCGAGCGTATCGACACGACGGTCGGACGGGTGCTGCTTTACGACATCGTGCCGTCGGTGATCCCGTTCAAGGAAGTCAATCGGGTGATGAAAAAGAAGGAATTGGCGAATCTCATCGATGTCAGTTATCGTCTCGCCGGCAACAAGGCGACGGTCATTTTTGCCGATCGTTTGAAAGACATCGGTTACCAGAATGCGACCAAAGCGGGAATTTCCATTTCCATCAAAGACATGGTCATTCCGCCCAGCAAAGAAGCGCTGCTCAAAAAAGCCCATGACGACGTGCGCGAGATCGAAGAGCAGTATAAGAACGGCCTGATCACCGACGGCGAGCGTTACAACAAAGTTGTCGATATCTGGGCGGAAGTGACGGACCGCATCGCGGACGAAATGTTGCGTGATCTGGGTACTGAAAAGGTCACCGATGACCAGGGTCATGAGATATCAGCGCCGAGCTTCAATCCCATTTTCATGATGGCTGACTCCGGTGCCCGTGGCAGCGCCCAACAGATTCGCCAGCTCGCCGGAATGCGTGGCCTGATGGCGAAGCCCTCGGGCGAAATCATCGAGACGCCGATCACGGCGAACTTCCGCGAGGGCCTCACCGTGTTACAGTACTTCATTTCGACTCACGGCGCGCGCAAGGGTCTAGCCGACACCGCACTAAAAACGGCAAACTCCGGTTATCTCACGCGCCGACTTGTCGATGTCGCGCAAGATGCGGTGATAGGCGAGGAGGATTGCGGTACCATGGACGGCATCGAAATGACGCCGTTAATGGAAGGCGGCGAGATCATCGAACCGCTCGGCGATCGCGTGCTCGGGCGCGCGGCGTTGGAAGATGTCAAGGATCCATTCACCGGTGACGTGATCGTCAAGGCGAACCAGGAGATCAACGAAGAGCTGGTCCAGCGCATCGAAGACGCCGGTTTGGAACGGATCAAGATTCGATCGGTGTTGACCTGCGCTTCGCGACGCGGAGTTTGCGTCATGTGCTATGGCCGTGACCTAGGCCGCGGACACATGATCAACCTGGGTGAAGCTGTGGGCGTGATCGCGGCGCAGTCCATTGGCGAGCCGGGAACGCAGCTGACTATGCGGACCTTCCACATCGGCGGCACGGCGAGCCGGCGAGCCGAGCAGACGACGCTGGAATCCCGCAACGACGGCTTCATCAAGTTTCTCAATGTCAACACGGTCACGAACAAAGATAGTGACTTCGTGGTGATGAACCGCAACGGCGAGATCGCCATTGTTGACTACCCGGAGGGTGAAAAGGGTCGGCAACGGGAGCGGGAACGTTATCCGGTAGTCTACGGTGCCAAGCTCAAAAAGAAAGATGGCGCGCGCGTCAAGGCCGGTGAGCTTTTGGCCGAATGGGATCCCTATACGATACCCATTCTCACTGAAGTGAGCGGAGACGTCAAATTCGGTGACATGGTGGAAGGGGTTACCATGGAAGAAAAGGTCGATGAGCGAACCGGCCTTTCCACGAAGGTGATTACCGATTCTAAAGACGTCGACAAACGGCCGCGCATCTCGATTAAGGATATCCAAGGGCAGACGGCGCGGCTCACGGCGACGGCAGAAGCGCGCTATCTCATCCCGGTTGGCGCGCATATCAACGTTCAAGAGGGACAAACAGTTTTTGCCGGCGACGTTCTGGCGAAAATTCCCCGCGAGACGACCAAGACCAAAGATATCACGGGTGGTTTACCGCGGGTCGCGGAGCTATTCGAGGCGCGCAAGCCTAAAGAGTTCGCCGTTATCACGGAAATCGACGGCGTCGTGTCTTTTGGCAAGGACACCAAGGGCAAACGTAAAGTGATCGTGACGCCAGAAGTGGGGGAACCACGCGAATATCTCATCCCTAAGGGCAAACATATCAGCGTGCACGATGGCGATAGAATTCGAGCCGGTGAGGCTCTGATGGATGGCTCGTCCAATCCGCACGATATATTGAATATTCTCGGTGAAAAGGCGCTCGCTAAATACTTGGTTGACGAAGTGCAAGAAATCTACCGTCTGCAGGGCGTGCGCATTAACGATAAGCATATCGAAGTCATCGTCCGGCAGATGTTGCGGCGCGTGCGCATAAAAGAAGCGGGCGATACGGATTTCTTGGTCGGCGACCAAGTGGAAAAATGGCGCTTCGATGAAGAAAACAAGAGCGCCATCAGCGAACGGGGAAAGCCCGCCATCGCCGAGCCGCTTTTGCTTGGCATCACCAAAGCGTCGCTCTCAACGGAGAGCTTTATCTCGGCGGCGTCGTTTCAGGAGACTACCAAGGTGCTAACGGAAGCCGCGATTCAAGGCAAGGTCGATACACTCCGTGGTCTGAAGGAAAATGTGATCATGGGCCGTTTGATCCCGGCCGGAACCGGCGTGGCTAGGTATGCCAAACCGGAGATCGAAATTGACGAACCCGAGGGCCCAGGCAGTAGTATTTCCGAAGCGGTATAAAGGGTAAGCTTTGACAAGGGTGGAATAATTTGTTAATAACAGGATTTTTCTACGGGAGTTCGATTATCAAACTACTCCCCAGAATCCAAGTCCTTATTGCGAACGAGAAATTATGCCGACGATCAGTCAATTGGTGCGCGAATGCCGCGAACAGCAGCGACGTAAGAATACCGCACCGGCGCTGCAAGGTTGCCCACAAAAGCGTGGAGTTTGCACCCGTGTTTACACCTCCACACCAAAAAAACCCAATTCGGCATTGCGTAAAGTTGCACGCGTTCGGCTAACCAATGGGATTGAAGTGACGTCCTATATTCCCGGGGTGGGGCATAACTTACAAGAGCATTCGGTGGTGTTGATTCGCGGCGGCCGGGTTAAAGACTTGCCTGGGGTACGCTATCATATCGTTCGTGGAACTTTGGATTCGATCGGCGTTCAAGAAAGGCGACAAGGGCGCTCGAAATACGGAGCGAAGAGGCCGAAGTAGAGTTCGCTATGCCGCGCAAAGGTGAAGTCCGAAAACGGGAAATTTTGCCGGACCCCAAGTACGGGGACAAGGTCGTGGCGAAATTTGTTAACACGATCATGAGTCGCGGCAAGAAGAGTGTTGCCGAGTCGATATTCTATCGTTCGTTGGACATCGTTACGGGCAAGACTAAAGAAGATTCTCTCGGCGTTTTCAAGCGAGCCATCGAGAATACTCGGCCGACCGTCGAAGTCCGTTCCCGCCGTGTCGGTGGCGCGACTTATCAAGTGCCGGTGGAAGTGAGGCCGCAGCGGCGGCTTTCGCTGAGCATGCGCTGGCTGATCGAAGCAGCGGATGGGCGGGCGGAAAAATCGATGGAAGAAAAGTTAGCAGCCGAGATCATCGACGCCGCCAATAATCGCGGCACGGCAATCAAGAAAAAGGAAGATACTCATCGGATGGCGGAGGCCAACCGAGCCTTCGCGCATTACCGGTGGTAGAGTAGCAGAAAAAATGATGCTGGTGAAAGGAGGCGGTCAATCCGCCTCCTTTTTTTCCGCGCAAGTAAAATGGCACGAACTGTTCCACTAGAGAAAACCCGCAACATTGGGATCATGGCACACATCGATGCGGGAAAAACCACCACGACCGAGCGCATCCTGTATTACACGGGGATCAACTACAAACTCGGCGAAGTGCACGAGGGAACCGCGACCATGGACTGGATGGTCCAGGAACAAGAGCGCGGCATCACGATTACTTCGGCGGCGACGACCTGCTTGTGGCGTGACCATCGGGTCAATATTATCGATACACCGGGTCACGTCGATTTCACCATCGAGGTCGAACGGTCGCTGCGGGTGCTCGACGGCGCGGTGGCGGTTTTTTGTTCCGTCGGGGGCGTGGAGCCGCAAACCGAGACGGTCTGGCGGCAAGCTGATAAATACGGCGTGCCTCGTTTGGCGTTCGTCAACAAGATGGACCGGCTGGGAGCCGACTATTTGCGCGTAGGCAAGATGATAGAGGAACGGCTCGGAGCTCGCCCGGTGGCTATACAGCTTCCGATCGGCGCTGAGGACAAGTTTAACGGCATCGTCGATTTGGTGACCATGAAAGCGGTGGTATGGGAAGACGAAAGCCTTGGCGCCAAATTTCATGAGGAACCGATTCCTGCCGAGCTCAAAGAGCAAGCCCAACAGTATCGCGAGAAATTGCTGGAAGCGGCCGCCGACTGCGACGAAGCTCTCATGGAAAAATATTTAGAGGGGAAAGAGATTGGCGAAGCGGAACTCCGAAAAGCAATTCGAAGCGGAACTCTTTCTCTGAAAATCGTGCCGCTTCTCTGTGGCTCTGCCTTCCGCAATAAAGGCGTGCAGCCGATGTTGGACGCGGTCGTCGATTATCTTCCGGCACCGTCGGACATTCCTCCGGTCAAAGGTGTTGAGCTCGGCACCGAAAAGCCTGCCGAGCGGCCGGCCAAAGACGATGCACCATTTTCTGCGCTGGCATTTAAAATCATGACCGATCCCTTCGTCGGTACATTGACCTTTTTCCGGGTCTATTCCGGATCGCTTAATTCCGGTGCGAGTATCTACAATTCGACCCGAAGCAAAAGAGAAAGAATCGGTCGGCTGCTAAAAATGCACGCCAACAAGCGCGAAGAGATCAAGGAAGTTTACGCCGGCGATATCGCCGCGGCTGTCGGGTTAAAGACCGCCACCACCGGCGATACGTTGTGCGACGAAAACAAGCCGATCGTTTTGGAGTCGATCGATTTTCCTGATCCGGTCATCTCCATTGCGATCGAACCGAAAAGCAAAGCGGACCAAGAAAGGCTCGGTCTTTCACTACAGAAGCTCGCCACCGAAGACCCGTCTTTCAAGGTCCGAACCGACGAGGAAACCGGTCAGACAATTATCTCCGGCATGGGTGAGCTGCACCTAGAAATCATCGTCGATCGTTTGCTGCGCGAATTTAACGTCGGCGCCAACGTCGGCAAGCCCCAGGTGGCGTACAAGGAAACGGTTCGCAAGAAAGTCGAGCAGCAAGGGCGGTTTGTGCGCCAGACCGGGGGGCGTGGGCAGTACGGCGACGTTTGGATCACGCTTGAGCCACAGCAGCCGGGCGCCGGGTTCGAATTCGTCGATGCGACCAAGGGCGGCTCGATTCCCCGGGAATACATCCCCGCCGTTGAAAAAGGCATTAAAGAAGCGACGGAAAATGGCCCGCTTGCCGGTTATCCGGTGGTAGATGTGAAAGCGACGCTTACCGACGGCAGCTATCACGATGTCGACTCCTCGGAAATCGCTTTCAAAATCGCCGGCTCGATGGCCTTTAAGGCGGCAGCGCGGAAGGCCAACCCGGTGCTGCTCGAGCCGATCATGTCGGTGGAAGTGGTGGTGCCCGAGGAGTTTATGGGCGATGTGATCGGTGATATCAGCTCGCGACGTGGCAAGGTTTTGGGCATGGACACGCGGCCGGCGGCGCAAGCGATCGACGCGCGCGTGCCATTGGCGGAAATGTTCGGCTACGCCACCGATCTTCGCTCGATGACCCAAGGAAGGGCCACTTACACGATGCAGTTTTCCCATTATGAGCCGGTTCCTGCGGCGGTGGCGGAAGGCATTATCGCCAAGTTTGATGGCAAGTCGGATGATGACCTATGAACGAAAAAATTAGGATTCGGCTGAAGGCCTACGACCACCGCGTACTGGATCAGTCGGTGGGTGAGATTGTCGAAACCGTCAGGCGCACCGGCGGACGCGTGGCCGGACCGATTCCTCTACCCACGAGAATCGAGAGATTCACGGTTAATCGATCCCCGCATGTTGACAAGAAATCGAGAGATCAATTCGAAATTCGCACGCACAAACGACTCCTCGATATTCTCGAACCGACGCAGCAGACCATCGATGCGTTGGGTAAACTCGATATCGCCGCCGGTGTGGACGTGGAAATCAAGCTCCAATGAAGGAGAGAAAAAGCGCTAGCCGATAAGTTATTCGGTTTGGGATTTCATATGACAGGGCTCATTGGCAGAAAGATTGGAATGACGCAGTTCTATAACCCGGATGGAAACGTCATTCCCGTAACCGTGGTTGAGACCGGCCCGTGCGTCGTCGTGCAAAAGAAACAGACGGCTACAGACGGATACAACGCGCTCCAGGTTGGCTTCGGCGCGAAAAAGGCCCAACGGCTGAACAAAGCGACGCAAGGTCATATGGCTAAAGCCGGCAAAGGCGCTTTCCAAGTCCTCAAAGAATTTCGCCTCGATGACGTAACTCAGTACGAAGTCGGGCAGGAGATCAAGGTCAACGACCTTTTCAAGGTTGGTGACCATATCGATGTTTCAGGCATCTCCAAAGGGCATGGCTTCGCCGGCGTGATCAAGCGCTGGTCTTTCGCTGGCTTTCCCGGATCCCATGGCACGCATGAATATTTCCGCCATGGCGGATCGATCGGTAACCGTTCCTACCCTGGGCGCGTTCGCAAGGGCAAAAAAATGGCGGGGCACTGGGGCAACGAACAGGTATCAACCCAGAATCTCGAAGTCGTCGAGATTCGCGCCGAGGAGCATCTGATGCTCGTGCGCGGGGCGGTGCCCGGTGCGAAACGCGGCGTGGTCATCTTGCGCCCGGCGGTGAAAAGGTAAGCGCAATGGAAGTGCACGTCATTCAGCCTGCTCTCAATGAAGCGATTTTTGGCGCGAAGACGCGCTCACACCTGCTCCATCAAGCGGTTGTCATGCAGCTCGCCAATCGGCGCGCCGGCAGCGCCGCGACCAAATCGAAAGGATTCGTTAAAGGCGGCGGTAAAAAACCATGGCGCCAAAAGGGCACGGGACGGGCGCGTGCCGGCAGCATTCGCTCGCCGATCTGGGTCGGTGGCGGCACCACCTTCGGTCCCCAGCCGCGGGATTATTCTTATCGCATGCCGCGCACGGCCCGGCGTGAGGCTTTGCTATCGGCGCTCAGTCTCAAAAACCGCGATGGCAAGATCATCATCGTCGACAAGTTTGAGCTCGACGAAGTTAAGACCAAGCTTATGGTCAGAGCATTGGCCGAACTAAAAGTCGACAGCGCTCTACTGGTGATTCCCAAGTCCGACGTCAAAATCGAGCGTTCCGCGCGCAATCTCCCCAAGGTCAAAGTGTTGCGCGTCGAAGGCTTGAACGTCTACGATCTGTTGCGCTACGAGCATCTGATTTTAACTGAGGGGGCGCTTAAATTGCTGGAGGAAAGGTTGGCGGCATGAAGAACCCTCAAGATGTCATCCAAGCGCCATTGATCTCGGAGAAGGGAACCCAGCTAACCGAGAGCGCCAATCAGGTTTTATTCAAGGTGCGGCCGGACGCGAACAAGATCGAAGTCAAGCAGGCGATTGAAACGCTGTTCAAGGTGAAGGTCGTACAAGTCCACATGGCACGTTATCTCGGCAAGGTGCGCCGAATTGGCAGAAACACTGGAAGGCGTTCGGATTGGAAGAAGGCTTACGTGACCCTGAAAGAGGGAGATAAGATCGACTTTTTCGGCGGGGCTTAAAGCGACAAAAAGAGAAAATAAATGGCTATTAAGACTTACCAGCCCACCTCCGCAGGAATACGATTTCGCACCGGGCTGACCTTCGACGAAATCACCAAGACGAGGCCGGAAAAAGGCTTGCGCCGCCGGCTCAACCATAGCGGCGGGCGCAACAATACCGGTCGCGTTACGGCGGATCATCGTGGCGGCGGTCACAAGCGATTATACCGGTTGATCGATTTTAAGCGCGATAAACACAATGTGCCGGCAAGAGTTGAAGCGATCGAATACGATCCCAATCGTTCGGCGCGTATCGCGCTCGTCTGTTACGCTGACGGCGAGCGGCGTTATATCTTGGCGCCGGAGCGCTTGCGAGTCGGTGGTTCGGTGATCTCTGGAGATAACAACGTCGATATCCAACCGGGCAATTCCTTGCCACTCAAATTCATCCCAGTCGGTACCGTGGTACACAACATCGAGCTTAAAATTGGTAAAGGCGGACAGTTGGTTCGCGGCGCCGGGTTGGGCGCCCAGCTGATGGCGAAGGAAAGCAATTACGCGTTACTGAAACTCCCTTCCGGCGAATTGCGTTATGTGCTTGCCGAGTGCCGCGCGACCGTGGGCCAAGTCGGTAATGCCGATCAAGAGAATGTCTCTTGGGGTAAAGCAGGCAGAATGCGCTGGTTGGGTTTTCGGCCGACGACTCGCGGCATTGCGAAAAATCCGGTGGATCATCCGCACGGCGGCGGCGAAGGACGTTCGAAGGGGAATCACCCGATGACACCGTGGGGCAAGCCGACGAAAGGGTATAAGACGAGAAAGCACCAATCTTCCGACAAGTATATCGTGCAGCGGAGAAAGGGTAGGTAGCAATGGCGCGTTCGGTCAAAAAGGGGCCTTTTGTCGATCCGCATCTGTTGAAGAAAGTTAGTGCGATGGGCGAGTCGCGGCAAAGGCAAGTCATTCGCACGTGGTCGCGGCGCTCCACAGTGACCCCGGAGATGGTCGGCTACACGATCGGCGTGCATAACGGCAGAAAATTTATTCCCGTTTTCGTCAGCGAAAACATGGTGGGTCACAAGCTCGGCGAATTTGCTCCAACGCGGACTTTCTACGCGCATTCCGGTGACCGAAAGGCGGAAGCGAAAGAAACCATAGGCGCGCCGCCGGCAGCGGTGCCGAGGCCGGGAGCAGCAGCGCCGGGCACCGCGCCGGCGCCGACCACAAAGCCGTGAGCGAGACCGACCATTTTAAATTGACGGGTGTTTTGACAGCGCACCGGCGTAGGTTCAATTGACTGGGCAATTGATTATGGAAACACACGCGATCACGAAATTTATCCGAGTCTCGCCGCGAAAAGTTCGCCTCGTGGTCGACCAGATTCGCGGCAAGGGTATCGAGGAGGCGTTAAACATTCTCAAGTTCATTCCCAAGCGCTCCGCGGGAATCGTTGCCAAGACCGTGCGTACGGCGGTGGCGAATGCCGAAAACACGCAGAGTGTCGATGTCGATCGTTTGATCATCAAGCGAGCCATGGTAGACGAAGCGGGCATGTGGAAGCGCTTCACTTCCCGCGCTCAAGGGCGGGCCACCCGCGTGCGCAAACGCCTCAGTCACGTCACCATAGTTGTCGATGAAGCTAGTGAGAGGAGTTAAACCCAGATGGGTCAGAAAACACATCCAAAAGTTTTTCGTCTTGGCGTGATCGAGACTTGGGACTCGAAATGGTTTGCGCGCCATGATTACCCCAAGCTTCTTCACGAAGATTTTCGCGTCACGAAGTTTCTCAAGAGTCGGCTCTATCACGCGGGCATTTCGCGAATCGAGATCGAACGAGCGGCCAATAAAGCCAAGATTAATATTTACACCGCGCGGCCCGGAATCGTGATCGGTAAAAAAGGCGCGGAAATCGAAAAACTCAAAGAGGAAATCACCAAGCTAACCAATCGAGAGAGCTACATTAACATTCACGAAGTCAGAAGACCCGATCTCGACGGCCAGCTAGCTTCAGAAAACGTCGCCTTGCAGCTCGAGCGGCGCGTGGCGTTTCGCCGCGCCATGAAAGAAAGCGTCTCGCGGGCGATGCGCATGGGTGCCCAGGGCGTAAAGATTCAATGCGCCGGACGGTTGGGCGGGTCCGAGATTGCGCGCACGGAATGGTATCGCGAAGGGCGGGTGCCTTTGCACACGCTGCGTGCGGATATCAGTTACGGTTTCGCCGAAGCTCGCACCACCTACGGCGTGATTGGCGTCAAGGTGTGGATTTTTAGGGGCGAAGTCTTGACCGAGGAAGAAGAGCAGCAAAAGGCGATGCTCGGCGGCTGACAATTTTTCGCAAATGTCATGCGAGATCAAGAAGATCATTGAGCCCAAATGTTAGAACCAAAAAAGGTAAAATATCGTAAGCTCCAAAAGGGACGGCGTCGTGGCACAGCGCACCGAGGTTCGACCCTCGCATTCGGAGAGTATGGTCTTAAGGCGGTGGCCCGGGGCTGGATGAGCGCGCGGGAGATCGAGGCGGCGCGTGTTGCGCTGACGCGCTATCTAAAGCGCGGCGGCAAGGTCTGGATCCGCATTTTCCCCGACAAGCCGCTGACTAAAAAGCCGCTTGAAACCCGCATGGGAAAGGGCAAGGGCGCGCCGGAAATGTGGGTCGCCGTGGTTCAGCCGGGACGGATTTTGTTCGAGATGGAAGGCGTCGACGGACCGCTTGCCAAGGAGGCCTTTCGTCTAGCAGCGCACAAGCTTTCGATCCCAACGATTACGGTGGAACGTAGGGGGGCAGCCCATGGAAGCTAAAGAACTGCGCGACCTGAGCGCCGATGACCTTGTCCAGAGACGCGCGTCGTTGCGCGAGGAGATCTGTCACTTAAAACTCAAACGCGCCACGAGCCGATTGGAAAACCCGATGAAGTTAAAGGAAAGCAAACGGGACTTGGCCCGCATTGAAACGATTCTAAGGGAGAAATCGCTTCAAGGGCAGAGAGGCCGCGCATGAATACCCGCGGGTTAACAAAAGAGCGCAGTGGTGTGGTGGTGAGCGACCGGATGCAGAAGACCGTCGTGGTTACCGTTGAACGGACGGTGATGCACGCGAAGTACAAAAAAATTCTGCGACGCCGCACAAAGTTGAAGGCGCACGATGAGCAGAACGAATGTCATGTCGGCGATCGCGTGCTCATCGTTGAATGCCGTCCGCTCAGCCGGGATAAGCGCTGGCGTGTGAGTAAAATCCTCGAGCGCGCACAGGCAGCGACGGAAGAACTCAAAACAGCCGACGCTTAGGATTTATTCGGAACGGACAAGGTTGCTTCATGATCCAGATGCGAACGACATTAGATGTTGCGGATAATTCCGGAGCGCGCCGGGTGCAGTGCATCAAAGTGTTAGGTGGCAGCAAACGCAAATACGCCTCGATTGGCGATATCATCGTGGTCTCGGTAAAGGAAGCGATCCCCAATGCCAAGGTCAAGAAGGGCGATGTGATGAAAGCCGTAGTCGTGCGCACGGCCAAGGAAATAGGACGTCCCGACGGCAGCTACATCCGCTTCGATAATAATTCTGCGGTGTTGATCGACAATCAAAAGGAACCGATCGGAACTCGCATATTTGGACCCGTGGCGCGCGAGCTCAGAGCGAAGAAGTTCATGAAAATTATTTCGCTCGCGCCGGAAGTGCTCTAGTCGGAATCGAGGAGAAGTGGCTCGTGGAGATCCGTAAAAACGACAGCGTGATGGTGATCGCCGGCAAGGAACGGGGCAAAACCGGCAAGGTGCTCCGGGTGCTGCCGGATGAAGACGCGGTTATTATCGAGAGGATCAATATCGTCAAACGGCATACCAAGCCGCGCGGCCCGCAGCAGCCCGGCGGGATCGTCGAGAAGGAAGCTTCGGTGGATGCTTCCAATATCATGATTATGTGCGACAAGTGTAATGCGCCGGTGCGGATTGGCCGAAAGATTCTGGCGGATGGCAAGAAGATTCGCATCTGTCGCCGCTGCCAAGAAGCCTTGGATTAGTGAAGTAACCATGGCACGTTTGAAAACGAAATATCGGAGCGATGTGGTACCGGCGATGATGAAGGAGTTCGGTTACAAGAACACTATGCAGGTGCCGAGGCTCGAGAAAATCACATTAAACGTCGGTTTGGGCGAGGCCACGCAGAATATTAAGGTCATCGATAGCGCGGTGGCTGAGATCACTGCCATCGCCGGCCAAAAGGTCGTGGTTACCCATGCCAAAAAGGCCATTGCCAATTTCAAGTTGCGCGAAGGTGTGCCGATCGGTTGCATGGTCACTTTACGGCGCGAGCGCATGTATGAATTCTTGGATCGCTTAATTCATGTGGCGCTGCCGCGCGTGCGCGATTTCAAGGGAGTTCCCGACCGCTCATTCGATGGCCGGGGAAACTATTCACTGGGGCTGCGCGAACAGGTCATTTTTCCTGAGATTCAGGCCGACAAGGTCGAAAAGGCCCGAGGGATGACGATTACGATCACGACCACGGCGAAAACCGATCAGGAAGGTCGATCGCTGCTCAGATTGATGGGCATGCCGTTCGCACAGCCAGTCATAGGGGGAGAATAGCATTGGCGAAAACATGTCTTCGGATCAAAGCTGAGAGGCCCAATAAGTTCAAAGTGCGCGAATACAATCGTTGCCCGCTTTGCGGCCGGGCGCGGGCTTTTTATCGACGTTTTCGCATGTGCCGGCTCTGTCTGCGCGATCATGCGCGCAAGGGGCATATCCCCGGACTGATTAAGGCCAGCTGGTAGGCTGACGGAGAAAATCATGGCAATGACCGATCCAATCGCCGATATGCTCACTCGTATTCGCAATGCTTCGCGGGCACGGCATCAGAAAGTCGCTGTGCCCTGGTCGCGACTCAAAGAAAATGTCGTCAAGATTTTAATTGACGAAGGATATCTGAAAGAACAAAAGAAAGTAAAAGCCGCCGTCGGCGGGGGCGATGAAATCGTCATCCAGCTCAAGTTCGACCGAGAGAACCGGCCGATTATTTCGGGGCTCAAGCGTGTCAGCACTCCTGGGCGCCGGGTCTACGTCGGCGCCAATGAGGCGCATCCCGTACGCAAAGGCCTCGGCATTAACGTCTTGTCGACGCCCAGAGGGATTTTGGTCGACCGCGAGGCCCAAAGAGCGAAGGTCGGCGGCGAATTGATCTGCTCGGTCTGGTAGGCGGAATCGAGGTGTAAGGTGTCACGTATCGGAAAGCTGCCGGTAACCATCCCTGCGGGCGTCAAGGTCGCAGTGGACACCAATGCAGTTCGCGTGGAGGGACCGAAAGGAAAACTGCACACGACCGTGCCTGCGGGTGTCAATGTGAACGTCGAGGGCAACATCGTGCGCGTCGAGCGCCAGACGGAGGATCGAAAGAGCCGGGCGCTGCACGGGCTTACGCGTAAGCTCATTGCGAACATGGCACAAGGGGTTAGCCAGGGATTTACCCGCGTGCTGGATATCAATGGCGTCGGTTATCGCGCCGAAGTCAAAGGCCAGGAAATCCACATGACCTTGGGCTATTCTCATCCCGTGATTTTTCCGCTGCCACAGGGGGTGACGGCTTCAGTTGAGCGGCAGATTATTATCACTCTCAGCGGTGCCGATCGCCAATTGCTTGGCGAGACAGCGGCTAAAATTCGTGGGTTGCGGCTGCCGGAGCCCTACAAAGGTAAGGGCATCAAGTATCGCGAAGAGTTCATCAAGCGTAAGGCGGGCAAGGCTGTCGGCTCGGCGAGCGGCAAGTAGAACGTTGGGAATACAGATGGCGAATAAACGGGAAGACAGAGCCAGGCTGCGCCGGAAGGCGCGCGTACGCAAAAAGATCATTGGTACCGAGGCGCTGCCGCGGGTTTGCGTATTTCGCAGCAACAAACATATGTATGCGCAGGTGATATCTGACGATCAGGGAAAGACTCTGGCCGCCGTATCGACTTTGTCCGACGATGTGACCGGAGTGAAGAAGCGTAATAGCGTCGATGGCGCAAAACAGGTCGGATTAGCTCTGGCGAAAATTTGCAAAGAAAAAAATATAACCCGCGTCGTTTTTGATCGAAACGGATTTCTCTACCACGGCCGTGTCAAGGCGGTGGCGGACGGTGCCCGCGAAGGTGGCTTGGAATTCTGACAAAGTCAGTGAACGAGAGGTTGCTTTGGAACGGATTGATCCGCAAGGATTAGAGTTGAAGGAAAAAGTGGTGCACATCAGCCGGGTGGCCAAAGTCGTCAAAGGTGGCCGACGGTTCAGTTTCAGCGCCCTGGTGGTCGTCGGCGATAACCGCTCGCTGGTCGGTTATGGCATGGGCAAAGCCAAGGAAGTTCCGGAAGCCATCCGTAAAGGCTTAGAGCAGGCCAAAAAAAGCTTGATTCGAGTGCCGGTCATGGACGGCACCATTCCGTTCGAAGTCATCGGCCACTTCGGCGCGGGTTATGTGATTCTCAAACCGGCGTCGGATGGAACCGGGGTCATTGCCGGTGGAGGCGTGCGCGCGGTGGTGGAAGCGTCCGGTATTCAAAACGTTTTGACCAAATGTATCGGTTCCAACAATCCCCATAATATGGTCAAAGCGACGATTGCGGCGCTCAGCGATCTGCGCGCGCCGGAAGACATCGCCGATCGACGCGGCAAAGCCCTCGCGGAGATTCGTTGATCATGAGACTCGATGAACTGAAACCCGCGGCTGGTTCGAGCAAGAAGCGCAAACGCGTCGGACGCGGCGATGGCTCTGGTCATGGCAAGACTTCCTGTCGCGGCCACAAAGGACAGGGCGCGCGCTCCGGCGGCAATGTCCAGCCGGGATTCGAAGGCGGTCAGATGCCGTTACAGCGTCGCTTGCCCAAGCGGGGTTTTCATAATCCGTTTCGCGTTGAAATGTCCGCAGTCAATCTCGGCCAGCTCGAATTGTTTTCCGCGGGCAGCGAGGTAACGCCCGAAAGCTTGAGCGAGCACGGATTGGTAGCGGGTAAAAACCGCAGAATCAAAATTCTCGGCGATGGGACGTTATCGAAAGCTTTAACAGTCAAGGCCCATGGATTTTCCGCCAAGGCGAAAGAGAAGATTGAAGCCGTCGGCGGCAAGGCGGAGCTGATCGCGCGTCATGCTTAGCGGTTTCCAAAACGCGTCGCGCATTCCCGAATTGCGCCGCCGGTTGTTCTTCACGCTGGCGATGTTGGCGGTGTACCGCCTCGGCGTACATGTGCCAACGCCGGGAATCGACCGCTTGGCGATGGCGGCCTTTTTTGAACAGCAAAAGAATACGTTATTTGGCTTCCTGAATCTGTTTTCCGGTGGCGCCTTGGAGCAGTTCTCGGTGTTTTCCCTGGGCATCATGCCGTATATCAGCGCGTCGATTATTCTGCAGCTCTTGACGGTGGTGTTCCCTTATCTGGAAAGGTTGTCGAAGGAAGGGGAAATCGGCCGGCGTAAGATCACTCAATATACTCGTTACGGCACCGTAGTGCTGTCGATCATTCAAGGCATCATGATCAGCGTCGGCCTGGAAGGTACCCAGGGGCCCGGCGGGCATAGTTTGGTTTTGACTCCCGGCTGGGGATTCCGTTTTATGACCGTGATCACGTTGACGTCGGGGACCGCCTTTATCATGTGGTTGGGAGAGCAGATTACCGAGCGTGGTATTGGCAACGGCATCTCTTTGATCATCTTCGCCGGCATCGTGGCGCGTCTCCCATCGGCAGTTTCCACGACGTTGCAGTTCATGCGTGAAGGCGAGTTAGGTCCGCTGGTTGCTCTGGTGATCCTCGTCCTGAGCATCTTAGTCGTCGGCGCGATCATATTCGTCGAACGTGGCCAACGGCGCATTCCCGTGCAATACGCCAAGCGCGTAGTTGGACGCAAAATGTACGGCGGCATGAGCTCGCACCTGCCGCTAAAGATCAATACGGCGAATGTGATACCGCCGATCTTTGCGTCTTCGATCTTGATTTTCCCGGCAACGCTGGCGCAATTTGCGAATCATCCCTGGGTGCAAATGGTCTCCGGCGCACTGGCGCCCGGCACTTGGTTGCATGACTTGGTTTACGTCATACTAATTATTTTCTTCGCCTTCTTTTATACCGCGGTGGTGTTCAATCCGAGCGACGTCGCGGAGAATATGAAAAAGGCCGGCGGGTACATTCCGGGCATTCGGCCCGGCCAAAAAACGGCTGAGTTTATCGAGCGGGTGCTGTCTCGCATTACCTTGAGCGGAGCGATTTATCTTTGCATCGTTTCGCTTTTGCCGACGATTTTGGTGCGGCAATTAAACGTTCCCTTTTATTTCGGCGGCACGGCGCTTCTGATCGTCGTCGGCGTCGCGTTGGATACCGTCGCGCAGATGGAAACCCATTTGATTACCCGCAACTACGAGGGCTTTATGAAGCGGGGACGGCTGCGTGGTCGAAGGGGCTAAGTAGTGGCCAGCGGTGTGCGCGTCGTGTTGCTGGGTCCCCCCGGTGCCGGTAAGGGAACCCAAGCAAAACTGTTGCAGGATGAATTTGCCGCTTGTCAGATTTCGACCGGCGATATTCTCCGTGAAGCCGCGGCGCAGCAGACTCCGCTGGGCAAGCAGGCTGCAGAATATATTAATCGCGGCGCCTTGGTGCCCGATGATGTGATCGTCAATTTGGTCGCCGAGCGGTTGAAAGAGCCGGACTGTGAAAAGGGATTTATCCTAGACGGTTTCCCGAGGACGATCCCTCAGGCGGAGAGTCTCGATGCGATTCTCAAAACCAGCAGGCTTGGCCTGAATTGTGTGTTATCGGTTCAAGTGCCGGAAAATATTATTATCCAGAGGCTGGCCGGCCGTCGCACCTGCAGAAGCTGCGGCGCCCTCTGTCATGTGGTTTTCAATCCGCCGAAAAAAGCCGGCGTCTGTGATCGCTGCGGTGGAGAACTTTACCAGCGCGACGATGACCGGGAAGAGACGATCGCCAATCGCCTCAAGGTCTACGAGAAACAAACCGCCCCTCTGGCCAATTATTATCGTGAGCGGGGATTGCTGAGGGAAATCGATGGCGTCGGCGAAGTCAATGACATTCGCGCCCGAGTGACTAAGGCCTTAGGAGATGTAGTGACGTGATTTCGCTCAAGTCGGCTCGAGAAATCGAGATCATGAGACGGGCGAACGTCATCGTTGCGGAGGTCCTCAAAGAGCTTAGAGAGCGTGTCGCGTCCGGTGTCACGACTTTGGAATTGGATGCGCTTGCCGAGGAGCTGACGTTAAAGAAGCATGCGATACCGGCGTTCAAAGGTTATAACGTAGCCGGGAGGATTTATCCCTGCTGTCTATGCGCCTCGATAAACGATGAGATCGTTCATGGCATTCCGTCGAAGCGCGCGTTGCGTGAAGGCGACATCATCGGTCTCGACTACGGCGTCATCTACGAAGGTTACTATGGCGACTCGGCGATTACCGTAGGCGTAGGCCGGGTGAATGAAGAAGCCCGGCGTTTAATGGATGTCACCGAGCAGTCGCTGTATAAAGGCATCGAGCAGCTCTACGATGGCAAGCGGCTGGGCGATCTAGGTTCCGTAGTGCAGCGGCTCGCCGAGAGCGCTGGTTTCTCGGTAGTTCGCGCTTTCGTCGGGCACGGTATCGGCAAAAAGCTGCACGAAGAGCCGCCGGTGCCGAACTACGGTGAGCCCGATCGGGGGTTGCGTTTAAAAGAGGGTATGGTGCTGGCGATCGAACCAATGGTGAACGCCGGAAGTTACGAGGTTGAAATTAAAGAAGATGGTTGGACGGCGGTGACGAAAGATGGTAGCTTAGCGGCCCATTTCGAGCATTCCGTGGCGATTACCAAAAACGGGCCGTATATACTCAGTCAACTGTAAAATTTGACAGCCTATTCGGCAGAGTTCTATGCCAAAAGAAGACGCTATCGAGGTCACCGGTACGGTACTGGAGACGCTGCCCAACGCGATGTTTCGCGTGAAATTGGAGAACGGACATAAAGTGCTGGCCCATATCTCGGGCAAAATGCGCATGCACTACATCAAGATATTGCCTGGGGACAAGGTGAAGATCGAGTTGTCCCCCTATGACTTGGCAAGGGGACGCATCATCTTCCGGGAGCGCTAAAAGTAGGTGCATTCATGAAAGTAAGAGCTTCGGTCAAAAAGATCTGCAACAAGTGCAAAGTGATTCGCCGCAAGGGCGTGGTGAGGGTGTTGTGCGAGAACACCAAGCACAAGCAACGGCAAGGCTGATCAATGGTTCAAGCGTTCAAAAGTTCAACGGTTCAAGCGAACCCGAAAAGGGAATTTTCGTTTTGAAACTTCAAATGGAGTGAGCCTATGGCACGTATCGCGGGTGTGGATTTGCCGAGGAGCAAAAGAATGGAAGTTGCGCTCACGTATATTTATGGTATTGGGCGTAGTTCTTCGCGCAGTATTTTACAGCAAGCCGGCATTTCGCTGGATCTTAAGAGCGACGACTTGACTGATGACGACGTCGTTAAAATTCGCCAAGTCATCGACCAGGGCGTTAAGGTCGAAGGCGATCTTCGGCGAGATGTGACGGGAAATATCAAGCGCCATCTCGATATGGGATCGTACCGTGGCCTGCGTCACCGCAAGAATCTCCCGGTTCGCGGCCAGCGCACCCACACCAACGCGCGCACCCGCAAAGGACCGCGCAGAACCGTTGCGGGCAAGAAGCCGGCACCATCAAAGGGCTAACAGGAGAAGATCATGGCAGATGCCACCGATGAAAAACAAAACGCTGAGGGGCAGGCGGAACAAAAGGCCGGCGAGCGCGCCGCGCGCAAAAAGCGCGGACGGAAGAATATCGCCGAGGGTGTGGTTCATATTCACTCGACATTTAACAACACGATCGTCACGATCACCGATTACCAGGGTAATGTTATTTCCTGGTCCAGCGCCGGAGCGATGGGATTCAAGGGGTCGCGCAAGGGAACGCCGTTCGCCGCCCAGCAAGCGGCGGACAGCGCGGCGAAAAAAGCTATGGATCATGGGCTACGAACCGTGCAGATATTTGTCCGGGGACCGGGAGCTGGGCGTGAATCGGCGCTGCGCGCGCTCCAGTCTGCGGGCATCAATATCAGCTTGATCAAGGATGTTACGCCGATCCCGCATAACGGCTGTCGTCCGCCGAAACGAAGACGGGTTTGATAATTGACTAAAAAAATGGGTTTACAGGCTGCTCAAGAAGATCTCAGAGGCGAGGCGGGCGAAAAATCGACGAGCGGAAGCGTACTCAGGCAGTACGTTGTAGCGAGGCGATTGAGCGCAACGAAGCATATGAGTCTTTTTCAGCAGCCTGCTAGAGGAGGAAAAGCGATTGGCTAGATACACGGAATCTGTGTGCCGGCTGTGCAGGCGCGAAAACCTAAAGCTCTTTCTCAAGGGCGAGCGCTGCTATACCGACAAATGCGCCATTGAGCGCCGCAACTATCCGCCCGGACAACACGGCCAAGGTAGGCCAAAGTTCTCTGAGTACAGCATTCAGCTGCGCGAGAAGCAAAAGGTGAAACGAATCTATGGCTTGCTGGAAAAACAATTTCGCCGCACGTTTGCCGAAGCGGCACGCACCAAAGGGATCACCGGCGAGACACTGTTAATCCTGCTCGAGCGCCGACTCGACAGTGTTGCCTATCGGCTCGGCTTTGCCAGTTCGCGCGCCGAAGCGCGATCGTTGGTGCGGCATGGCCACCTCCACGTCAATGGCAAAAAGGTGAATATTCCTTCTTACACCATCCGTGCGGGCGACGTAGTCTCGGTGAAAGAGCCTAGCCGTCAAATGGGGCGGGTGTTATCCGCCATGGAAGGCGCCCAGCGGCGCGGTGTCCCCGAGTGGGCGGAAGTCGACCGGGAAACCTACAGCGGGCGCATCAAGGTCTTGCCCTCGCGCAACGATATCACGATGCCGATCAACGAGAAATTGATCGTAGAATTATATTCGAAGTAAGTTCGAACGTGGGAGACGCTATGTCGACAATGTACCAGCATTGGACGGAATTGATCAAACCCAAACAATTGGAGATGGAAGAAAAAACTCTTACCCCGACTTACGGCAAGTTTTACGCGGAGCCTTTCGAGCGTGGCTTTGGCCAAACCGTCGGTAATTCATTGCGGCGCATTTTGCTGTCTTCGCTCATGGGCGCGTCCATTGTCGCCGTGCGCATCAAAGGTATCTTGCACGAGTTTTCCACCGTTCCCGGCGTGACCGAAGATGTCGCCGACATCATTTTGAATTTAAAAGAAGTGCGCCTGCGGCTCAATGAAACCGAACAACAATCGCTCAAGATCGACATCAAGGGTCCGGCAACGGTTCTCGCCAAGGACATTATCGCGCCGCCCGCTGTCGAGATCTTGAATCCGGAGCAAAAGATTGCCACGCTTTCGCGCGACGCCAAACTTGAAATGGAAATGCTGGTCAAGCTCGGCCGCGGTTATGTTCCTGCAGAGAGAAACAAAGAAGAAGGAGCGCCCGTCGATACGATTTTTATCGATGCGGTTTTTTCGCCCGTGCAGAAAGTGAATTTCACCGTCGCTAACGCTCGGGTCGGGCAGCGAACCGATTACGACCGTCTGGTCTTCGAGGTGCACACGGATGGCAGCGTGAAGCCGGATGACGCGATGGCCTACGCGGCCAAAATTCTCCAGGATCAGGTTAGTATGTTCGTCAACTTCCAAGAGGAACCGCGCCCAGAAAAGCGCGACGACGGCCCACCGATTCCGTTGAACGACAACTTGTTTCGCAGCGTCGATGAGCTTGAGTTCTCGGTCAGATCGCAGAACTGCCTGCAAAATGCCGATATCAAGTATATCGGTGAACTAGTGCAAAAGTCTGAACAAGAGATGCTCCGGACCAAGAATTTCGGCCATAAATCGTTGAATGAAATTAAGGAAATTCTCAAGGAAATGGGGCTTGAGCTCGGCATGAAGATCGATCACTTTCCTTCTCGGGAAGAGATCGAGGCGCGGAAACGCGACAAAGAGAAGGAGTAGGTCTGAACCATGCGCCACCTCAAGTCGGGAAGACAACTGAGCCGTAACTCCAGCCATCGCTGGGCGTTGATGCGCAATCTGATCACGGCCTTGCTGCGCGAAGAAAAGATTCGAACCACGGATCCCAAGGCCAAGGAACTGCGCCGCTGGGTCGACCGCGTGATTACACTTGGCAAGCAGGGGACCTTGCACGCCCGCCGGCAAGTTCTCAGCATTGTTCAGGACAAAGCCGTGGTGCGGAAACTCTTTGATACCATCGGGCCGCGCTTTAAGGACCGTCCCGGCGGCTACACGCGGATCGTCAAGATCGGCATTCGTCGCGGCGACGCGGCACAGATGTCTGTAATCGAGCTCGTGGCGTCGGAGAATGCCAAAGAAAGCGCCGCGGGCGGGGGGAGAAGACGGCGTAGGGCTCGCCGGCAGCAGGCGGAGAAACAGGAAGCAGCGGCATAATTTCCGCTCAAAGTCCTAGTTTACCAGACAGCCCGCCGGTCTACGTTAGGTCCGGCGGGCTGTTTTATTTCTGCAGCGGGAGCTTTCTTTAAGTCGGTTGTCACTTGTCGAAGGGAGCAAGGTAATCGGGGTAGTCAGTACTCCGGTAGGGGCAGGCTTCAAACCTGCCCCTGCGCCAAGAAGGCGCGGACACACGGCGCTTGACAGTGCTTTTCGCGTGCTTTTGTTCGCCACATAGTCGTGATAATTAAGCCCCGTGGATCATAACGGGAAGGCTGTTTTGCGACGGTCGCTAAACGATTTTTTGCGCTTTGAGTTGGACGAGGCGGCGCTCGACCGGTTGCAGTGGCGCGATTTTGGCAACGGGCTTGAAATGTCTCGACTCGCTCGTGAGGAGCAGCGCGAGCTGGTGCTTTACCGGATCGCCGCCAATGCGTCATCCGATTCCTTCGTAAAGCATGAGCATGTCGGCGGTGAATTCTACCTCGTGCTCAAGGGTAAAATCGCCGATGAGACTGGGGAATACGAAAAGGGCGACGTCGTTTTTCTCGATCCACACTCTGTGCACATGCCGCGCGCCATGGGCGAAACGGTGGTTTTGGTTCTGTGGCCGGCGGGAGTACGTATCGTCGCTTGAACCATTGAACGCGACTGACTCAGCTAAGGGGGCAAAATGAAAACGTTAGGATTTATCGGCACGGGCGGCATGGGCAGCGGCATGGCCGCGAATCTAATCAAGGCGGGTAATAAGTTAGTCGTCAACGACTTGCGCCGCGAGCAATGCAAAGGACTCGAAAGTCGGGGAGCGGTTTATAAAGAATCGCCTAAAGTGGTGGCGGAGTCCTGTGAAATCGTTCTTTCCATGCTTCCTTACAATGAAGCCGTGCGCGCGGTCGGGCTCGGCTCAGCCGGTTTGCACGAGGCGACCGGGGGCGCCAAGCTCTGGATCGATTTCAGCAGCATCGACAAGAAAACCATCGTCGGCGTGAATTCCGAGTTGTCGAATAGAGGTTGGACGATTCTCGACGGTTCGGCAGGCGGGGTCGAAGAAGCGGCGGCAGCCGGAACATTGTCGCTTTGGCTTTCCGGCTCCAAAGCGCTGTTCGACGAGCATCAGCCCGTATTCAAAGCGATGGGGAATAAGGTACTTTTTGTCGGCGAGCTGGGCAACGCCAAGCTGGTGAAAAACGCCATGGCGATGTTCGCCGCGGTGACGCATCTAACTTTGGCGGAAATTTGCTCTTGGCTCAAAAAAGGCGGGCTGACCGAGGATACATTTCGCACGATCCTGAAAAATTCGCCGCAGGATTCCGTCGCCATCGATCGCATTATGGAGATCGTCGTAAGTCGCAAATACAAGCCGCGCAAATCCTGGATGCCCAAAGACGTGGGATTTGGTCTCGACATGGCACGCGAGATGGAAGTGCCGATGCCGTTCGTCGCGCTGGCATACCAGTTGTTTTCCATCGCCCAGGCGACCGGATTGGACGGCTACGAAGCCACGGGTATTGCGTGCAACGTTTACGACGTGATCACGGGCGAGAAGCGAGGCGTTTGAAGAAATGGCAGGACTGCCTCCGGAACGCATTTCCCGATTTCTCACGTATCTCTTGCGCCATCGGCCCAAGGAGTATCCGCTGGTGTTCGATAAGCGAGGTTTCGTCGACTGGCAGGATATCGTCGAGATGCTGCAAGAGCGCTATTACGACGTCACCGAAGAACAAATCCGCGCCGTCGTCAATGAGTCGGAAAAGAAACGTTTCGAGCTTATGGGCGATAAGGTGCGGGCCACTTATGGACACTCATTTCCCGTCGATCTGGAAGGAGAGGCTGTCGAACCGCCGGCGCAGCTTTACTACGGCGCGGCGCGAGACATTGCCCAGTCGATGCTCCGAAGCGGCCTCAAACCGCGCGACCGCCAGTATGTTCACTTGAGTGTTTCCGCCGAGGAGGCCGAGTCCGTCGCCAAGCGGCATGATCCCAGTCCAGCCATCATTGTCGTGGATGCCCAAGCGGCACACGACGAAGGAATCGACTTCTACCAATCGGGGCCACTTTACCTCACCCAAAGCGTGCCGGCCAAGTTTCTGTCGTTGCGCTAACCCGATTCCGGACATTGTCCTGCGCTGACATTTTCCCCACGGTCCCAAGTCGCAATCATGGACCATCTGATATGAGACGACTTAAGTCTGATATTCCCGCCGGCGTGACGGAGCGCGTGACGCGCGAATATAAAGAAGAATGGAGCGAAGCAAAAAACGAATGGATAGGCCCTGCTTGCCTCGTCCGATTGGAGATTCGCGAGTGCATCAAAAACAGAAGGGTTGTCGGTGAGCGCTGCTATAACGCGCAGGGCCAGCTCGTGCAGGAAGTCCCTTTAAAGAACGGAAAAAAGCATGGCCGGGAAATTAACTGGGATGACGACGGCACGCTGAACTTGATCGAACCGTATTTCGAGGGAAAGATGCATGGTATTGCCAAGCAGTATCAGAACGGCAGGCTGATCGGCACCTATAAGACGATTCACGGTACCGGCTATGATGTTTGGCGTGGTCAAATAGGCGATGGGCGTATCTTTGTGTCGGAGATCCATCCGATGAGTGACGGCATGATTCACGGCTTCCAATGGCGTCTCAATCAAGACCAGCTGTCGGTCAACGAAGAAAAACACTGGTACAAAGGAAAGCCACACGGAATCGAACGAGACTGGCGCGAGAGGAAACTGATGCGGGGTTATCCCAAATATTGGCTTCATGGCGAAGCCGTCACCAAGCGCCAATATGTCCAAGCGGCACAAAAGGATCCGACGTTGCCGCCGTTCCGTTTGAAAGATAATTCGCCACGGCGAGAGTTTCCGCCGGAGATTCGGCGATTACTGCGGCCGCTCAAAAAGAGATGACATTGCTTATCGTAATCGCCGCGGTATCCGGGTTAATCGCCCTTTGCTGCGCGGTGAATCTTTGGCGCAGCCGCGCGTCCTTGATGCGAAAGTTCGTTTGGACGTTAATACTGCTCGTGCCGGTTTTGGGCCTCGTGTTTTTCGGCGGGATATTTGAGGTTCCTTCGGTTCAATCCGAGGGACTGCGATCAAACAACGAGTGGCATGACTAGCGCTTCGCATGATAATCCCAGCGATTTAACGGTCGGCTTTCTTTGCCTACCGCCCAACCACGGGTTCGGGATTACAGGCAGGATTCGGTCCATGATCGGGCTCGCGATGGCCGATTGACCGTTGGATTTGCACGGACGAACTCATTACGTTAAATTGGCAGCGGTAGTAGCGATCATTCCCCCAAATTCTCAAATACACCTGCTCGTCCGGTAGCGTTAATAACGCGCCGGGCAGAAGCGAATGATCAAAGGGCGCAATGCAAAGTCACCTTAGGGAGCTTTTAACCAAAGCTATTGAGAAAACGGCGAAGGGGGGAGAGCTGAATTCGACAGAGCTCCCCCCTTTGCTTCTCGAGCCGCCGAAACAGCGGGAGTTCGGCGACCTGGCGACCAACGCCGCGATGCTTTGGGCGAAGAGCGCCAAGAAGCCGCCGCGCATGATTGCAGAGACTATTCTGAAAAATATTGACGATCCGGACGGAATTCTTGCACGCAAGGAGATTGCCGGGCCGGGGTTTTTGAATTTTACGTTTGCGCCGAAATTTTACTACGCCCAATTGCGCGAGCTGGCAGCGGGCAACTACGATCGCGTTGATTTCGGGCACGGTGAGAGAGTTCAAGTTGAATTTGCCAGTGTCAATCCCACCGGTCCCTTGCATGTCGGTCACGGGCGTGTCGCGGTTATCGGCGACGTGTTAGCGCGTCTGCATGAAGCAACCGGATTCAATGTTGAGCGCGAATATTATGTCAATGACGCCGGCAACCAGATGGAGAACTTGGGGCTCTCAATTTATGCGCGTTACCGTGAGCTGTTCGGGGAGCAAGTCGACTTTCCTGAGGGTGGTTATCCCGGCGATTACGTGAAGGAGATTGCCGCGGCGGTAAAGCAGCGGCAAGGCGATAAGTATCTAAACGGCGATGAGCAAGTGGCCGTCAGTTTTTTCCGAGAGTACGGCGGCGAATCGTTGCTCGACACTATCCGGGCGCAGCTGCGCGAGTTCGGCATTCAGTTCGATTCTTTCTTCAGTGAAAGGGCCATGCGCGAGCGAAGTGAAGTCGCTCAGGCAATAGAGGTGCTGCGCGCCCGGGGCCTGCTTTATTCTCAGGAAGGTGCCGAGTGGTATAAATCGACGCAATTCGGCGACGATAAGGATCGCGCGGTGATTAAGAGCGACGGTGAGTTGACCTACTTCGCCAGCGACATTGCGTACCACCGCAACAAGTATGAGCGGAAATTTCACAAACTCATCAACGTCTGGGGCGCCGACCACCATGGCTACGTGCGGCGTTTGAAGGCGGCCGTGCAGGGACTTGGCTACGATCCGAATGTTCTCAAGGTCGTGCTGGTGCAGATGGTTCAGCTCACGCGTAAAGGCGAGCCGGTGCGCATGGGTAAACGCACGGGCGAATTCGTTTCGCTCGAAGAAGTTTTGGAAGAGGTGGGGCGAGACGCCGCGCGGTTCTTTTTCTTGATGCGGAAGTCGGACAGTCATCTCGATTTTGACTTGGATCTCGCCAAGCAGCAGTCGAGCGACAATCCGGTTTTCTATGTCCAATACGCTCACGCTCGCGTCGCCAGCATCTTTGAACAGGCGAGCAAAAACGGTCTGGAGATCGGCAGCCACGCAATCGTCTCAGTGGAACGGCTGGGGTTGGCCGAAGAGCTTGAGCTGATTCGCAAGATGATACAGTTCAATGACGTCTTGGAACAAAGCGTACTAGAGCTCGAACCCCACCGTGTGGTTTTTTATCTGTTGGATTTGGCCGGTGAATTTCATCGCTATTACAACCGTTACCGAGTGATCTCGGAAGACAGCGATTTGAGCCGTGCACGGCTGCTGCTAGTCGAAAACGTTCAGAAGACAATTCGCCGCGGGCTGGACATCTTGGGTGTCGGTGCACCTCTAAAGATGGCAGCGCGGTCGGAGGCATAAACTTCCGGCCGAGGTGGCAAGGGGAAAGTTTCATGGCGGAAAATCGCAGAGGTAAAGAAAATCGCTTCTACTTCAGCCGCGGCCAAATGGTTTTGCTCGGCGCCGCCTTTATACTGACTTCAATTATGGTTTTTTTTCTCGGAATGTTCGTAGGCAAAGGCATCGAGGAAAGAAAGCTGGCGAAAAAAGAGGAGCCGCTCGTGAAGATCCCGGTGAAGCCGTCCAAGGAAACTGGCGGTGCCCCGGCGGCTCAGGCCAAGGACGAGATTTCCTTCAATGACTCGGTATCCAAGTCGGCCGACGCAGTAGCCGCAGCGGAAGAGAAAACCAAAGAAGTTGCGCCGACGGAGAAAGTCGCCAAGGCAGCGGCCAAAGAAACCAAAACCCAAACTAAAGCAGAGGCGCCGGCGGTAAAGGCTGTAGAAAAGAAGGCGGAAAAGAGTGCGGCGGCGGAAGCTGCGCCGAAGAAAGCGGAAACCACAGAAACTGCAGCAGATAAAGATCAGAGCAAAATCTGGCGCGCGCAGGTCAACGCTTATCCCGACGAACGATCGGCGAAACAAATAGTTGATCGGCTGAAGAATAAAGGCTACAACGCCTATGTGACTGAGGTCCAGAACAACGGAAAGACATGGTTCCGCGTCAGCGTTGGCAAATACAGTTCGCGCGGTGAGGCGGACAAGGCTGTGGAAGCGCTAAAGACCAAGGAAAACTTTCCCAAGGCCTTCGTCGCTTCGAAGTGAGCGGGCAGCAACGAGAATGAATATTCGCGCCGCGATCGAAAAACTGGTCAATCGAGTCAATCTTTCCGAAACGGAAACCGTCGAGGTGATGAACCAGATCATGACCGGTGAAGCAACACCGCTGCAAGTCGCCGCGTTTCTTACCGCGCTACGCATGAAGGGCGAAACGGTAGAAGAGATCACCGGAGCGGCTCGAGTGATGCGCGAAAAAGCGCACCGCGTCAGCATCGACTCGAAGACAGTTCTCGATACCTGCGGCACAGGGGGCGATCAGAAAGGCACGTTCAATATCTCGACGACGGTGGCGTTCGTGTTGGCGGGTGCCGGCGTCAATGTGGCCAAGCACGGCAATCGTTCGGTATCGAGCCAGTCCGGTAGCGCCGATGTGTTGGGCGCGTTGGGGGTCAAAGTCGATGCGTCGAAGGAGCGGGTCGAGCAATGTATCGCCAAGATCGGCATCGGCTTCTTGTTTGCTCCGCTGCTTCATGAGGCGATGAAATATGCCGTGCAGCCGCGCCGCGATATCGGTATTCGCACGATCTTCAACATTTTGGGTCCGCTTACCAACCCAGCAATGGCGACCCATCAGTTGATCGGCATTTACAACGGCGAACTGGTCGCTATGATCGCCCATGTGCTCAATAACCTGGGCAGCGTGCGCGCTATGGTCGTGCACGGCTTGGAAGGATTGGACGAAATTTCCTTGTGTGGCCCGACCAAGGTCGCCGAGCTGCGCGATGGTAAAGTCAAGGAATACACGATCGAACCGGAGCAGTTTGGCTTGAAGCGGTGCCGATTGGAAGAGTTACACGGCGGCAGTGCGGACCAAAGCGCGGCGATCGTGCGGGGCGTGCTTGACGGCAAACCGGGTCCGGCGCGAGATGTGGTCTTGCTCAACAGCGCTGCCGCGCTCTATGTCGGCGCTAGCGCCACGACGATTCAAGACGGATTCCGACTCGCGGCTGAATCGATCGATTCGGGAAAAGCGCGACAAAAACTCGAACAGCTGGTCGAGATGACCAACGCTGTGTGACCTCCGATGGCTGAAATTCTGGCCACCATCACCCAGCATGTGCGCGAGGTCGTCGAGCGCCGGCAGCGGGAAACACCGCTCGCAGCCTTGCGCGACCGACCACTTTTCCATCTTCCGACTCGCGGCTTCGCTCGCCGACTGACCGGAACTACGCGTCGGATTATTGCCGAGGTGAAGAAGGCATCGCCCTCCAGGGGGCTCATTCGCGCCGATTTCGACCCGGTGGCGATCGCGAAGGATTGCGCCGCCCATGGCGCCAGCGCGGTTTCTGTCTTGACCGAAGAACGATTTTTTCAGGGCAGCCTGCTGCACCTCGAAGAGATCCGTCACGCCGTAGGGATTCCATTACTGCGCAAGGATTTTATGATCGATCCCTATCAGCTCGTCGAAGCCAAGAGCTGCGGTGCTGATGCCGTTTTGTTCATTGCAGCAATGCTTGACCCCGGCTTGATGCGCGAATTGCGCGAACAGGCTAGCGCCCTCTCGTTGGACGCGCTGATTGAAGTGCACACTGAGAAGGAAGTGGAAGCGGCCATCGCCGCGGGCGCGCAACTGATGGGCATTAACAATCGGGATCTAAAAACCTTTGAAGTGAGTCTCTCGACCACGGAGCGCTTGGCGCCGCTCATTCCGGTCGGCACGCCGGCCGTGTGCGAAAGCGGCATCGGTGGTATTGACCAAATCCGCCGAGTCGAGGAATGGGGCATTCACGCTTTCTTGATCGGCGAGTCGCTGATGCGTGCCCCCGAACCGGGAAAGAAGCTAAGAGAGCTCTTAGTGGACTAAGCTGCGAGGAGGACTGAGTCATGAGGCTCGGTCCGCAGCACTCGTTACTCATGACTGTAAAGGTCAAAGTCTGCGGGATCACCAATTTAGCCGACGCGGAAAAGGCGCTCGAGTACGGCGCCGATATGCTCGGCGTCAATTTTTATCCGCCGAGCTCGCGCTCGATTGCGCCGGAAAAAGCGCGCGAGATCCTGCAAGCACTGCCGGCTGGCTCATTCAACGTGGCGCTGTTTGTGAACGAGGCAAAAGAAAAAGTTCAGAAGATTATTGCTCACGGTCAATTGCCTGGTGGACGGCAGGCCTACAGTGGGCTCCAGTTTCACGGCGAAGAGAACGCGACCTTTTGTCGCGGTTGGGGCATGAAAGTGATCAAAGCGTTTCGTGTGAAAGAAAAAAATTCGCTCGCCGGTATGAAAGATTTTCCCGCGGATTTTTATTTACTGGATTCCTGGTCGACCGGCTACGGCGGTTCGGGGGAGCAGTTTCCGTGGGAATGGCTCGATGGCATCGATACGAACAAACTAATTCTCTCCGGCGGTCTTCGCGTGGACAATGTTGCCGACGCAATCCACCGGATTCATCCATTTGGCGTCGACGTTTGTAGCGGCGTGGAAGCGCGTCCAGGTATAAAGGATCATGTTCGACTCAAAGAATTCATTCTTGCCGCCAAAGGTGCCTGACCGACAGGGCCATTTCGGTCCCTATGGCGGCCGGTACGTCGCCGAAACTCTGATGCCGGCGCTCAGCGAGCTGGAGCACGCCTACGACAAAGCGCGGCGTGACCGGTCCTTTCGGAACGAGTTCCAGTTTTATCTGCACGAATATGCCGGAAGGGAGACGCCACTTTATCTTGCCGAGCGATTGACCGAGGAGCTTGGCGGCGCAAAGATTTATCTCAAGCGCGAAGACTTGTGCCATACCGGCGCGCATAAGATCAACAACACGATCGGTCAGATTTTACTCGCCCGGCGCATGGGCAAAGAGCGCATTATCGCCGAAACCGGCGCGGGTCAACATGGCGTAGCGACGGCGACAGTGGCGGCGCGTTTCGGTTTGACCTGCGAAATTTTCATGGGCAAGGAAGACGTCCGACGCCAGTCGCTCAATGTCTTTCGCATGAAGCTTCTTGGCGCCACGGTCCGGGTCGTCGAGGCGGGCAGCCAAACTCTCAAAGACGCGATGAACGAAGCGCTGCGAGATTGGGTGTCCCATGTGCGCTCGACGTACTACCTTATTGGCTCGGTGGCGGGGCCCCATCCCTATCCGATGATGGTGCGCGACTTTCAGTCAGTGATCGGCCGCGAGGCGCGCAGGCAGATATTAAAGAAGGAAGGCAGATTGCCGGATTATCTGCTTGCTTGTGTCGGCGGCGGCAGCAATGCGATGGGGCTTTTTTATCCCTTCGTGAGAGATCGCAAGGTCAAGATGCTCGGTGTGGAAGCAGCTGGACATGGTCTTCGCACCGGCAAGCATTCGGCGTCGATTCAGGGCGGCGCAGTCGGCGTCCTCCATGGCAGTAAAAGCTACGTGCTGCAAAATTCACAAGGACAGATTACCGAGACTCATTCCATAGCCGCGGGTTTGGACTATCCGGGAGTCGGCCCGGAATTGAGTTACTTGCGCGATTGCGGTCGAATACAATTCGATTCGGCAACCGACCGTGAAGCCATCGAGGCGATCAAATCCCTTGCCGAGATCGAAGGTATTATTCCCGCCCTCGAAAGTGCCCACGCGATTGCTGCGCTGACGCGCCTAGCCCCCCGCTTAACCAAACGCCAGATCATCATCGTCAATCTCTCGGGACGCGGCGACAAGGACATGATGACCGTCGGGGATTACCTCGGAGTGAAACTATAACAGCCGTTCCAGGTTCAAGGTTCAAGTTCAATGCCGGAGGTTAAGATTCAGGTTTAAGGGTCGAAGGCTTTGCCACGCTGAACTTTGAATCGTCTGCACCCCAACCTTGAACCTTGAACATTGAACGTCAAACTTTGAACAGAACAACATGAGCCGTATCGCGAGAACATTTGCTGAACTCAAAAAGCGCCGCGAAGCGGCGCTGATCGCCTTTATTACCGCCGGAGATCCCGACTTGAAGACTACAATTAGAATCATGCGGGCACTCGAAGAGGGCGGCGCAGACTGCATTGAAGTGGGCATTCCGTTCTCAGATCCGACGGCCGATGGCCCGACGATTCAACGCTCTTCCGAACGCGCGTTGAAAAAGTCAATTACCTTGCCGGCGATCTTTCACCTGCTCCGCGAGTTTCGCCGAGGTTCGGCACTGCCCGTCATTCTATTCGGTTACTACAATCCGGTCTTTCGTTATGGGCTGGAAAAATTTGCCCGGCAGGCGGCACAAGCAGGCGCCGATGGTGTGTTGTGCGTCGATTTGCCGCCGGAAGAGAGCGGCGAGCTGAAGCGCTGGACGGATGCAGTGGGGCTGGATTTGATTTTTTTATTATCGCCGACCAGCGGGCCGGACCGTGTCGGGTTGGTTGCGCGGCAGGGCCGTGGCTTTATCTATTACGTTTCGGTCACGGGCGTGACCGGCGCGCGTCGTTCATTTGACGACAACTTGCGCGCGCAGGTCGCCCGAGTGCGCAAGGCCGCCGCGCTTCCCGTGGGCGTGGGATTTGGCATATCCACGCCGCGGCAGGCCGCGTGGATCGCCGGTTTCGCCGACGCCGCGGTCGTTGGCAGTGCGTTGGTGGATAAAATCGAGAAAACCAAGCGGAACCGGGAAAAGGCCATGCAGGCGGGAGCGTTCGTGGCCGGGCTGAAACGGGCGATGAAACAGGCCGCTCGGTCATCATAGCATCGTCAGGCAACCCTAACGGTTCAGTAATTCCCCCTGTCGGTTTTTCATACGTAGGCGGGCAAGCGTCGCATGGATAAGTATTCCGAAACGCTTGAAAGAATCTACCACTTGCGCGGCGGGATGATCGACCTGCGCTTGGACCGCATGGAACAGGCGCTGGCGCTGTTCGACCACCCTGAAAAAAACTTTTCCTCCATTCACATTGCCGGCACAAACGGCAAAGGTTCGACGTCTGCGATGTTGCACTCCATCTTATCGTTGGCGGGTTATCGGACAGCGCTTTACACGTCACCTCATCTCGTTTCATTCAATGAGCGGATTCGCGTCGGCGAAGATGACCTGACTCAAGACCAGGTTGTTGAGCTGGCCGAGGAGGTCCGGCGGCGCACCGACGCGGCGAATGTGCCGCTAACGTTTTTTGAATTTGTTACGGTGATGGCGTTTGTTCATTTTGCCAGGCGCCACGTTGAGGTTGCTGTGGTCGAAGTCGGTTTGGGCGGCAGGCTCGACGCCACCAATGTCGTTACTCCGATGGTTTCCGTCATCACAACGATCTCCAAGGATCACGAAGCCTATTTAGGCCCCGATGAGCGGTCGATCGCACGCGAGAAGGGCGGCATCATCAAGCCGGCGATCCCGGTAATCTGCGGCAAGATCTCGCCGCAGGTCGCCGAGCTACTGAGAGCGATGGCCGGTGAACACCGCTCACCGGCCTATTTTTTGGGCACCGATTTCGGATTTTCCTTGAAAAGCGAGGGCCTCTTCGATTATAGAGGTCTAAAACGACATTATTCTAATATTCAGTTGGCGCTTCGGGGCCGGCACCAACGAGCCAATGCATCGGTAGCTCTGGCCGCGCTGGAATTGTCCGAGGAGCGGTTTCCAGTGAGCGAGACAATCGTGCGCCAGGGTTTGCAAACCGTTCACTGGCCGGGGCGGTTAGAAGTGATGTTCAATCAGCCCACGGTCGTTTTGGACGGCGCTCATAACACGGAAGGGGTGAGAGCCTTGGTGGATGAGATGAACGACTTCCGCCAAGGCCGAAAGATAAAGCTGCTGTTTGCGACAATGGCGGACAAAGAATGGCAACTCATGCTGGGCGCGCTGACGAAGGCAGTGGATGAAGTGATTTTCACCCGGGTCGCAATGGAACGCAGCGCCGATCCCGACCAACTGGCGGAAACCGCCGGCGCAAGCATTCCCCATCGTACCATTCACGATTCCCGGGTCGCTTTGCGCACTCTGCTCGGTGAAGCCCGCTCTGACGATATTATCCTGGTAGCAGGTTCGCTATATCTACTCGGTGAAATTCGCCCCATGCTTCTCGACATAGCCACGGCAAGAGCCGCCTCCGGCGCACGCTCCCCCATTTGAACCAATGATAGTCACTATGAGAGTCAAAATAAGTCTTTTTATATCGACACTGGCTGGAACGGTTTTCATCGTCGCTGGTCTCGGACGAGCAGCTCAGGTGATTAGCCGCGGGGCTCAAGAACCCGGCAGTGAGATCAATGTAACGGCGGACAAGCTATCGAGCGGAAACGGTTCGAACCAGATCGAAGCCACCGGCAACGTCGAGATCAAACGCGGCGGCATGACCCTGAAAGCCGATGAAGTCCGCATGAATCGTGCGACCCAGGACACCGAGGCCAAAGGCAAAGTGACCCTCGATGATCCCGAATGGAAGGTCAAATCGGCGGATGCCATACAGATGAACTTGGAAAAGGAAATCGGCGAAATTCACAACGGCGACCTATTCCTGGAAGACGGGCACGTCAGTCTCACCGGTCGTCGATTCGAAAAGTTTGGCGGCCAGACCTATCATGTCGACGACGGGTTTTTTACCACCTGTCTGTGCGAATCGGGAGCGCCGTCGTGGAAGTTTTCCTCGGAGCAAATGGACCTTGCTCTCGATGGGGTCGGGACGATCAAGCACGGTTATTTGTACATCCTGGACGTTCCGGTCTTTTATCTGCCATACGGTTACTTCCCGCTCAGGAGCGAGCGCCAAACCGGCCTCCTCTTTCCCCAGTTTGGTCAATCAAACACGGAGGGGTTTAGGTTCATGCAGCCCTTCTTCTGGGCGATTTCCAAGAGCACTGACGCAACCGCCAAATTCGACATCGAGACTCGCGCCCGCTTCGGCTTTTTGGGCGAGCTTCGCACTGTTTTCGAACGGAATTCGGATTTTAGGATCGACGCGGCGTATTTCAATGAGGGCCTTCGGAAAAACGCGCAAGACGCGGTCGTCGACCGCACCATCGCCGACCAAACGATTCCGAAAGATCGTTGGAGCGTCGCCGGATCGCACCGTTATACCATCGGTTCGGACTGGCTCACCTACAGCGATTTTGCCGCCTACCGGGATGATTTGTTTACTCGCGAGTTGATCGACCGTTACGACCTTCCGGGCTCACAAGAGGCGAATATTCGCCGAAGCCGTTTCGCTGATTCTCAATTTGGCGTGTTCAAGAATTGGGGAGATACCTTTTTCAAAGGAGAATGGAACTTCTATCAAGATTTTATTCAGCCCGATAGCATGACCCTGCAGCGCACTCCGCAGGTGAGCTTTTGGGGGCGCCGCTACCTATCGGGTTTTCCGCTTGAATTTCGCTGGCGCGGAGAGGGCGTCAATTATATCAGACGGGAAAGCGGCGACGGGCTGCGCTTGGATCTTCGGCCGGAAGTTGTGTTGCCATTTCGGCTCGGGTCGCGCTTTTTCGGCTCCCTCGGAGTGGCCCCCCGCGAGACCGTCTATCACCTTTATACGCCAGTCAAATCTTCGGATCGAAACCTTTCGCGCGAGCTCGTCGAAATCCGCGGCAATATCGGCACCGCCCTTAGCCGGGTGTTCAATTTCAACAGCTTGGGCCTAAGCCAGGTCAAACATGTGTTCGAGCCCGAGATCAGCTACCTATTTGTGCCGGGTACCAACCAGAGCCACATTCCGATCATGGATGATGTGGACCGGGTCAATCGCCGCAATGTATTAACTTTTGCGGTGGCCAATCGCCTGTGGGGAAAAACTCAGAGCGGGATCGCACCGCCGGTCGACGATAGTTCCGTCGAGCTGCTGAATTCCGGCATTATCGGCGACGTTCGCCAGATGGCCTCGGTGAGGCTCGCACTGAGCTACGATATTGACAAAGAACGGAAAGGCGGCGACAGCTTAACCGACCTCGATTTAAACGTGAAATTTGCTCCCTTGCCGTACATCGACTTGACCTTTGACGGCGGCGTCAATCCCGGCGCATGGCAAGTTACCCAAGCCCGGGTCACGTTTAATATGTCCGATCCTCGTCCCGTGCTGCGCCGGACGCTAGATGCGGATTTTAACCAGCCGAACTCGGTAGGCTTCAGTTATCATTATTTACGCCGGGGTCCTAATAGTTTTCTCGCCGACGACGCTAATATCGATCTCGACGCGCCCGTGAATTGCATTGCTCATCCCCTCGATCCGCGCTGCGCTGTGACCGGTTTCGACAAAAATACCGTAGGCAATGTCGGCGCCAATATGCTCTATCATTTAACCGATAACCTGCTCGTCAATGTTAACAGTACCTATGATGCCCGCGATTCCCGTTTCCTCGGGTTTCGGGTCTTAACCAAGTTCCTGTCGTTTTGCGAATGTTGGACGGCGACGTTCGGCGTCAAGCATGACGTCAATCCCGCCAAGACGAGCTTCAGCTTCGATTTCAGTCTGCTCGGGTTGGGAAATACCAGGACCGCATTGAAGTAGGTGAGGTCATTTATCGCTCTTCCCGATGGTCAACGTGATTCTGTTTGGCTTCAATCATGCCGAGATAATGGTAGATGCGGCCTTTACTGCGATAGCGATTCCGCTCTTTGCACAACAGGGTGTACAAAGCGTATTGCGCGATCGCGTGGACGAGGTTAAAGAGTATCTCGGCAGCGCTGCGATTTCGAATCAGTAGGCGACTTCGGCCTTGACGCCAGTGGCTCTGCTTGAAATATTCGTCGGTCAGCCGGTTGCGGTCCACATGATGGTACACGACGGCCTTGGAGGCATAACCGATACCGATGCCGGAACGGGCCAGCCGATGGGCGAATTCCACGTCTTCGGATGTACCTGAGGCTCCGGGCCCAAGGCGCTCGTCAAATCCACCGACGCGATCGAAAACATTACGCGACACGAAAAAATTGGAACCATTCAGTGAATGGACTTCCGCCAGTTTCGGGTCGTGTTCGAGTTTCGGAATAGTGCGATAGCGTTGAACGAGCTTCTGGATTTCGGGATCGTCTCTGGCGGGAGATTGAAGCCGAATGATCCCTTGCCCGACGTGATATTGGCCCCTTTGAAAGAACTCTTCAATCGAAGTAAGCCATGTTTTGTCGACGACCACATCATCGTCTAAAAATGCCAGAACGTTGCCCGTCGCCGCGTGCACCGCATCATTGATGGCGGCCGATTTTCCGGGCCGCCGGACCTTCAGGGCGCGGATCGTCGTGGGAAAACACCTAGCCTTCGAATTGACGTGCTCATAGGTGTTGTCCCGTGAATCATTATCGGCAACGATAATTTCCGGTAGAATCCTTTCAATGGCCCCGAGCTGTTCGATGCTGTCCAAAAGCTGGGCTAGAATTTGCGCTCGATCTTTTGTCGGGATAATAATTGTTGGCCGGAACGACCTTAAGCTCATAATGTGCCCTGGGTGAAGGTTATCTTTCCTTTCACGAAATGGGAAACAAACCGCCTAGAAAGTTACCACCGAAGACTATCATTTATCTAACAAAACTAATAAAGCTTGTCATCCACGAAGATTGGGTCTTCGAGGGCTCCGATTGTAACAATCTATGCGCTCTTGTCACGACTCCGTGTACTGGTTCATGATCTGATCTCAAAAGATCTTAAGCTCCAAACGGGCGGTATGCTCTTGAAATCCGGCGTAGTATATGTGCCCTGTTTGTGATGAACCATGGATTGCCATGACCGTACAAGGACTTCAATCTCAACAGCGCCGCTTCGTCGTGCTGGACCGGGATGGCACGATCATCGAAGAGCGTGAATATCTATCGGAGCCAGAGCAAGTTGCGTTGCTTCCCGGCGTTGGAGCGGCGCTTCGCGAGCTCCAGCAGATGGGTTTTGGTTTGGTAGTGATTACAAATC
>WNGE01001386.1_pt1 | contig 50079 bp, 41 predicted proteins | sample 5400651 | NCBI WGS metagenome assembly WNGE01 (sample SAMN13153370, study PRJNA577476) | soil metagenome | isolation source: 60 cm soil or saprolite under grassland replicate 2 | place: USA:California | collected 2016-06-15 | reverse complement strand
TGGGGCGCACGTGGCAGCGCGTGAAGTTCGTCGAGGCGCTAGAGGAGAAGAGCGCGTGGTCGCGTAATACGGACGAGTTGCGCGCGAAGCTCGACGCAGCCGGTGTCGACACGAGTCACGACAAGACTTGGGCGCAGCTGGTGGATCACGCGTACTCGCACTTCGTCGAGCCCGAGCTGATCCAGCCGACGTTTGTGATCGACTGGCCGATCGACATGTCTCCGTTCGCGCGCTCGACGGACGAGGATCCTGCGCTCGTCGAGCGTTTCGAGGCGGTCGCCGCCGGGATGGAGTTAGCGAACGCCTTCAGCGAGCTGAGCGACAGCAAGGAGCAGGCCGAGCGCTTCGCGATGCAGGCCGCTGAGAAGGAGGCGGGCGACGCGACGGCCGAGGAAGGCGATCCAGATTACGTCGAGGCACTGTCGTACGGAATGCCGCCGACGGGTGGCTGCGGCATCGGCATGGACCGGCTGGCGATGGTGCTGACGGGCCGCGACACGATCCGCGACGTCATCCTCTTTCCGGCTCTTCGCGAACGTGGGTGAGCACTTGAACCGGGATGCCGCTCGTCGCTGGTGGCCGGTCGCGCTTGGCGTCCTGCTCGGCGTGCTCGTCGGGGTGCTCGCGTCGCTGCTCGGGTCGGGCACGCGTCGAGCCGAGGCATCCGTACTGATCTCCTCACCAGCCGGACCGGCGGCAGTGACGCCGATGCTGCCCAACCTGCGCGAGCTCGCGACGAGTGGGGTGGTGGCGGCGAACGTGCGGAGCACACTGCGGCTGACGCAATCGACCCTGGAACTGCGCCGGCAGCTGCATGCGACCGTGCGCTCGCAGTCGGAGGTGATCGCGATCTCGGCAACCGACGAGGTCGCCGACCATGCGCGCCAGATCGCGCAGGAGGCGGCCGTCGTCTTCGCGCAACTGGTCGACGCGCGCTTCGGCGCGGCGAAGCCGGCGCTGCATGGGGCGGTGCTGGATTCGGCGAACGTGCTGGCCGGGACTGATCGCCGGCTTGGGCGGAACGCGCTGATCGGTGCGCTCGTCGGCCTGTTGCTCGGGTCGGCCTCGATGTTCGTGCTCGCGAGCGGCAGGCGGCAGGTCATTGCGTCGGGCGGGGACGGACATGACCTGCGCAAGCGTGAGGGTCTCCTCGAGCAGCGCGCCAGCCAACGGGAGCTCGCAGAGAGTGCGACCCAGATCGCGGCCAGCAAGAGCGAACTTGAGGCGCTCGCCGCCGCCCCGCCTCCGCCCCTTCCCGAGCCCGTATCAGCACCGGAGGCCAAAGCCCAGCCGGCCCTTTCTACTCGGGTCGGAACCTGGAATCTCGACGAGCTGCAGACGGCGGTGGACGCCTATCCCGATCCCACACCGGAGCAAGCCGAGACCTGGCGGACGTACCTGTACTTCGTTCGCGAGCACGCCTCGCCCGACGGCACATTGCCGCGCTCACTCGACCCGCTGATCGCGGATGTCTTTGCAGAGATCGTCCATCGCCGCACTTCGTCTTGAGCGACGATGCTCCGATAGCGTTTGCAGCGTGCGTACGCCGCTCCCAGACGTTCGAAACCGTCTCTTCCAGGCCCTGGCGTTGTACGCGCCCGGCGGGGACTCGATGCGTGCTTGGCTTCACCGGCAGCGCGGCGTCGAGATCGGCGAAGGGACGTGGATCGGGCTCGGTGCGATCATCGAACCGGGATTCCCCGGGCGGGTCGTCATCGGCAAGCGTGTGGCGATCGGAATCCGCGTAACGATCATCGCGCATTTCGAGTACAAGGGAATCGACCGCAGAACAGGCCTGCCGTTCACCCCGGACGAGATCTCGGTGAGGATCGAAGACGACGCCTTCATCGGCCCGGCGGTCGTGATTCTTCCCGACGTGACGATCGGGGCAGGAGCCGTTGTGACCGCGGGAAGCGTCGTCTCCCGCTCAGTGCCACCTCTGACGATGGTGCAGGGCAATCCGGCGAAGCCTGTTGCGCGCAGCAGCATTCCGCTTGGATTGCACACCCCGCTGCACGAGTACTACCGTCAGCTCAAGCCGATCCGTGCAGGACGGCCGGAAAGGCAAGGAACGCGGGCGGAACCGCTTCGTTAGTTCCGCTCGGCCTCTCCGGAGCCTGCGAGCTCCGGAACCTGCTCGACGAGAAGGGGCGGAAGGTGGAGATACCTCGTCGCTCGCCGTTTCTGCTCGATGTCGCGGAAGACCCGGCTGACATCTTCCACGCTCAACCCAACCGCGGGCGCAACTGCTTGCGCCGGCAGAGAATGATTGTGCGCGTACAAGCAGAGGTCGAGCTGCTGGTGCGGCAACGAGAAGTAGAACTCCTCCTGGCTCTGTGGGAGCGAGTAGGTATCCGTCGTGGGCCGCAGATCGAGCACTGCGCGGGGTAGCCCGAGATGCTCGGCCAGACGGTAGACCTGCGTCTTGTACAGGTGCGCGATCGGCTTCACATCCGCGGCACCGTCACCGGCTTTGACGAAGAAGCCCTGGTCGTACTCCACTCGGTTCGGCGTGCCGACCACTGCGTAGTTCAGGCGATCCGCGTGGTAGTACTCGATCATCTTGCGGACACGCTGCTTGAAATTGGTCGCCGCGACGATCGTCAGATAGTTCTTCGCCGGGAGCCGGATCTCGACAGTTCTGCCGTCAGGCGCTTCGGCGACGAGGACGTAAAGCCGGTAGGCGTCGGTCCCGACCAGGCTCGGCAGCACGATCTTCCATTTCCAGTCCTCGGTTAAGTCCGGAATCAACTCCCTCACCGCCTCGTTGCGTTGCCGGTAGCAGCCGGCGGCGTCCAAGATCGGCGTGATGTCCTGATGCAGTGCCTCGATCCCGAGCGCCTCCGCTACGGCCCGGCTGAGGCGCAGCGTCTTCTCGTCGGAATCCGCCTCCGGCATCAGGACCGCGAGTGAGTGCGCCGGGCCGAAAGCGCGGACGCACAGCGCCGCGGTGACCGAGCTGTCGATGCCACCCGACAGGGCGACGACTGCGCCGCGGCGTCTGAGCTCCTGGCCCACGATTCGCCTCAGCGCGTCGACGATCTGAGCGCTCACAAGGTTCTCGGGCACGAGCTCCGAGTCCGTGATCTCGATGTCATAGGTCTCCTCCAGGAAGCCGACGAGCTCGAGCACACCGGTCGAGTCGATGATCCCCGCCTCGATCAGCGACGCCGATCCGGGCAATCCTCGGAATTCCTCACCGAGCAAGAAGTTCTCGGCGAGGAAGGATCGAAGCTCAGGTTCCACCTCTTCGATTCTAGGCGCGGATTTGCAGCAGGGAAAAACCAGCTATAGCGTGAACGACATGTGTGGTCTCGCAGGAATCTATTCCGGCCCCGATCGTCGACCGGGGAAGCAGCTGCTCCTCACGATGGCCGGTGAGCTGCGACATCGAGGCCCGGACGGAACCGGCCTCTTGCTGGACGGACGGGTCGGCATCGCAGGCGCGCGGCTCGCGATCGTCGATCCTGAAGGAGGCGACCAGCCGCTTTCCGACGAGCGGGGCCGCTTCTGGGCAATGCAGAACGGCGAGATCTACAACTACGTCGAGCTGCGTAGCGAGTTGCGCGAGCTCGGTCACCGGTTCGTGACGACGTCGGACACCGAGGTCATCGCCCACGCGTACGAGCAGTGGGGCGCGGACTGCCTGCAGCGCTTCAACGGGGACTTCGCCATCGCCGTCTGGGACCGCGAGCGGCGCGAGCTGTTCCTTGCCCGCGATCGGTTCGGCGTGCGCCCGCTGTTCCTGGCCGAATACGGCGGCGACATCTGTTTCGCCTCAGAGGGGAAGGCGCTCCTTCGTCACCCTGCTGCCTCCCGCGAAATCGACCCCGTCGGGATCGTCGACACCTTCACGCTCTGGTCGACTCTCCCCGATCATTCCGCCTTCAAGGGGATCCGCGAGCTGCCGCCGGCCCACTACGCGGTGATCGGGCCGGACGGCATCGCTCGTCAAACACGGTGGTGGGACCTCGAGTTCGTTCCTGAGCCGAGGCCGGACGCCGATGTGCTCGAGGAGCTGGAGGCGCTGCTCGTGGATGCGACACGCCTTCGGCTTCGCGCCGACGTTCCGGTCGGCGCGTACCTGAGCGGTGGTCTCGATTCGTCGGCGGTTGCAGCAATTGCATCGAGGCAGCTCGACGGCGATCTCTTTGCGTTCGGGCTCGGTTTCGCCGACGACCGGTTCGACGAGACCGCCTCGCAGGAGCGCATCGCGCGGCAGCTCGGGGTCGACTTCCACCGCACCGTTGTCGACGCCGGGGCGATCGCAAGGCTGCTCCCGCGCGCAGTCGAGCTGGGGGAGACGCCCTTGCTCCGCACCGCGCCAGCGCCGCTCCTGGCGCTATCGGCTGCGGTCCGCGAGGCAGGGCTGCACGTCGTCCTGACGGGCGAGGGTGCGGACGAGCTGTTCGCCGGCTACGACATCTTTCGCGAAGACAAGGTGCGCCGCTTCTGGGCGAGGGAGCCCTCGTCCCGGCTCCGGCCGCTGCTCTTTCAGCGACTCAACCGATTTCTGGGCGCCGACATCACTCGGGCGCGCGGCTTCCTCCCCGGGTTCTACCGCCGGGGGCTGCTCTCCCTCGACGATCCGCTCTACAGCCACCGGCTTCGCTTTGGGAATTCCGCACGCTGCCTACGGCTGCTCAATCCAGAGTTCCTTGCGACCGCCGCGACCGAGACGGAATCAAGCGAGCGCTTGCTCCAGGGCCTGCCGTCGTGGTTCGGCGAGATGTCCGCATTGAGCAAGGCGCAGTACCTCGAGATCGCGACATTCCTGGAGGGTTATCTGCTCCACGCGCAGGGCGACCGCATGCTGATGGGGAACTCCGTCGAGGGCCGCTTTCCGTATCTCGATCATCGGCTCGCGCACCTCGCTGCCCGCCTTCCCGAGAGGCTGCGGTTGCGAGGGCTTCAAGAAAAACCTGCGCTGCGGGCGGCCACCTCGCGTTATCTGCCACCAGAGATCCGCGGGCAGCCGAAACGGCCGTACCGGGCGCCGATCGGGGAAGCGTTGGCGGGCGCGGCTGCTCCCGACTACGTTCGCGAGCTGCTCGCGCCCGAGCAGATCGGCGCCGCCGGCCTGCTCGACTCGGCAGCTGTCGGCCGCCTCCTCCGCAAGTTCGAGCTGGGGAAGAGCGTCAGCGAGACCGATGAGATGGGACTGGTGGGCGCCGTTTCCCTGATGCTGCTGGACGACCGGTTCGTTTCGAATCCGCAAGCCGCCATGCCACTCGAGCCAAGCCGTCTCGTCGTCGACGGCGAAGTCGTCAACGCCGACGCGGCCGCAGCCGTCGCCGAGGCCGTCTGATGCGAGCTCGGCCCCAGCTACTCGTACAGGACAGCCTGCTCGGCTCGGCCGCAGGCGCGCCTCGTCGCGATGCCGTCGTCGACGAATTCGGCTCGTGGACGTATCAGGAGCTGGCGGACGAATCATTGCGGGTAGCGAGGTTCCTCCAGGACGAAGGACTTCAGCAGGGAGACCGCGTCGCGCTCTACCTCGACAACACCGCTCGCTGCGCGGCCGGGATCTTCGGGACGCTCATCGCTGGCGGCGTCTTCGTCTGCGTCAACCCGCAGATCAAGGCAGAGAAGCTGGCGTTCATCCTCGCCTACAGCGGCGCCGCATTCCTCCTTGCGGAGGGACACTCCGCAAACGTCGCCGCCGCTGCGGTTGGGCAATCCGGCAGCGCCACACGCGTGTTCGCCACCGGGACCTCCGCCGCGGCCCCGGCCTTCCCGAATCTCGAGCAGGCTCTGACTGCAACCGAGCCGCGCCCCGCGACGCCGGAGACGATCTCATCCGACCTGGCCGCTCTCGTGTACACGTCCGGCACGACGGGACGGCCGAAAGGGGTGATGCTGAGCCATCAGGGGCTGGTGTTCGTCATCGGCAGCATTGCCGAGTACCTCCGTCTCAACGCCGACGATCGGATCCTCAGCGTCCTCCCACTCGCCTTCACGTACGGGCTCAGCCAGCTCTTGCTGGCCGCGCGGCTGAGCGGAACCCTTCTGCTCGAGCGGACGTTCGCCTTTCCCGGGCGGACGCTCGAGCGTATGCACTCAGAACGGGCCACCGTCTTCGGTGCGGTGCCGACGGTGTACGCCACGCTCCTCGGCATGAAGCACTCTCGCACCTACGACTCGGTCCGCTGCCTCACGAACGCCGCAGCCGGCCTCCCACCCGCGTTCCACGCCGGCATCCAACGCCTCTTCCCGAACGCGCGCCTCTACCGGATGTACGGCCAGACGGAGTGTGTGCGCGTCTCCTACCTCGAGCCGGAGTTGGTCGACAGCAGGCCGACCTCAGTTGGACGGGCGATCCCGGGCACCGAGGCGATCGTGCTCGACGACGAGGGCCAACCCGTGGCTCCCGGCGAAACGGGTGTCCTTCACGTTCGCGGCCCTCACCTGATGCTGGGCTACTGGGGCGATCCGGCATTGACAGAGGACTGGCTGAAGAGGGGGCCGGATCCCGAGGAGCGAATACTCTGCACCCACGATCACTTCACCGTCGACGAGGAAGGGCTCCTTTACTTCGTCGGCCGCACCGACGACATCGTCAAGACTGGCGGGGAGAAGGTGAGCACGGTCGAAGTCGAGAACGTGCTGCACGGGCTTCGCGGCGTTTCGCAGGCGGCTGTCGTCGGCGTCCCCGATGACCTCCTCGGTGAGGCGCTCCGAGCTTATGTGGTGCTCGACCACGGTGTGGCGCTGACGGAGGAAGACATCCTTCGCTTCGCGCGCTCGAAGCTCGAGACCTTCATGGTGCCCCGGGAGGTCGTGCTCCTGGACGAGCTCCCACACACCGAGAGCGGAAAGATCCGCAAGGGCAGCCTCCTCGTCTAGCGCCAGAGCGTCTTGCGCGCTCGACCCAGCTGCCGGGGTATGGGAGGCAGGCCCTGCGCGTCCGCAACACCGAACAGACTCTCGACAAGGACGATTGAAAGGTCGCGGATGTCGGACGCCGTCCGTCGGTACAGCTTCCAGGGGCCGCCGAACGGGTCGCGCATGGTCTTCATCGTCGGGGTGGGCAATTCGGCAAAGCGCTCTCCTGTGGCTGCCACCAGCGAGCGGGCTCGCTTGACGACGTCCTCGCGGGCCGTGGCGGGCCCGGCGGCGGGGAGCAGCGAAACGAAGTCGCGCACGGTGAACGAACGGTCGCGGGGCGCCTGTGCATCGACGACCGCCTGCTGGACGTGCGCAGGCTCGAACCCGAGCAGGAGATCGACGTCTTGAAGCGATGCCTTGTTGAGATAGCGCGTCCGGTGGTCCGAGAGCGAGATCCCGCAGGAAAGCGCGAGTTCGACCGCCTCCGGCAGTGGCGGCGCGTTTTCCTGCGGGAGGGTTCCATACGAATCGGTGGTGACCGGAAGTCCGAGCGTCAGTCGGTGGACGAACGCTTCGGCCAGAGGGCTACGAAAGCGATTGCCCGTGCAGACGAACGTGATCGAGAACGTGTCCACGGGCGGTCACCTTAGTCAGCCAGCAGTTCCTTCGGCTTGAGGTAGCGGCCGTCAAGCGACAGCCGCTGGATCAGGATCAGCTCGTCGCCGGTCGCGACGACCGCCCCGGAAGTGTTCAGCTCGACCACGGTGCCCGGCGGCTGCGCGGCAGTCACTCCCGTCGCGACTGCTTTCGCGATGCCGACGCTCGCGCCTCCGAGTTGTGCGCGCGGATGCCCCCACGGCGAGTCGAACGGCGCATAGTCGGCGGCTCGCACGAACCTCAGAATTGCAGCGGCGGACTGTGCCCATTCGACGCGCCCGTCGGCCGGGGGCCCGGCGGAGAAATATCTCCGCCGGCTCGGGTCCTGCTCCTCGCGAGGGATGAGGCGTCCGTCCTCCGTGGCCACGGTTGCGAGTTTGAGCAGCAACGGCACTCCCTGCCGGACGCACTTTCCGCTCACCGCCAGGCCGGTGTCGGTCGCCCCGATGGCGAATCGCTCTTGCCACGCGATCGGACCGGTGTCGATGCCCTCGTCGAGCCAGTGAAGGGTGACGCCGTGTGAACGCTCCCCTTCGTAGATCGCCCAGCTCGGGACGTTGAGGCCCGCGTACTCGGGAAGCGGTCCGGGATGCAGGTTGAAGCTGCCGATGGTAGGAGCCGCGAGCACGGACGGATGAATCAGGAAGAGCGAATGGATGTTCATCAGGAGATCGACCTCCGCGTCGCGAAGACGCGTGGCGAGCTCGGGCGATCTGACGGAGCTCGACGGCCAGATGTCGAGCCCGAGCTTCTGCGCCGACTCGTACACGAGCGGGCGCGCGGCGCCCTCCGCCGAGGAGCGTGTGAGCACCGCGACGATCACCGGAGGCGTGGGGAGGGCAACGAGTCCCCGGAGCACCTGAACGCCGGCCGCTTCCTCGGCGATGACGACGACTCGCAGGCGGCGCTCGGCCACCACTACCCGGCCGGCGGCTCGATCGGCGTCAGTCGACGGTAGAACTCTTTGATCGGGGTGTCCAACCCCAGCGGGATCCCACAGCGGGCGATCGGCTTCGCGGGGTTGCCCTGCACCATCGTGAGCGGCGCGACCGACCGCGTCACGACGCTTCCCGCCGCCACTACGGCTCCGGCTCCGATGGTGACGTTCGGCATGATCATCACCCCCGGACCGATGAAGGCGTCGTCCTCGATTCGAACGGACACACGGTCGTCCATCGCGCCCTCGCTCGATTCCCGGTTCCGTCCGTGGTGAGCGAAGTGCGCCAGGATGAGCACACGCATGCCGACTGCGACCCGTCGGCCGATCACGACACGGTGTGGGTACGAGGGCTCGATGAGCGTGTCGAAGCCGATCCAGGTGTCCTCACCGATCTCGACGCCGCGAAGCCGGTGGAGCCTCACCCGCGTCGAATCTCCGCCGGGCGCGTAGAGCGCCACAACCTGCAACAGCCTGTTGCGGACGCCGGCGAGGGTCCTTCTCACGATCCCGCGCTCTTCCGTTCGACGTAGGCGGCGAGCGGCCCGATCTTCGTGAGGTCGTCCGCCGGGAGCTCGTCGAAGTCGAACTCGATTGCGAAGCGCTGCTCGAGCATCAGGATGATCTCTACCACGCCAAAGGAGTCGATCAGCCCTTCGAGCAGCAGATCGAACGTGGGAGGGACATCAGACGGAGTCAGCCCTCGGGCCGCCAGCTGCTCGTCCATGCGTTCGAGGATGAGATCGCGAATTCCATCGGCCGTCGGCGGTTTCATCGCTCGGCCTCGAGCATGGAGAGCACGGCTTTGCGATCGCGCTTTCCGTTCGCGTTCAGTGGCAGCTCCCCGACGAGGCGTAGCTCGCGCGGCACCATGTACTCCGGGAGACGCTCTGACAGTGCGCGGCGAAGCTGGACGGTGTCGACGGAGGCGCTTGCGATGAATGCGACGATTCCAGCCGCGCCGGACGGGGTGAGCGGCCAGCCGACGGCAATTGCGTCTGCCCGAGCCTCTTCTCGCAGGACGGCCTCCACTTCCTCGAGCTCGACGCGGTGCCCGAGGATCTTGATCTGGCTGTCGATCCGCCCCAGATACTCGAGCGGGCCGCCACCAAGCGGGCGAAGGACACGATCGCCGGTGAGATACCAGTCGCCATCGCCTGGCATCGTGACGAATGAGCGGGCGGTAGCCGCGGCATCGTCCCAGTAGCCCTCGACGACCTGGGGCCCACCGAGAAGAAGCTGCCCGGCCTCGCCTGCACCGACCTCGCGCAGCTCTTCGTCGACGACGTGCGCCTGCGTCGAGCCGATCGCCTCTCCGATCGGGACGAAGCCGTTTGCACCGGGCTCCGAGTCGGGCTGCCACCTGTGAGCCGTGCAGGCGATCGTCGCCTCTGTCGGGCCGTACAGGTTCTCCACGATCGAGTTGGGTGCCGCCGCGGCCCAGCCATTCGCGAGCTCTGCGGTGAGCGCTTCGCCGCAGAACAGGCTCAGTCGCAGGGCAGGGAACATGCCTGGCTTCAGACCGCCGAGACGCTCGAGGAACATCGCGGTCGACGGCACCGAGAACCAGACGGTGACACCCGATTCCCGAACGAACTCGGAAGGCCTGAGGAGCTGGCCGGCTCCCGGGCAGCACACGCAGGCGCCGTTCTGCCAGGCGGCGAGCAGATCGAACGCGGAGAGGTCGAACGTGAGGTCGAACAGTTGCGACAGGCGGTCCGTCTCGTTCAGGTCGTAGCGAGCCGTGACCGCATCGAGAAATGCGGCCACGTTCGCTTGGCGAACGAGCACGCCTTTCGGGCGGCCCGTGCTACCGGACGTGAACAGCAGGTAGGCGGGAGTTTCCGGACCGCCAGACGGAAGGGCGGCTTCCCCTTCTGGCTCCGCGCCGGGCGGCACCACCAGGAGCGGCGGCTCAGGCAGCTCCGCCACCAGCTCCCGGGCCGCGTCCAGGTGCTGTGGGTCGACGACCACCACGCGGCAACCCGCTCGTTCGAGCATGTCGCGATTGCGCAAGAGGGGAAAGCGCGGATTGAGCGGCACGTAGCCGTGACCACGAAGAAGGACGCCGAGAACGGCCGCGAACGCCTCGATGCTTCTGCTCGCGAAGACTCCGGTGAGCTGCGGCGCGGCGCTGCCCGAATCTCGTTCCAGCAGCACACGGGCGATCCCGAGTGCGCGCCGGTGCAGCTCGCTGTACGTGAGTCTTACTCCCGCCACCTCGAGCGCCGGCCGTTCCGGAAAGAGGGCCGCGGAGCGGAGAAAGCGCGAAGGGAGCGGTGCGTGTTCCTGTGACGCGGTCAAGCCGGCGCGCGCCGAGACGCTTGCTCGAACGCGAGAGCCGCGTGCTGGAGCTCCTCTTCGTCGGGAGGGATGTCGAGAATGAACGTCTCGAAGCCGAGCTCGATGTAACGGGCAAGCTCGATCGCGACGGTCGTGTAGCTCCCGACGAGGTAGGGACAGAAGGTCTTGTAGTTCTCGAAGGGCCCGAGCCAGTAGGGATTCTCCGCAGAGGGTGGTTCGGCGCCGAGCTCGGAGAGCTGGCGATGCCAGTGCGAGTCCGAGACTTTCATCGCGAGCGCATGCGTCACCTGGCCCTTGCGATCCTCGGGAAACCGTGCCCGAGCCACTTTCCAGGCTTGCGAGTCGTCGTCGCGCGCGATGATGCCGACGCGCATGCCGATGCCGGCCCCGTCGGCGGAAGTGGAGATCTCTTCGCTCGGCGGCTTCGGATACTTCACGGCCGTGGCACCGATTGCACGAGCCGCCGCGACGCCGGAGTCCGAGGATCCCGAGACGAAGATGCCGGGGAAGAGCTCCGGTGCAAGTGCGGGCGTGAGCGACAGGTTCTCGACGGTGTAGTAACGGCCGGTGAAAGACACCCGCTCTCCCTGGAGGAGGCGCTTGACGAGGAGCGTGTACTCGACAACGCGCGCGTAGCGCTCCGCATGCTCGGTCTGGTCCCCGAGTGCGAGCAGGTCGTTACGGAACCCACCGGCGACCATGTTCAAGAAGATCCGCCGGCCGTAGACGTGCGCGAAAGAAGACACGATCTTGGCGGTGGTGTACGGATGCATGTAGACAGGCTGCACGGCCACCAGTGGACACAGCCGTTCGGTCGACTCGATGACGACCTGCGCGACGAGCCACGGGTCGACGAGCTGGTTGTCCGTGTAGACGAGGATGCCGCGATAGCCTGCGCGATCGCTCCACGCCGCGACATCGGCCACCCGGCGGCGATACACGTCCGCGGGCAGATCTTTGGACTGTGGGCAGGTGGAAAAGAGCTCGAGCACGCCCGCAGCCGCAGTCAGCTTCCCGTCCCCATCATCTAGATGTAGCACCAACTCGCCTCGCCGTACAGCTACGGGCAGCCGTAGCGGGGGCCTCAAACGGTGAGTACGTGCGGCGAGCTGAACTCCACTCTGGCTTCCTCCTCCGCCGGCCCGACGACACGCCACTCCCCGTCGATCTCCTCGAGGCTCGAGCTCGAACGGCGCCGCCACCAGTCGCTGACGTCCCGCGGCAGAGCCTTCCAGGCGGTCGCGTCGTCGGCGAACTCCTGAAGCAGCCGTCGATACGAGTCGATGAGGTAGGGGTTCCCGACGTAGTCGGAATGGGTGAGGATCAGCGCCATCCCTCCACGTCGTCGCAGGAAACGTGCCTTCTCGAGCCAGACAGTCTCGTCGCGGTGCCCGAGCAGGTCGAAGAGCGTGTGGTCCTGCGTGAGCGTGATGGGCAACTCGACGAGGTCCTCGATCATGTACGGAAGCCACGTGCAGCAGCCGCCCGCCTGCGGTTCGAAGGGAGCAGTGTCGGTATATGACGAGTCGTAGTCGAAGCCGAGCAACGGCATCAGCTCGGGCGAGCGCAGTGTGCCGGGCGATCTGAATCCCTTCGCCTGCCACCGTTCGGCGTAAGCTCGAATCGCCGGGAGGCGGCGCTTCAGAATCGTGAGCGAAGAGAGGTCGCGGCCGTCGTGGTTGAAGCCGTGAACGCCGATCTCGAACCCCTGCTGGCGCAGCGTTTCGACGAGCTCGTCGGCGACGACGTACCGGTTTCGCGGGACGAAGTTCCACGACGATCGGTAGCCGGCTTCGACCTCGACCCGCAGTAGTTCCGGCAGCTTCTCGTAACCGACCTGCGCTTCGACGTCGTGAGTGAGGACCAGCGCCCAGGTCCAGTTGCGAGGCCACAGCCCGACGAAGGGAACCGGCCGCTTTGCGATACCCGCAACAGTGGCGAAGAGGAAATCGTAGAAGTCGTGCAAGGCCGTCTCCACGGGCCAGCGAGGGAAACGAGACTTCGACTGCACGCGACTGAAGGACCGCCGCATGCTCATCTGCACACTCCGGGGTAGCAGCGGTCGCGCGCGGTAGTAACCGCGGCGAGCCAACCCGGCCAGGTGGCTCAGCGCCGCGGGCCGAACGTACTCCAGGTAGCGCTCGCTCCAGAAGTTGTGGATCAGCTCGCTCGGGTCGAACGGCAGGACCGTCGAACCGTCGTCTCTCCGCCAGACGGCTCCGACCGGGGTGCCCTTCTCGTTGCGAACGTCCTCCGTGGGACGCCAGTCTCCGCCGATGCGACGCAGCCAGGAACGTACCTCTCCGTCGGGCGCGACTCGGCCGAACAGCGGAGTGGCGCCGAGGAAGTAGCTGCTCGGGCGGCGCCGCTCAGATGTCAGCGCAGCATCGAGCGGCCAGGAGAGGCTGGCCGTCTGCCCCCGGACTGACAAGGACGCAAGGCCCGGAGCAGTCGGCTCGTCGTCGACGCGCTCGTGCGGGACACGAAAGTAGTCGAAGAGCGCGAATCGGGCGGTCGACTCGAACATTCAGCCGACCGGCGCCGACGAACGAGCCGTCGACTCTCGCGCCGGCTGATAGGACGATCGGACTAGCGCGAGGGCACTCCCGCTCGCTGAGTTTTGCCGCATGATTGCCTCCCTCCCCGAACCGATGACTGTAGCACCGTGGTAGCGGCAAAAAGAAGGCCCGCGCTCGTGCGCGGGCCTTCTTCAAGATCGTGCTTGGCGTGCGTTTTTACGAATCGCTCCGCTCGCGTCGGCGCAGGATTAGGCCGGTGGTGAGAAGTGCGAATCCGATCAGGACGGTCACCAAGAGCGACACGCCCGTGAAGGGCAACGTCTGCGCGCCGGCGACTGCGCCGGCGGCCGAGCCCTTGACGGCCGACTCCCCAGCCACCTGGTTCCCCGTCGGCGGCGTCGGGGTCCCGGGGTATTGGCCCGAGGCCGAAGACTTGTGCACGTCGACGCTGAGCTTGTGCTGAACGACGGCCTTCTTCACGACCGAGTAGGTCGAGTTCGCCCCCGAGGCGGCATAGCCGAGCCCGCCGAACGAGGCGAACATCCCGAGGCTCATGGTCGAGGCCGCGCCGGCAAAAGCGAGGCGCGACCACGCTGTTCGGCTGACAGGGCGCGCAGCGTCGACCTGATTCGCCAGGCTCTGCACGAACTCCTCGCGCGGCTCCGCGCGATGGCTCCTCAGGGTCGCCTCCGGATCAGACTGTCCGCGAGACCTTCGATGGCTCCACATTTCGGTTCCTCCCCTTCTACAAGCTCTTTGCAGACAAAAAGGCGCTTCACCTGCATATACCGCATTAGGGGGGTAAAACCTTACCTCTGGGTTGGAAAAGCCGAAAAACCGCTGCTACGCTCGATGAGACTCCTCGTCCGAAACCCAGACCCAGCCGACGAGGTAGTGCCAGCAGTGGCTGACTGCGGGTAAGACCACGCGAGCGGGGAGATCAAACGGCTCAAATGACAGAGGCATTTTCCGATCGGCCCACGACGGTCGCTGACTATCTGACGATCCTGCGTCGGCGCAAGTGGATGGTCCTGATTCCACCGGTTGTGGCCGCCCTGGTTGCGTTCTTCGTCGCCTCCAGCCACCACTCTCTCTATCAAGCCAAGGCACAGATTCTCGTGAATCACACGAGCGTCGTCAGTGCGATCGCGAACGTCTCGGATCCGGCGGCCGGCGACCCGACTCGATTCCTGACCACTCAGGCGAGTATTGCGCGCTCACCTGAGCTCGCAGCTCGCGTCGTGGCTGCGGCGGGGGTGCCGGGAATCACACCGGGTGGGCTGCTCAAAGAGTCCTACGTCAATCCGTCCAGCGATTCGGACATCCTCCTAGTCGGCGTGACGGATCCGAATCGCGGTGTCGCCACTCGACTGGCCAATGCCTACGCCAGCGAGTTCACGCATTACAAGACGGAGCTCGATACCGCGCGTGTCAACGACGCCCTCGTCGTGTTGAAGAAACGCATCGACGCGCTGAGGGCCAACGGGCGTCTACCCAAGCCCTCTCGCGAGCTCCAGAAGACAACTGACCTCGTGATGCTCAAGCAGCCCGCAAGTGCCGATGCTGAAGCCTTCCGGAAGCTGAGGACGAGCTTCGAGTTCATCAATCCACCGGGCGCAGCAAAGACGATCATGGTCACCTCCGCCGTTGAGCAGGAGGGAAAGTCGACGACGATCGCCAACCTTGCTATTGCGCTCGCGCGTTCCGAGCGGCGTGTGGTTCTGATTGATCTCGACCTCCGGCGGCCTTTCCTCAACCGTCTGTTCCACATGTCCGGTCGACCCGGTATCACTGATGTGGCCTTGAACCAGGTCGATCTGTCGGATGCTCTCCGGCCGATTCCCCTGCACGCCAGCTTCGGAACCGCCTCGAGCAACGGCGATCGTCCTTCTGGCGGCTCGAATGGGCGATCGGCCCTGCAGGGTCTTCTACATCTCCTTCCCGCCGGCACGATTCCCCTGCCGGCCGGGGACTTGCTGCAGGACCAGCGCCTTCTGGATGTTCTCGACCAGGTCGCCGACAAGTTCGACCTCGTCCTGATCGACGCTCCGCCTCTCCTGGCCTTTGACGACGCGATGATCCTGAGCACGCACGTCGACGCCATCTTCGCCATCACGCGGCTCAATACGGTGCAGCGGCCGATTCTCCATGAGTTCGCCCGGCAGCTGCAGAACTGCCAGGCGAAGATTCTTGGCTATGTCCTCACGGGCGTGGAGCACAGTGAGAGCTACCGTTACATGTACGAGGCGTACGCCTACGAGGCCCGTGAGAAGACGGGTTCTCGAGAGCCTGTTTAAGGGCTCCCGCTGCGAGAGGCTTAGGTGACGCTCGAAGCGGTGCGGCCGCTCGGCTCGGCTGACAGGCGGTTTGTTCTGAGAGACCCGCGAGGTCTTGCTGCCGCGCTGGTCGCATTCGCGCCCCTCGTTGGGCTCGCGGGCGCGCAAGGCGGATTCTTCCCGAGTGCCTGGGGATGGGCGACATTTCCCCTCCTCTGGATTGCCGCCCTTGCGCTCGCATTGCGGGAGCACGTCCGGCTGAGCGGTTCGGAACGGGTCTTTCTCGCCCTGCTCGTCGCGCTCACCCTCTGGATCTTGCTGTCGGCGACATGGTCCGTGGCGCCGGCCGCGAGCATCCTCGAGTCGCAACGTGGCCTGCTCTACGTCGCGGGAGCCTCGGCTGCCCTGGTCGTTTCCCGCAGCCGCGACGTTCGGCGGTTGCTCGGAGGATTGCTTGCGGGGGTCTGCGCGATCGCCGCCTTCAGCCTTGCGACACGTCTCCTCCCTGACCGGATCGGCGTTTATGACGCCACCTCCGTCTATCGCCTCGCTCAGCCGATCGGATACTGGAACGGCCTCGCGATCTTCACGGGAATGGGCGCGCTGGTTGCATTGGCGTTTGCAACTCGCGCCCGCTCGCTCCACGTGCGTGCGGCTTGCGCAGGCGCCCTCGTCCTGCTGCTACCCACCTTCTACTTCACGTTCGGGAGGGGCGCGTGGATCGCCCTGGCGGTCGGGGTCTTGGCCGCAGTGGCGATCGATCCGAGGCGGTTGCAGTTGCTTGCCGGCCTGCTAGCGCTCGCCCCGATTCCTGCGGTCGCCGTCTTGGCGGCGTCGCGCGAACCGGGCCTCACACACGCCGGGGCGGCGCTCGGCCGTGCCGTCCATGACGGCCACCGTCTGGCTCTCGTTCTGCTCCTGCTCGCCGCTGCGAACGCGACGGTTGCAATCGCTTTCGCGTTGGCGGAGCGTCGCCTCGAGCCGGCAGCGGGCGCACGGCGCGCCTTCGCAGTAGCCGTCGCGTTGGTCGTGGTCGCAGGCACCGCCGGTGTCTTCGTCCGCTACGGCGGGCCCACGACGCTTGCGCAGAAGGGCTACCGGGCCTTCAAAGCGCCGCCGCCCCACGTTCAGGGGAACCTGAACAAACGATTGCTCAGCTTTTCCGGGAACGGCCGCGCGGCGCTCTGGCGGCTGGCGTGGGACGATGCCAGGAAGCACACGGTGACGGGCGCGGGTGCCGGAACGTACGAGCGGTATTTCCTTGCCCATCCGTCGTCGGAGCTGGGCCGGGTCCGGGACGCGCACGGCCTTTACATCGAAACGCTCGCGGAGCTCGGGCCGCTCGGCCTCATCTTGCTGCTGGGAGCCCTCGTCTTACCGCTGACAGTTCTGGGGGCGGCACGCAGGCATCCGCTCGTGCCGGGGGCGGCCGGCGCGTATGCGGCGTACCTCGTGCACACGGGTGTCGATTGGGACTGGGAGCTGCCTGCGGTCACCCTGACGGGGGTCCTCTGCGGGGCCGCGATCCTGATCGCCGCCCGGCCGTCGTTCCGTTCGCCTCGCCTCTCGGCTCGGGCCCGTTGGACCGGCGTGGCTGTCGTCGTCATCGCCGCCGGCTTTGCCGCGGTGGGTCTTGTGGGCAACACCGCCCTCAGCCGGAGTGATGCTGCCCGCCAGAACAAGGATTGGGCGCGCGCCGCGGCTGACGCTCGCCGCGCCAAGACGTGGATGCCGTGGTCGCCGAAACCGTGGGAGGCCCTGGGTCGTGCGCAGCTCGGAGCAGGTTTGCTTCCCGCCGCGAGGGCAAGCTTCCGAAAGGCCATCTCGATGGATTCCGGAGATTGGGAGCTTTGGTATCGCCTGGCCAGCGCGACCAGTGGTGGCGAACGGAGCCGCGCGCTCCATCAGGCCGCACGTCTGTTCCCGCGGGCGCAACTCTTGCGCGCCACCGTCAAAGCGGGGCCGAAGCGGTGACGGACTCGACGGCTCTTCCGGTCGCGCCTAGAGTGGGTTGACTGTGGCACGTCGCGATCCACTGGCCAATACGCCCGAATTGATCCGGCGCATCTATTCGTACGTCGCGTACCGGGTGGGCGACGGGCCGGATGCCGAAGACGTCACGAGCGAGGTCTTCGAACGCGCTCTTCGCTACCGCAAGAGCTACGACCCTTCCCGCGGGGAACCGCTGGCGTGGTTGATCGGGATTGCCCGCCGGTGCCTTGACGACGCGAGGGCGAAGCCTCGCGTGGAACCACGCGAGCAGCCAGAAATGAGCTCGCTCGAGGATCTCGAGGCCGACGCCCTGCAGAGGCTGAGCGTCGCGGCTGCGGTGGACGGGCTCGATGAACGCTCGCGGGACCTCGTCGCCCTGCGGTACGGCGCAGACCTGTCCGCGCGGCAGATCGGGGAGATCCTGGGACTGAAGACGAACGCGGTCGAGGTGGCACTGCACCGGACGCTCGCGCGTCTTCGGCCAGTGCTGGAGGAGACGCGCCCAGCAGGGACTGGGCCTGCTTCCGCACTCCCGCCGGCGTCGGAGCAGTCGAAAAAGGCCTCGGGCTGGGCATGACCCAATAGGGGGGGCTTGACCCCCCATTGGGTATTTGCGGCCCTATCAGTCCTGGCCTAAAGTGCTGGCGTAAGACCTAGCAATGGGGAGGGGAGATTTGTGGCATCTGCGGCGCGCGGCCGTGTTCGACTGAGTCGAACTCGTCCGTCATGGGTGACGGCACCATCGTCGCCCGGTTCGGCACTGTGAGCTCCGGCGAGGGCGGAGACACGCTGGCGTTCAATGCGACGTCGACTGTCGGCGCGCCCGAGGCGCCGGAGCTGGTACCGGACGCTGCGGGCGCCGCGTTCGAACGGTTCGCTCGCCTCGAGCAAAGTTCGGCCACGGATGACACTGCCCAGTGGCGAATGCGGCGCGGCTGGCTCGTGCGGCGGATGCTGCTCGCCGCCGACCTCCTGGCGCTGGCGGCGGCTTTCGCGCTCGTTGAGGCCTTCTTCCACGAGAGCCGGCTCGTCGGCGAGGTCGGAGCCGGCGTCGAGACGATCATCTTCCTGGGCCTGCTGCCGGTGTGGGTCCTGGCCGCCAAGCTCTACGGTCTCTACGACCGCGACGAGGAGAGTGCTACGCACTCGACCGCCGACGAGGTCGTCAGCGTCTTCCACCTCATCACGGCCGGAGTCTGGATCTTCTACGCCACCTCATGGCTCGTCGGTCTTTCGAACCCGGACCAGGCGAAGCTTGCGACGTTCTGGTTCCTTGCTCTGGCTTTCGTCGTGGCGGCTCGATCGGCGGCCAGGACACTCGCACGGCGGCAGTCGGCATATGTCCAGAACGCGTTGATCGTCGGTGCGGGAGAGGTCGGGCAGCTGATCGGTCGCAAGCTCCTCCAGCATCCGGAGTACCGCATCAACCTCCTCGGTTTCATCGATGCCGAACCCATGGCGAAGCGGCGCGATCTCGGAGAGCTGCCTGTTCTGGGAGCCCCGGAAGACATCGGCGAGATCGTGCGTCGTGAGGGGGTGGACCGCGTGATCGTGGCCTTCTCGCGTGGCGGGCATCAGCAGATGCTCGACCTTGTGCGCGCCACTCGAAAGCATGATGTGCATGTCGACCTCGTACCTCGGCTGTTCGAAGCGGTCGGTGCGAATGTCGGCATCCACACGCTCGAGGGCCTGCCTCTCGTGGGGCTTCCGGCCCGTCGGATCTCGAGGTCCTCCCGGTTTCTCAAGCGCAGCCTCGATGTCTTTGGCTCCGCCGCGCTGCTTGCACTCTGCGCGCCGGTCATGCTGGTGATCGCGGTCCTGATCCGTAGGGATTCTCCCGGCCCGATCTTCTTCCGGCAGACCCGCGTCGGCATGGATTTGACCGAGTTCACCCTGCTGAAGTTCCGGACGATGTACGAGGGAACCGACGAAGCCCCTCATCGCGAATACATCAAGCAGATCATGAAGTCGGACGCTCTACCCGGGTCGAACAATCTGTACAAGCTCGAGCGACACGATTCGATCACCAGGGTCGGCCGCTGGTTGCGCAAGAGGAGCCTTGACGAGCTGCCGCAGCTGATCAACGTCTTCCGCGGGGAGATGTCGCTCGTAGGCCCGCGACCGCTGATCCCGTACGAGCTCGAGCTCTTCTCGCCGCACCAGTTCGAGCGTTTCCTCGTTCCCGCGGGACTGACCGGACTCTGGCAGGTGGAAGCGCGCGCCCACACGACCTTCGGCGAGGCGCTCGACCTCGACGTTGCCTATGCCCGTGGCTGGTCGCTGGGTCTGGACCTGAGACTGCTTCTCCGCACGCCGCTCGTGATCTTCCGCAAGCGGGAGACAGGTTGATGGCCGGCGGCAAGAATGACGAGGCGGGAACGCGCGTGCGAATCGCGGTGGTGGGACTCGGGTACTGGGGCCCGAACCTCGTTCGCAACCTCGCGGACTCCGACATCTTCGAGCTGGCGTACCTCTGCGATCTGCGCTCGCATGTCATGGAGCCGCTCGCCCGGCGCTATCCCGCGGCCCGGTGCACGACGCGCTTCGAAGAGGTGCTGCGAGACAGCACGGTCGACGCCGTAGCAATCGCCACACCCGTGTCGACCCACTATTCCCTGGCGATGTCGGCTCTCGAGGCCGGCAAGCACGTGTTCGTCGAGAAGCCCTTGGCCGCCTCTTCGGAGCAGGTCCGCGATCTCATCGAACGAGCGGACGCAAAGAGTCTCGTGCTCATGCCCGGCCACACCTTCCTCTACAGCCCTGCCGTGACGGTGATCAAGAGCCTGATCGATGCAGATGAGCTCGGGGAGATTTATTTCATCTCGTCGAGTCGCGTGAACCTCGGCCTCCACCAGCCGGATGTGAGCGTGGTGTGGGACCTGGGCCCGCACGATTTCTCGATCTTGCGCTACTGGTTGGACGATCTCCCTGCCGAGGTCTCCGCGGTCAGCCGCAGTTGCTTGCTGCCGGCCGTGCCGGACGTTTCGTTCATCAACCTTCGTTATCCGTCCGGCACGGTCGCCCATGTCGAGCTCTCGTGGCTTGCGCCGAGCAAGCTGCGGAGAACCGCGATCGTCGGCTCCGAGAAGATGGTCGTCTACGACGACACCTCCGCCGAGCCGGTGCGCGTCTTCGACTCGGGCGCCCGGATCCCGGATCCGGAGACTTTCGGCGAGTACCAGCTGAGTTACCGGACCGGCGACATCGTCTCACCAAGGATCGAGGCGAGTGAGCCGCTGTCACTCGAGCTGGCTGATTTCGCCAAGGCCATCGTCGAGGGCACGCCACTGGTTTCCTCGACCGAGATCGGCCTGGACGTGGTCCGGACAATCGAGGCGGTCGACCGCTCGCTTGCAGACGGCGGCGTCCCCGTCTCGGTTCGGGGAGGCGCGCTGCCGGAGCTCGAGGAGGAGCTTCAGGGCAGAATGGAGATCTTCAAGCGCGACACGGTTGCCTCGAAGCCTCAGCCCGAGAACGGTCAAGCGATCGGTACGGCGATTCTGGGAGCAGGCCCTGCGGGATTGACGGCGGCATACGTCCTCGGACGCCGCGGACGACCGGGCGTCGTGTTCGAGGCGGACGGCATTGTTGGCGGCATCGCGAAGACCATTGAGTTCAACGGCTATCGATTTGACCTCGGGGGACACCGCTTCTTCACGAAGCTGCAGCCGGTCAGTCAACTATGGGAGGAAATGCTCGAGTCCGAGTTCCTCACCCGGCCGCGTCTCTCAAGGATCTACTACAACGGGAAGTTCTTCGACTATCCCCTCACGGCGAAGGACGTGGTCGGACGTCTGGGGCTCTGGGAGTCGATGCTGTGCGCGTTGTCGTACATCTGGGCAGCACGAAATCGAAGGGCCGCAGCCGACAGCTTCGAGGATTGGGTGACCAGTCGCTTCGGGCGTCGACTTTACGACGCGTTCTTCCGCTCTTACACCGAAAAGGTCTGGGGCATTCCGGGGTCTGAGATTCGAGCTCTCTGGGCCGCCCAACGCATCAAGAACTTCTCGTTGGGTCGCGCGGTCATGTCGATCCTGGGTCTCAACCGAGGGAACGTGACGACCTTGATCGAAGAGTTTCGTTACCCCAGGCTGGGTCCGGGTCAGATGTGGGAGGCGTTCGCAGCAAAGGCCGAGGAGAACGCGATTCCGGTCCACCTAAAGCAACGTTGCGTCGGGTTGAAGCACGCCGATGGCCGAGTCCGTAGCGTTGTGATGAGACAAAACGGCGACCTGCATGAGCACGATGTCGATTCGGTCTTGTCGACTATTCCTCTGAGCGAATTGATCCTGAACCTCGATCCACCCGCGCCAAGAACGGTGCAGGCGGCAGCCCGTCGGCTCCGGTACCGTGACCTTGCTCTCGTGGCGCTAATGACTACCGAGCCCGAGCCTTTTCCCGACAACTGGATCTACCTTCACGACCCCGGGACCCGCGCCGGCCGTGTTCAGAACTATGGCGCCTGGAGCGATGGGATGGTCCGGCCCGGGACGACGTGCCTCGGCGTGGAGTACTTCTGCTTCGAGAACGATGAGATCTGGAACATGTCTGACGAGGAGGCCGTCGAGCTCGCGAAGAACGAGCTTGCCGCGATCGGGCTGATCGATCCGACGAAAGTCACCGACGGAGTGAAGGTGCTGGTGCCCAAAGCCTATCCCACGTATGACACGGCATACGAAGAAGCCGTCGAAACGATCCGAGCGTATCTCGAGACGTTCGAGAATCTGCAGACGTGCGGTCGAAACGGCTTGCATCGCTACAACAATCAAGACCACTCAATGTGGACGGCTATCCTGGCAACGCTGAACCTGCTCGATGGAAACACGCACGACCTGTGGTCGGTGAACGTCGAAGCCGAGTATCTCGAGGAGGGTGACTTGGTACAGACGGTGCTCGATCAGGAGTTGGTCGCGGGGTAGAGCGGGCGAGATGAGTTGAATGAATACCACTGACGCTCTCAATCCCACGCGACAACTCGTCATCGGGTTCGACGCGATGGAATGGAGCCTCATCCAGCGTTGGGTCGGGGAAGGAAAGCTGCCCGTATTCGAACGGCTTCTGTCCCAAGGGGCTTACGGAATGCTGAATAGCACCGCTGAACAGCTTCCTGACACGGTCTGGGCGTCGATCTTCACGGGGCTCAATCCGGCCAAGTTGGGGAAGTACTTCTATGTCCAGTACGACCCTGCAACTCTCGGTTTGAAGCACCTCACGGACGACGAGATTCACACGAAGGCGTTCTGGGACCATTTGAGCGAAGCCGGCGTGCGCGTTGGCATCGTGGACGCCCCTAAGTATCCGATGAGCACTTCCCTCGATGGCTTCCAGCTGACGAATTACGGCGCGCATGCGACAAGGACGACTCGGGCTTCCAATCCGCCCGAGCTTCTGGAAGAGATCGATCGCCGGTTCGGCCCTCACCCTGTGGCCGATTGCGATGCCTTTGGCGACAAGCCTCGATCGCTCCGCACGCTTCGCGATGGCGTTCTCGAAGGTGTCCGAGCCCACGGGGCGCTATTTCGCTGGTTGATGCAGCGCGAGGACTGGCAGGTCTTTTTTGCCAGCTTCAGTGGGCCCCACTGCATCGGGCATCACTTCTGGCACTGGGTTGATCCCACGCATCCGCGTCATGGTGAGGCTGACCCTTACGGACTCGCTGATTCTTTGGAGCGTGTGTACCGCGAGATCGACAGCGAAGTCGGACACATGCTCGAGCTGCTCGACGATTCCGCGAGCGTTCTGCTCACGGCCGGACATGGCATGGGACCGATCTACCATGCTTCCTGGAATCTCCCGGAAATACTCGGGTTGCTCGGCTACGGTGCCGAAAATGGGGTCGAAAGTGGGCACACGAGTGAGGACGAGGCAGACGCGCAGCGAAACTTCTGGCGGCTGCTGAAGATGGTCGTGCCCGGAAAGGTTCAGTACACAATCAAGGCGATGTTGCCGCAGCGTTTCCAGGACGAACTGTTGTTTCGCTGGTATGCGGGTAGTCACGACTGGAAAGGGCATCAAGCATTTGCTGTTCCGAACAACGACTCCGTTGGCGCCATTCGCATCAGCGTCAGCGGTCGTGACTGCGACGGCGTTGTCGATGCCGCGGATTACGCCCGGGTCTGCGGCGAGATACGGGAAGCCCTGAAGGAATTGACCGACGCCGAGACCGGAAGGAATGTGGTCAAGAAGGTCACCCTTACGCACGAGGAGTTCTCCGGCCCGTACCTCGACGGTCTCCCCGATCTAACGGTTCTTTGGGATCAGTCGTTTCCGTGGAGCACCGTACGTTCGCCACGCTTCGGCACCCTCCGGATTCGGCGTCAGGACAGCCGAGCCGGTAGTCACACCATTCACGGCTTCTTCGTCCTGCGCGCTCCAGGGATTTCCGCAGGGCAGGAAGTCGTCGGCGGCTCAATCTACGACATTGCTCCTACTGTCCTCGACCTCGCAGACGTTCCCGTGCCAACTGAGATGGACGGGGGGAGCCTTGTTGCACGCGCGGCGCTAGCCCCGACAAGCCTCTAGCCAGTCGGTTCGCGCCCAGTCCATGCACCGCTCCGACATCGACGACGGAGCGCGCGGCCGAGCACGTCGGAAGATCGCGCTCTTCGTGTTGTGCATCATCATCGTGGCCGCGTCGAATACTGCAGCCGGGCGCGGATCAGGAGTTGGATCCGTGGGGGGCACGACCGTCAAGACTGTTGTCGCCATCCGCGGGACGGCCTTCTCGATCAATGGGGTGGTGACGTTTCCGGGGACGCGCGCCGAAGGGCTTCTCCTGAACAGTCGCATGGTTCAGGCCGCCTTCGATGACGAGAATCGCTTGACCGCAACCAACTGGCGATACCCAGATACAGGGCGCTGGAGCGCAGACCGCAACGCGAGAGAGTTCGCCACTGCCCTTCCTGAGTATGCCGCGCGCGGTCTCAACGCGGTCACGATCAACCTTCAGGGCGGCAGCCCCACCGGCGCTGCTGCCGACGCTCAGAAGAACGTCACCACAGCCTTCAACAGGAGTGGCTCGCTCAAGCGTGCCTGGCGACTCCGTCTCGAGGGTGTGATCGATGCGTGCGCGCGAAATCACATCGTCGTAATCGTGGGGTTGTTCTACTTCGGACAGGATCATCGCCTTCGAGATGAACGTGCGGTCGTCTCGGCCGTGGACAACGCCACTCGTTGGCTCGTAGGAAAGAGATACACGAACGTTCTTGTCGAGATCGACAACGAAGCCAACCTGCGCTACGACCACGCGATCTTGACTCCTGAGCGCGTTCAGGAACTGATCCGCCGGGTCCAACGCAGGTCGAGGGGTCGGCTCAAAGTATCGACGAGCTTCGCCGGCGGCACTGTGCCACCGGAGGCGGTGATTCGTGCGAGTGACTTTGTCTTGCTCCACGGGAACGGCCAGAGTGCGGAGTCGATGGGCCGCATGGTAGATCGCGTCCGAGGGCTCGACTCCTATGGGATGAAACCAAAGCCAATCGTCTTCAACGAAGACTCGACGAACCTCGCGAACCTTGAAGTCGCCGTTGGCAGAAAGACATCTTGGGGCTACTACGACCAAGGATCGAACGACTACCGTGACGGTTTTCAAACGCCACCTGTGAATTGGTCGATCAACACCTCTGAGAAGCGGGCCTTCTTCGACCGGGTCGCGTCGCTCACCGGTAAGCGACCGTGAGCGCGACGACTTCGACGGAACCGACGACGGTCTTTCCTGCGGGGGACCAGGCAGCGCTCCGGTTGGCGCGGCTCGTCCTCGGCGACGTCTTCGCGTCTTCCCTTGCAGCGATGGAGAGAGCCCAATGGTCGTCAGAGCCGGGGCAGCTGGAGTCACGCTGTGCGCGCCTCGCTCGGCTCCTCGAGCACGCCAGCCGTAACGTGCCCTTCTATCGGTCTCGTGTCGTCTTGGCGAGTCCGCCAGCAACCGAGACCGCAGCAGTGGCTCTCGGAGCGTTCCCCATCACGACCAAGCGCGACTTGCTCGAGGCGGCGCGCCAAGCTGTGCTCGCTGAAGGTCTCCCTCCCGATCGTTGCTTGCCGCGCTCTACGTCGGGCTCGACGGGAGAGCCTTTCGAGTTCTGCCTCGATCGTCAGGCACTACCGGTCATCTTTGCGAGCCATGTTTTCTACGACCGGTCGTGTGGTCTGGAGCTCGGCGATAAACGTATAAATGTCGTGGCTCCGATCGCCGGTCGGTCCGACCCTCCTCGGGGCGCACCGGCGTCGCTTCGAATACGCAATGCTGTTGTTCAGCGACTTCGTGACGCATACGAGGCCCGAACCCACCGTCAGTTGGGCGTAGACGACGTCACCTTCGCCGCAGCCTTGCGCTTTTGGCACGAGGTCGAGGTTTTCCGCCCGACCTTTGTCGTTGGATACTCGTCGGCACTTGCGGCCCTTTCGGCCGAGCTTCTCCAAGCGGACCTCCCGATGAAGCGACATCTCCGTCGACTGATCTGTATTGCGGAGCCGCTGACACCTCAGCGACGAGAATTGATCGAGCGTTACTTCGACTCGCCGATCACCGTACGGTACGGCCTTCGCGAGCTCGGAGGATGGACCGGTCAGAGCTGCTCGAGCTCGCCGGAGTGCGTCCACGTCAACCCCGAACTCGTGGTTTGGGAGATTGTGGCCAGCGACGGCTCACCGAGTGTGCCCGGGGCGATCGGGCGTCTAGTCCTTACCGACCTCCACAATCTCGTCATGCCGTTCATCAGGTACGACACGGGCGACCTTGCCGCCGATGTCGGCGAGTCCTGTCCATGCGGTCGCACTTGGCCGCTGATCAGGATCGAGGGCCGGGCCCACGACTGCCTCTGGACACGCTCTGGAAGAGTCATCACTCCTCGGCGGCTCGGGCTCGCCCTCTCGGAGTCCGTCGATGAGGCGAGCCAATACCAGATTCTTCAGGATCGCGAGGATCAGCTGAGTGTCCTTGTCGTTCCAACCGGGGGGTTCGACGAGCCGATGCGTGCGCGGATTCGATCGGGGCTCGAGAAGCTCGTGGGAAGGGAGTTCACGGTGCGCGTCGAGGCCGTGGAGCGGATCGCTGCAGACCCTTCTGGAAAGCGACCTCTCATAAAGACGCTGAAACGTGCTTGAGTCTGACCCAGTTCGCGCGCTGACGTCACTCGACGCGGCGGTTGTCGCGGTCCCGCTGGGCGCTCGTGCGACTGTGTCGGCGAGTGTCGTTGGGAAGTTGGTGGAGCTGCCGCCGCTGCTGCTGCTCTTCACTGCAATTCCGCGAATTCTCGGGCCGTCACGATTCGGAGATTTCGCCCTGGGATTCTTCACGGTGACGCTCGGGTCCGCCTGCGTTGCGCTCAGCGGCGCCGCCCTCATGTCGAGGTTCGTTGCTGCTGCCCCCCGTGAGGAACGCCATGGCTTGGCCTACGCTCTGGGCCGGGACCTGCTGACACGCCGGGTACGCCAGATCCTTGCGCTCGTTGCCTTTGGCACTTTGCTCTCGGCCATCTTCCCCGAGCGCCTCTCTGCGAGCTTAACGGGCGTCGTCCTTGCGGCGCTTTCTCTCGACCTTCTGGCAACGATTTGCTTTCAGGTCGCCCTCGGGCTCGGCAGGACAAGACTCTGGAGCTTCCGGTACGCCGTTCAGAACTCGACCATCCTCGTCTCGGCACTTTTCCTCACGTATCTCTTCGGACCCGGCGCAGCGATTGGTGGACTCTTGGTCGGATCCGCGGCGGCATTCCTTGTCGGAACGGCAGCCGTACTGAGGCCGCTTCGGGAAGTTCGGGCGGCGCAAGCGGAAGTTCCGAAATTGCCGGCCGTTGCCTCGCGGTTTCGCAGGCTCAAAGGGCTCAGCAACGTCCTCACGCAGCTTGCCCACCGCGGCGGGGTCATTCTCGTAGCAGTGCTGACGGGCTCCAAGGTGGAAACCGGCTATGCCGGTCTTGCAATTGGGACTGGGCTGACGGCGACGTACGCGATCTGGCAGGTGTTCACCGTCCAGTTGCCGGCACACTCCGAGCACACGATGCATAACCGTTTCGCTGCGGAGCGAGTGCTGCGTCGGTTCGCTGAAAAGACGGAACTGGTATGCGTCGCTCTCGTTCTGCTGGCAGTCGCAGTTCTCAGTCCCGTTGCGTCCTTCTTTCTCGGGCATCGCTTCAACGGCGCCCGAGAGGCGTTCACGCCGGCGATTGCACTAATTCCGCTGGCCCCACTGACCGCCCTGGGGAGTCAGATGACGACTCTCCGCCTGCGGCCGGAGATCGAGGCAGGTGCAACCGCTGTCGGAGCCGTTGTGTTCTTTGCAGTGGCAGGTGCCGCCATCCCTGTGTGGAGTGCAACGGGGGCAACAATGGCACTTCTCGCGAGCGTGCTCACGACGACAGCAGTGTTGACTCTCTGCTTGCGGGATGCAATGAGCCTGCGCATGACCGCACTCGGGCTCGTCTCCGTCCCAATCGTCCTCGCACTTCACGCCGTCTCATAGCATGGCCGACCACAAATGAACACGCAGCCGGGTGGTGCAGGCGGACCGACAAACCCGGGCGACGTCGCCTTCGATTCCAGCACCGGCGTCACTTCCCGAAAGCCAGCCTGCTCGACTCGGCAGCACAGGACCGCTGCTCGACTCACCTCCTTTGCGGTTTCGCGAGAGCTTGTCTGGGCGCTGATCGCGCTCGGCGCGGTCGTCCGGGTTCGCGAGTACCTGGCAAACCGATCGCTGTGGCTCGACGAGTCGTTTCTTTCGCTCAACTTGATCGAGAAGCCGATCGAGAAGCTGTTTGGCCCGCTCCAGTTCAACCAGGCCGCCCCGCCGGGCTTCCTGCTGATCGAGAAGCTCGCGATTGAACTCTTTGGGCCGAGTGAGTATGTCCTGCGCGCGTTTCCCCTTGTCTGCGGGCTTGTCGCGGTTCCGCTTTTTGCGGCTCTCGCTCGGCAAGTCCTTCCACCCATTGCAGTTCCGGTAGCGCTGGCCCTCTTCGTGCTTTCGAGCTTCCTCATCTACTACTCCTCCGAAGTGAAGCCGTATTCGGCTGATGTTGCCGTCACGGTCGCCTTCGGCCTAATCACGATCGGGCTCACGCAGGGGAGCACGGCACCTCGAGCACTTGTGCTCGCCGCTGTGGGCGGAGCTCTCCTGATACAGATCAGTACCGTCGGCGTGATCGTCGCCGCGGCCTCCGGCATCGTGCTGGCGGCCGGCTCAGCACTACGGCGATCCTGGGCGACGCTGCGTGCACGCGCCATCGTGGTAACGCCCTGGGCGATCAGCGCAGCGGCCTTTCTCTGGGTCTACCGACGAAATACTTCTCACTACACATTTGGTGAAGACACGTTCGCGAGAGCCCCGACTTCGCGGTCCGATTTCGTGTGGTGGGGCGGGCCGCTCAAGTCGCTTGCCTGGCTCATCGACCTGTACCACACGATGCACGGGCCGACCGCGGTCATCACGGCTCTCGCAGCGATCCTTGCCTGCGCCGGAGGGGTCGTCCTCCTGCGACGAGACCGGGTCATCTTTGCACTGTCTGCACTGATCGTTGCTTTCCTGCTCGTTGCTTCGACTCTGCACAAATACCCTCTCGTGCCGCGGACACTGCTCTTTCTCACGCCGGCGCTGATCCTCGTCATCACGCTCGGGCTCGCAACAATCGCCGATCGAATGGGCGGTCTCCGTGCTTCGGTTCTGTTACTGCCAACCGCCTTACTTCTTGCATTCCCAGCCGCCGACGCGGTCGGAAACTTCGCTCATCCGAAGCGGCCCCAGGATATGAAAGGCAACTTGCGTTTCATCGCTCAACATTGGCGGCCGGGCGACACGCTGTACCTTCACTATCCCACGCAGTTCGCCTTCGCTTACTACAACGAGTGTGACTGTTTCAGCGTGCCGGTGGTATCCGGTAACTCGCCGTTGTGGCCCGTTCGTCGTGCGGGCGCTGCGAAACCTTGGATTCAGATGCCGCGCGCGCTGATCTCCAGAAGTACAAGGCTCATCGTCGGACGTTTCGCAGGAGAGTACTATCCCGGGATTTACCGAGACGACGTCGCCGCGATCCGTGCGCACAGGCGTGCGTGGATTCTCATGACCTTCGTCGCGAGCGATGACGAGTTGAGCTTCGTCCGGCGCGACCTTCTTTCACGCCTCGATCGCAGCGGCAGGCGGGTGCTGTCCCGACGGACGAGAAGCGCCTGGGTCTACCTGTACCGGTTCTCGAAGCCCTAGCCCGAACTCCGCTGCCGTTTCCTCCAGTCCGCGAATCGGGCATTGAGCTCGAGCATCAATGCGGTAGGGACGGCCGCAACGCCCACGACATGATGAACGACGTGAAGGGGCACCCCGACCACGACCTGGCGCCAGTCGCGCGATCTGACCAGGAGCGCGTAGAAGGAGCGGTTGGCGGCAAGGAGTATCCCGGCGGCCCCCACGGCAGTGCGGGGCTTCCTGGCCAAGAGCGACGCCACGACGAGGATGCTGGCCGCGGCGCTCAGGCGGTGCCGCCAGCCGAGGTTCAATGCTGACGACGACGCCGAGCGATTGTTCACGAGCAGCCGTATCCACGGAACACCGCGACCCGCAAAATCTGTGTAGATCATGTTCGCGAGGGTCCACTGCTTCAGGTGCTTTCCCTGGACGGCTGGGTCGAGGAGGATCTTCGCGGAATTCGATTCGACAAGTCGGATTCCCAGGTCGACGTCCTCTAGGTAGCGCAATCGCTCGTCGAATCCTCCGACCGCGTGGAAAGCGTTGCGACGTAGAGCGCCGAGACCTGACCAGAACGTCGTAGCCGGCCCGCCGCCCTCGTGGTGGACGTGGTGGTGAAGAAGATTCCTGAAATCCGAGACCCGGCCGTGACGTTCGGGATCGTCGTCGTAGGACCCGAAGAGCGCCACGAGCTCGTCGTCTTCCTCGAACGCTCGCATTATCCGCGCGAACGCGTCTTCATGCACTTCCACATCCGAGTCGACGAACACCAATAGATCACCAACCGCCGATTGCACGCCAAGGTTCCGAGCTGCCGCCGGGCCGAGCCCGACTGGTTCGCGGATGACGATCAGCTCGTCATGCGGCCCGAGCGCCCTTTTTGCCGCGCGTACGCAGCGGTCAAGCGTCGTCGGTTGATCGGTCGCGGGGACAATTGCGGATATGCGCACGAACGTCAGCCTAGAGGGATCTCAGCAACCCCCGGATCTCCGGGAACGTGAATGCAAGCCAGACGGCAGACGCAAACAGCCCACGCGCCACCAGTGGTCCCGGCGCCAGAAAGCCGACGACTACCGCAACGGAGGCGGCGAGCGTCGTGGCTAGGGCCTGGGGCGATAGGGACGTGACCCCGAAGAGGCCGGGCATTCCGGCGCGCTTTCTGGCGATTCGCACTGTAAGCAGGGCTCCGAAGAGCGAGCCAAAGCCGAGTCCAAGGACCGGCGCCCATTCGTCGATCCACCAGATCATTGTGAGCATAAGGCCGATGCCAACCGCCGACGTCAGCACTTGGATGCTTAGTAGATTCCGCGCTCTGCCGTACAAGATGACGTAGACGTAGGGAACTGTTGCGACGACGGAGGTCGTCACCAGCAGAATGCTTGTTGCGGCAAGGGTTCCGGCGCGCTGTCCGACGTCACCGAAGAGAGTTGGAAAGACGAAGTAGACGACGATCGCGGCATAGATTCCTGTAGCGATGCCGACGCCGAGGAAGCGCCTCCAAAGGTCATCGGCGCGACGAGCCGCGAGCTCCTCGTCGTGGCTCAGGTGGCCGAGGCTCGGGAGAATCGGCCGGGTAAATGCCAGCCCGGCACCGAACCATTGTGCTGACGTTCGTAAGGCGATGTCGAGCGGAGCGACCGCCGCGGGTCCTGCGACGGCTGCAAGCAACAGCCGACTGATGGGGTCCACCGACAACGCAACGATTGACCCGGTCTGTGTCGTCAGCGCATACGCGACGACGTTACGCCAGGCAGATTTTCCTGGTCTGCTAACCGGGATCGTCCACCTCCATTCCCTCGCCAGGAGCAATGCGTAGGTGATCAGCAGGCCGAATGTGTTCGCGAGGAGGACGATGCTGAGGGCTTCGAGCTTTCCTGCCGAAACCAGCACGACGGCCGCAGCGGCGGCAGCGAAGGAAACCGTGCCGATCGTTTGAACCACGCGACTGAGCGCGACCTTCCCGGCACCCTCCAGCGCAGATTGAAAGACCTTGGACAGAAGAAGCGCCACCAGCGCGCAGGCGGCAGCCCGAAGGGCGAAGGCGGATCCGTCCACTCCCAAATACTTCTCCCACCTTCCTGCCAGTGGAATGATCGCGATTGCGATGGTCGCGCCGACCGCACCAACAACTGTCAGAGCGACTCCGATGGCCTCCTCCGCATCCCGCAGCCTCTTCCCGTGCGCTAGGGCGACGAACCGGGAGATCGTCAGAGACATACCGAAGTCGACAAGGGTCACATAATTGACAAGACCGCCGGTGAGCACCCACGCCCCATACTGCTTCGCCCCCAGCACGCGCACGAGAATCGGCAGCAGAGCCGTCACGGCTACGAGGGACACCCCATAGCTCGTGAGCGAGACGACCGCCTGGTTCTGATTCAGCGTTAGGCGCCTGCGGCCCGTCGTCTGTACCGTCTCGGCAGGTCGAATCTGGTTTCCCTCCCCGTTGAGCATTTGTGAAATTGCCGGTTCGCTTCAGCGTCCGGTTGGCGCACCGCTGTCCGTAACAGCTCGCGCTTGCGTCCGCGGTAAGGCTCGCTCTCCTGCCGAGATAACCACGGCTCGCCTTAGGATGGCTCCGTTTCCAAGCGAAATCAACGGCCACAATCTCCGCTATAGGCAGATGCCTTACCCTGCGGAGCAAGTCGCTCGAACAAGCGCTTAACTTCGAGGCCGCCCGAAGTCCAGTTGAGCCGTGAGCGATATTCCTCGTGGGACCGGAGGGCCAATCGCCGATAGGACTCTAGGCTCGACAAGCCTTCACGTATAGCGTCGGCGAAGTCCGACGGCGGGGCTTCGACGTCCAGGATCATCCCGTTCACACCGTCGCGTACGATTGTCGGAATCCCACCGACCTTTGTCGTGATGCACGGCACGCCGAAGGCGTTTGCCTCGCAAAGCACGACGGCGGAGCATTCCGCCCGGGAGGGCAGAATCAGGAAATGCGCCTGCTCGAAGAGCGAGTAGAGAGAAGCGCGGCCCGCGGCAGTTCCCTTGTCGATGAAGCCGTGAACGTCGACGAAACGGTCTAAATCGGGCTGGAGCGTCGGAACCGATCCGACGACGGCCAGCCTTGTCTCAAGCCCTCCCTCGTTGAGCAGACGCGTTGCTTCGACCGCGACATCTCCTCCCTTTCGTAGCCACTCGATCCCGATGAAGAGCAAGTTGCAGCGGTCATGCGGACGCGCTTCTATCAGCCTCGCGACCTCGGCAACCTCCGGCTCTCGTTCCAGATTGGCGCCGAAGGGAACGACATGGATCTTTGCTGGATCGGCTCCGTAGTGTGTCACGGCGCTCGCGGCGGCCCACTCCGAGGAGTACAGCGCCAAGTCGGCGCGCTCGAGTGCCATTCGTTCCATCTTTTCGCCCGCCTGGATCGAAGTCTTCGCGAGATTGACAAAGCCGGGATAGAAGTCCTGCATCGCCGCGAACGTGGCATCGGTCCAGAATACGAGGGGGTGGGGGACGTCGATGTAGGCAATCGGGATCGTGCCCGGGCTGAATACCAGGTCCACGTTTGCCGAGGCGACCAGCTTTTCGACCTGGTGGGCATAGCTCCGGCCCACCAGCGGATCGCGCTCCGGAAGATAAGTGCGGCGTCCCATGTAGCGGTGGAGGACGCGTCTTCCGGCGATCACCGGAGAGTTTGCCATCGCAAGAGGCCCGAGCGGCTCGACCACACAGCCGGCCCGCTCGAGACACCGACGGACGAAGTAACCAAGCCCGGACCAGTTCTTCACGTCCCTCGAGTCATAAGTCGTGACATACCCGACGCGCATCCAACGATTGGTACCACGCCGGGTTGATTGGTGAGGATCTAGGCGTCCGGCGAGGCGGGGAAAGGGGCCGATACAGTCTGCGCGCCGATGCGAGGCAAGCGCACAATCTCCGAACGCGATCGCCGACGCGTCCTCATTCTCGTGGAGAACGCGTCCGTCCCATTCGACCGTCGCGTTCGCCAGGAATCGCTAGCGCTGAAAGATGCGGGCTACGAGGTAGTAGTGATCTCACCACAGGGGGCTGGCGTCGACTGCGAAGCGTACGAGCTCTATCACGGAGTTGAGATTCACAGGTTTCCGCTCCGCAACTCCGGCGGCGGCACCGCAGGCTATCTGAGGGAATATTCGAGCGCTCTCTGGTCGATCCGGCGCCTCATGCAGCGACTCGCTGCCGCTGGGCGATTCGGCATCGTGCACGCGTGCAACCCTCCGGACCTCCTGTTACCCGCGGCCTGGCCGTTGAAGCGTGACGGCGCGCGTCTGGTCTTTGACCATCACGACCTGGCGCCAGAACTCTACGAGTCGCGATACGGACGCCGCGACATCTTCTACCACGCGCTGCTCGGGGCAGAGCGTCTGGCCTTCCGGGTCGCGGACGTGGTGATCAGCACTAATGATTCCTATCGTCGCATCGCGATCGAGCGGGGAAGAAAGCGGCCCGAGGATGTTTATGTCGTGCGCAATGGACCCGACCCGGAGCGCTTCAGGCCGGTCGAGCCGGACGAATCGATGAAGCGAGGACGTCGCTTCCTGATCGCGTATCTCGGCCTGATGGCACCGCAAGACGGGATTGATTGTGCCTTACGCGCACTTGCACGTCTTCATGCCGAGCGCGACGACTGGCACGCGGTGTTCATGGGGGACGGCGACGTTCTGCAGGACATGCAACAGCTCGCGAAGGAGCTAGGTCTGGAGGATGCGGTCGAATTCACTGGTCGCGTGGGAGACGACCAGATCCTGCCGACGCTGTCCGCGGCGGATGTGTGCATTGCACCGGAGCCCTGGAATCCACTCAACGAGCAATCGACCTTCGTGAAGGTCGTCGAGTACATGGCGATGGCCCGGCCCGTTGTTGCCTTTGACTTGAGAGAGACGCGAGTCTCCGCAGGCGATGCGGCCCTCTATGCTCCTCCGGGTGACGAGGCGGCATTCGCCCGTCAGGTTGGCGTGCTTCTGGACGATCCGGAGATGCGGCGGACGCTAGGCGATCGTGGCCAAGAACGCATGGCACGCGAGCTCGGTTGGCATCGCTCGCGCGAGGAGTTGCTGAGAGCGTACGCAGGAGTATTTGATGGCGACCACGACAACTGAGTTGGCAGGATAGGGGCGGTTCTTCGAGTTGTTCAGCGGGCACCCTCTGGCGTTTCGGTCTCCACGTCTTCTCGAGCGCCGAGTGTCTCCAAGTCGAGCCTGGGGGCGAGCTGTTTATAGAGGTAGAGCAGGGAGTCCGCGATCACGTCCTCCGTCAGCCGGTGAGAGACCGCGCGGCCGTTGCTTCGTCGTGGCTCCAGCAGACAGTCGACCAGCGCTGTGGAAACGGCAGTTATCGATGGCTCACAAACATATGATGGCTGCACGTCTTGGAGCAACTCGGCAACGTCTCCGGCCGCGGTTGCCACAACCGGAAGGTTGCACATCAGTGCCTCCTTGACGACGTTCGGTGAACCCTCGATCGACGAAGTCAACAGCAGACAGTCTGACGCGTTCATGAGTACAGGGATCTGATTCGGAGTGATTCCAGCGGCCACTTTCAGCCGGAGATCTGGCAACCGCGATCGGGCGTCTTCGACGGCTCGTTCGGCGAGCCAGTAGCGTTTCCGTTGCACCTTTGGATCGCCCACGAAGAGAGCCACGCGGTTGTCGGCGGCCCAACCGAGTTTATGACGAGCGGCGTCGCGGTCGATCGGGCGGAAAAGACGAGTGTCGACGCCATTCGGCAGGACCGTGTTGCTTCTTCTTACAGCGGAGGGCAAAGCGCAGTGCATCTCCCTTGATTTCGTGATCGTATGACGAGCGAGCCGAGAGTGCTGTCGGAAGAGGCTGCGCCTCAGTCGACTGAGTAGAGGCACGCGACCGTCTGCGCCGGGAGTGCCGAGAATATCGTCGCCCAGATACGACACGAGCAAGGGAGCCCGACGATAGAAGGTCGCCGCAAGGGCTGCCTCGCCGCTGTGGGCGTGGACGAGCCGGTAGCGGCCCCGCTTCTTGACGACAGACCACCACCCCAACTCCACGGCTGCCAGTAGGTACGCCAACGGCGATCTGTACCCGCGGATGAAGACGACATCGCAGCGCAGACCGAGGCGGATGAGCGACTCCATCTGTCGCTTGATGAAGACGCAATAGGTGTCGTTGTCCTCATTCGGCCAACCGCTCGTGACCACGAGGACATCAGCCCGCTCGTCTTCGTGCTCCAGCGTGACGAAGGGCCTTCGAGTCAAGCAGCTGCTTGGGTGAGCGCACCGTTTGTCGCTACCCATTGCGCAAGGGCGTAGAAAACACTTCTGCGGCGGGCGAATCCCGGCGCGCCGGCTTCACCGAGGGCGGCCTCGACTCGTTCTGCAGAGAGCTCGGACAGCCCGAACAGCGGATGGGCCCATTGATCGTGTCGAGCAAGCAAACCGTGCTCTGTGTCGAACCAATCCGTCAGAGGTTGCGAGAAGCCTCGCTTTCGCTGGAAGCGCTTCGTCGGGGGGCAAAGCTCCCGTGCGAGCTCGGGCGGGAGGTGCCGCGCTGCTGCCTCCCGGTAAAGCCACTTTCGTTCGCCGAGCGGCGAGACCTTGTAGATGCTCGGCATCCGCTCGACGAGCTCGAGCATTGCGAGGTCGAGGAAGGGTACGCGCAGCTCGACCGACGAGCGCATCGCGCAATGATCGCCGACGATGAGTAGGTCGTCCGCCAACGACAAGCGAGCATCAACACGCAAGAGATCGTTGACAGCATCGCCTGTCTCAGCCAAGTCGACCCACCGCTCGATCGCAGCGCGGGCCAACTCCGATGTCGTCGCGCTGGCGCCGCGCACGAGCTGGTCGATTTCGGCACCCGGTAGCACCGAGAAGATCTCGACGTAGCGTTGAGTCCGATCCCGAGTCGAAAGAATGCGATCGAGGCGTCCTGCAGACTCAGAACCGAAAGTCCGCCTGGTGACTGTCCTGCTGAGCGACGGCCAGAAGCGTCCGATGCGGTACAGGCGCTCGCTCATGTGGCGCGGATAGCCGCCTAATGGCTCATCCGCCCCTTGCCCGCACAAAACCACCTTGTGCAGGCGTCCGGCCTCCTCGCACACCCTTCGCACGAGGAGCGCGCTTGCGTTCGCGATCGGCTCCCCAAGCTGTCCAAGAACGGATGGCCATCCCTCGACGTATTCCTTGTCTTCCACGAAGGTCGCATCGTGTGGGACCTTCAACGCAGTTGCGGCGCGCCCCGCCGCAAATACCTCACTGGCGTCGCCTTCCGAGCGCATTCCGATGCTGTAACTCCGTGGGGCGTAGGGAAGATGGTCGGCCATCATTCCCGTGAGAAGTGACGAGTCGACGCCTCCCGACAAGAGCGATGCCACGGGCACGTCCGCCATCAGTTGACGTTTGACTGCCTGGCCGAGCTCGGCGATCAGGGCTTCACCCCATTCCCGCCGTCCGCGTGGCTCGGCGCTCGATCGGATTCGACACTCGAAGGGAATGAATTGCGGTTCACGGCCGGCGTCGGCGTTGCGAAGACGGACAAAATGCCCGGGCGGGAGCTTCCATGCTCGCCTGTCGATCGTGTACGGCGAGGGAATGAACCGGAAGGTGAAAAAGAGCTTGAGAGCCTCGGGCGAGATGTCCCACGTCACCCATTCGGCCTCTGCCGCCGCAGCGAGCTCCGAAGCGAACCAGGTCCGGCCAGCGGAGACGCCGACGTAGAGCGGCTTTACCCCGATCGGGTCCCGGACCAGTAACAATTCGCGACGGCGAAGATCGATGATTGCGAATGCGAAGATTCCGTTCAACCGTCCGAAGAGATCCTCTTGCCACTCTTCCCAGCCGTGGATGAGGGTCTCGGTGTCGCACCGCGTTCGGTAGGAGTGGCCGAGTGCCTCCAGTTCCTGTCGCAATTGAGCATGGTTGTAGATCTCGCCGTTGAATGCGATCCAGACGGTGCCGTCCTCATTTCCCATGGGCTGCCCGCCGCCATCGATGTCGACGATGCTGAGGCGCCTGTGGCCGATCACGACGTCGGCGGGCCCGTCGAGGCTCGCTGCCGGACACAAACCTGACTCGCTACCTGCAAGCCTCCAGAATCCGACTCCATCGGGCCCACGGTGCTCGAGCGCCGCGGTCGCCGCGCGCACGCTCGTCCCGGCGGTCGGATCCGCGGACCTCGAGATGATGCCCGCGATGCCGCACATCAGTCGGCTCTCCTCACGGCGTAGGAGCTCGAGGGGGACGGCTCGCGACTGCGCATGGTGCATAGGATACGCACCTAGGAGAGGGGCAATTGGGTGGCGGAGGCCTGGAGGCGACCGGTGAACCGCCAGGCCAGGGGTGCGCACGATTACTTCGAAGACGGAGCCTATCTTTCGGGAAATCCGGTTGTGTCGATCAGGGCGCAGCTCGTATCGGAATTCCTTTCCGATCTGCGTAACAGCGAGGTTCTTGATCTCGGATGTGGAGACGGCTCGATCTCGCGGAGTCTCCTGGATGCCGGAAACCGCCTGACGCTCGTCGACTTCTCCGACGCGATGTTGCGGCGTGCGCGCGAGACGGAGCCGCCAGGGGCCGACGGCCGAGTTCGCTACGTGAATGCTGACATCCTGGAGTGGACGGTAGACCGGTGCTATGACGCGGTCCTCTGTATCGGCGTGCTCGCGCACGTCAGCTCGGCAGCCCGTGCCTTGGAGCAGGCCGCGGCGGCAACCAAGCCAGGCGGTCGCTGCCTCGTACAGATCACGGATCAAGGTCGCCCACTAGGGTGGCTGCTCACCCGCTACGGTCGAATGCGTCAGCGTGAGGGCTATCGCCTCAACGAGCTCTCCGGCTCGGCGCTCCTTGCACTCGGGGCGACGCATGGGCTCGCGCCGATTGCATCGAGACGCTACGGTTTTCTTGTGCCGCCGAGCGGTCGGCTCCCGTACCGGTGGCAGACTCGACTCGAAAGCCGGTTCGCGTTCACCTTCTTATCGCGTGCCGCCGCGGAGCTTCTCGTGATGTTCCGCAAAGAGCCCGGGCCAGCAGCGATTTCTCCTAGAGGCAGCCGGCCGCCGCACTGAACGTGGTGGCTATGCAGAAGCCGTCGTGCCAGATCGACAAGGGAACCGTCGACGCGCCTCGATAGGCGCCTTCCTTATCGACTGTGACCGAGTTCGTGTTTGGGGAGGATCCCGGACTCCACTGCACTGTGGGGAAACCACTGATAGACACTGTCTTGGTCCACGACGCCTCGCCCTTGACTCGGTGCCACGCCTCGATGACGCCAGACGAGTCGGCGGCCCATCGAGCGCGAATGATGATCTGGTGCCACACCCCGAGCGCCAGCCGCCCGCTGGGGACGAGGTACGTCTTAGGTACGCCACCGGTCGGCGCGTCGCCGTTGTTGTACTGGCATCCGCTGGGATTCACGCATGCGCCGCTCATTAGAATAAGTCGCACGTTGTCCGAGTGAGCGACGAGCGACAGAGCTCCTGCCCAGATGTTCTGAAAATTCAACTGCGCGATGGTCATCCCCCACCCGCCCGGTTCAACCCAGTCTGTCGGGAAGCGAACGTCTAGAGCGTAATACTCATCTGCTCCGAGACTGAGGGTCCGCTGCCGTAGGACTTCACATGCGGACTTGATGCCGGACGCTGGGAGATCGAACCGGCCCGCGAAAGGACCTTGAGTGACGACGCTCGAAACGGCGTAGAAGGCGCCGCGGGTGAAGGTTGAGTCCGATGCAACGCCTGTATTTGCACACTGGGCGTTCCAGGTCCACTGACTGTAGTTGCCCGTGTCGAAGTTCCCATTGAAGATGACACGACCGTCTGTAGTTGTCGTTGTCGTGGGCGTCGTCGTCGTCGCCTGCGAAGTGGTTGTCTGAGTTGTCGTTGTGCTCGGGGTCGAGGTTGTTGACGGCGTGGTCGTCGCCTGCGAAATGGTTGTCTGAGGTGTCGTTGTGCTCGGGGCCGTCGTCGTCGACGAAGTCGTCGTCGTCGTAGTGCCAGGGGTTGGCGCGGGGGAGTCTGATGCGACTGACGTCGCATCGGACGCGGCGACAGTGGAGCCGTTCTTGTTTGTTGCGGTCACGATGACACGGACCGTCGAACCGACGTCGCTGCTCACGAGTCTGTAGCTCTGCCCATTCGCCCCCTGTATGGAAGAGCACAGAGCTCCACCTCCGTCGCATCGGGCCCAGGCGTAGTCATACGTCGGGGACGGTCCAGTCCAGTTGCCCGGATTGGCATCGAGCTGCTGGCCGAGCTTCGTCAGGCCGCTGATGGACGGAAGGCTCATAGTGAGCGGAGCCAACTGACCAGGCGCTGCCGAAGGGCCGGCACTAGCGCTTGAAGCAGCTACGAGGACGAGGACAATGGCGACTGGCCAGGTGCGGCGGCCCATGTGCCCGGTATCGGCGCGGCCGCAGAAATCTTTACCCGCCCTCCTGCTGCGTTACGAGATTTCACTCATTTTGGGTGAATGTTGACTCGAAAGCGCTGGTTGATACTTGCGGCTCGCCGGGGAAACACAAACGTTTTCTGGCCGCCACGCTTTCCAGCTGAGCACCGACGATTAGAATCAGTCCATCCCGAGCCCACCTAGCTCGGGACGTCCACCATGAGAGAAGCGATACCACCTCCGACTCACGCCGGGCTCTCACCCTACGGCGCGGGGCACCCAACGCGATCTCGGCGCGATCTGAATCTCGACGGAGTGCGTGGGGTGGTCGTCGCAGTTGCGGTCGGAATTATCCTTGCGCTCGTTGTCGCTTCCGGGGGTCGCCTGCTGTGGCTCCTCGTCTTAGCGAGCGCGTTCGGGCTCGCTCTCTCGCTCAAGCCGGACGTCTTCATTGCCGGAGCGCTCGTCGTCGTCGGCCTTTCGAGCGTCCTCGAGCAGTACGCCCTACACCTGGGGTCGGCGACCTTCTATCCGACCGACATCGTCGTCGTGCTGGCCTTCGCTCGAAGCCTGCGTCCGGCTGACCGGCTTCCGTCGATGCGGGTGGTCGGGCCGACGCTCGCCGCCGCGACCGCTGTCTGGGCACTGTTGATGGTCGTCGCCGGCATCCGAGGCTTGAACGCCGGCGAGTCGATGATCACGATCATCCGTTACGAAACCGCGCTCTTGTATTTCCCGGTTCTCTACTTTGCAATGTCGCGGTTACTGCGGGAAAGGACCTTCAGCCCAGCGCGGCTGTGGTTCCTATTGAGCGTGGTTGCCGTTGGTTTTGTCATCTGGATGTTTGTGATGAGGATTCTCAATATTCCTTTCGAGAACGTCAGTGCAGGCGGTGCGCGTCTCGGAGAAGTCACGACAAGCCAAGGTTCTGTCGTCAGGCGTGACTTCGGATCTGCAACAGCTTTCATCATCTACCCAACGCTCGCATTGACGGCGGTTGCTGCGATGGCCCATTCCTCGAGGCGTATGACCGCTACCGCACTCGCGTTCGTCGGCGTGGTCGCAACGCTCGTCACGCTGATCCGTGCCGAGATCTTCGGCATGCTACTCGGCATTGCCGTGATTCTCATCCTACGCACTCGAGGTGAAGCGCGAACATCTCGACTCTTTACCGGAAGCGCGCTGGCGGTCGGGTTTTGCGCCGCGATCTTGACTTTGGCTTACATCAATCCCCAGGTGCGAGATGCGATCGTCGAGCGCACGCTCCCTGGGATCGCAAGCGAATCGACGAGCGCAGATCAGACCGCCGAATATCGGATGAAGGCTCTTAGGTTGGGGACGAAAGTGGCAGGGCGCCATCCAAACGGCATCGGCTTCCGGAACGAAGACGCATTGGTGCGATCGGAGATCGATCCCGGATATCTCGGTCACTCTGTACCCGCATGGCTGCTCGTCTTCATGGGTTGGCCCGGCTTGATCGCCAGCGTCGTCGCCCTCGCAGCCCTTCTTGCCACGAGCTTCCGGGTGCCTTCCGAGATACAGTGGTTGCACCCCGCCTTCGTCGGCATCATCCTGATGCTCGTCGTCTACTCGTTTGGCGCGGCCGGCCTCGTCAGTCAGCCTTGGGTGATCGTTCTCGCCGGGATGGCTATCGCGCTGCGCTTTTCGCTCGGTAGGCTCCCCTCTTGAGGGCGTTCGCAGAGACCGCCGACGTAGCGGTCGTCATCCCTGTCCACAACCGCCGTAGCCATACGGCATCTTGCGTGAACCAATTACGCCGGCTCGACGCGCCGGATCTCATGGTGGTCGTCGTGGATGATGGCTCGACGGACGGCACCGCGTCGTACTTGAACACCAACCATCCAGACGTGCACGTTGTAAACGGCTCCGGAAGCCTATGGTGGAGCGGCGCCGTGGATCTCGGCTGCCGTTTCGCGATCGACCACGGCGCTTCTCGCATCGTGTTGATCAACAACGACAACCTTGATATGTCGCCGAACCTGATTCTCGAGCTCGAGGGTGTGCTCGACAGGCACGGAGGGCTTGCCGGTGCCGTCATCGTCGAGGATCGTCCATCCGGTCGACGCGAGGTCGTGGCGGCGGGGGGAACCTTGGATTGGCGTGGGCGCGGTCTCGAGCTTCGCGAGGGCCCGCGTTACGCGGTCGAGCATCGAGCCCGAGCAGAAGAGGTCGAGTGCGATTGGCTATCGGGTGCAGCGCTTGCGTTTGGCAAAGACGTCTTCGTGAAGCTCGGCGGCTTTAATACGCGACGCTTTCCGCAGTACCGAGGCGATGTGGACTTCACGACACGCGCAGGGCAAGCCGGCTACAAATGCACGGTTACCTATGCGGCCTGGGTCTTGAACGACACGACGAAGACCTGGATCAACTTTCGGCGACGATTGACGTATCGAGAATTCCTCTTGGGGCTCGTTTCTTTGAGGTCTGCCTACAACGTGAGGGAAACGGTCCTCTTCGCCTGGCGCCATTGTCCGAAGCGGTGGTTGATCCGCTACCTCCTCTTCTTCTATCTCCGGTATGCCTACGCGTTTTGGAAGACGAGGCACCGGCTACCCTCGGAGGCCGTCTACCCGCAGCCGGGCCCGTCGGCCTAGACGTCATTTGACGTTGTCGAGCCGCAAGTGATCACCGTCTAGATTGAGACTGGCACTCGTTCTGTGGTCCGGACTGCTAGGAGGAGCCGAGCGCTTTACTGCCGACCTCGCCGTGCAGTTGAAACGGCTAGGCGTGCTTCCGACGGTGGTCTTCCTGGGCTCGCACAGTCCGTTGTCGCGACTTCTCGAGCATGGCCGGATTCAGTTCGAGTGCCTGGACTTTCCGCGTGGCTCCGGCGTCCTGCTGCAGCCGAAGACATTCGCTCGCGTCGTCTCAGCGCATGGTCCGGATGGGGTGATCTTGGATTCCATCGGATATGCGCCTATCGCCCTTCGCACTTCCGGCTATCGCGAGCGAGTCGTGTCGGTCGAGCACGGATCGCTTATCGAGCGCGGACTCTCGCCGCGAAAGCGGCTAGTACGCGCGATCACTCGCGTGGGCGGTGCATGGGCGACCGATATCGAGGTTGCCGTGTCCGACTTCCTCCTACGGACGCTTGCTCGCCGCACCCACGCGAGACAGTTGGTCCGAATACACAACGGAGTCGACTTGGACGAATACAAGCCGCGCGCTTTGCCGAGTCGTGATGTGTTCACGATTGGCTGGGCCGGACGGATGGTCTGGGGTAAAGGTGTGTTCGAACTACTAGCGGCTACGGCCGCTGTTGCCAAAGAGACCCCTGTGCAACTGGTACTTGCCGGAGATGGCCCCGATCGAGCGGCAATTCGTCGCTCCGTCGAGCGCCTCGATCTCGAGCAGGACGTCATCTTTACGGGAACCGTGCTGGACATGTCCTCGTTCTGGGCGCAGTGTGATGCGGCCGCGTTTCCGACGAATGGCTTGATCGAATCATTCGGGCTCGCCGCCGTAGAGGCGATGGCATGCGGTAAACCTGTGGTCGCGTCACGAAGCGGTGGTCTTGCAGAAGTTGTCGAGGACGGAAGGACGGGCATTCTGGTCGAGCCCGGGGATGTCCAGCGCATCGCAGCAGCGCTTAGAAGATATGCCCATGACGAATCGCTGCGGGCAGAGCATGGACGCCAGGCTCGGGCTGACTGCGAGCGAAGGTTCGACATCAAGATAGCCGCGAGAAGGTATCTCGCCCTTTTCGAGCGGTGAACACCCAACTCATCCACCTGAAGTACATCGTGCGCTGTCCGGCATGCTCGGGGGGCCTCATTTGGCACTCGGGGTCGGCGAGATGTGATCTCTGCGATCTTGAGTTCCTCGTGGTCGACGACGTCCCCGTTCTGATCGCGGACCAGATTCCCCAAAGAACTGAAGGCCCGGACCACGCGGGGTTACTGCAGTTCTTGCCACCGCGCTTACACCCGATTGCTAACAGCTCAAGACGATTTGTTCGGCCATCCCTTGTGCACCGATCCCGGCACACAAGATCACTGACGCACGCTTTTACTGCATCGTTCCCCTCCGATGCGACCTTGCTGAACGTGGGGGCCGGCGCGTCGAACTACGGGGAGAATGTCATCAATCTCGACATCGTCGCAACCCCTGGAATCCATGTTGTTGGCTTGGCCGAGCATCTACCGTTCAGGGACGCCGTCTTCGATGGAGTTCTCTTCCAAGCCGTTCTCGAACACGTCGGTGACTCGGGGCAGGCACTGGGCGAGATTCGGCGCGTTCTTCGACCAGCAGGCGCCGTTTTCATCGAGATCCCGTTCATGCAGGGATATCACCCGGCTCCGCACGACCACCGACGGTTCACGGAGCAGGGCCTTCGCGTTGAGCTGGAGCAGCATGGCTTTCTCGTGGATCGGACTGGAGTAGCAGTCGGGCCGGCGTCCGCTATGGCGTGGGTGACTGGGGAATTCCTCGCGCTTCTCGTGTCAGGTCGAAGCGGGCGCATATACCGGATTGCGCGCCTGGCGACCGATTGGCTGGCTTGGCCGATCAAGTGGGCTGACAGTTGGCTCGACACCCATGAGATGGCCCACGTAATCGCCAGTGGCGTCTGGGCAAGTGCAAGAAAGCCCGCTGATCAGGACTCATCGTTCGACGGGCCGAGAGGCTCGCACCATACGCCGTGAGCTGTCGCCCGGAAAGATTCTCGCCGTCAACGCTAAGTATGCGACACGCACGATCGGGCAGCCTGGTCCCGGCGAACACGCAACGAAGAGATCGCGATCGATGGAGATCTGAGCTCTCTCTGTTCCCAGACCGTTCGAGCGAGTGGGCCGGACCATGTTCGCTTCGGCTCGCTACTTCGTCCGTGTGCGGACCGCTCAGGCCCTGCCGACGACGTTCGTCTCAGTTGGCTAGAGCGCGCGAAAGGGGCGACGAGGGACCCTCCGCTTCATCGTGAGCTCATACGCGCAGCTTCGACTTGTGCTTCGGCCTTGGCGAATGTCTCATGTGTCAAGGAGCGGCGCTGCTCGATCGTTGCGGATGACCAGAGGTCGTGGTCCAGGGTGGCCGTAATCGCGTCCCCGATGCGGCCGAGCACACGGCGGAGGGCGAGAGCAACGAGCATCGCCAAAGCGACGAAGGCGCCCGCTCCGGTAACTATCAGGAGCCACGGGGTGTGCTTGACGCTGGCACGTCCTCTCGAGCCCGTTCGGAGCTTCGCGAGAGCGACTAGGTGGTGCCAATGCCCAGGCTCCGCGATCGAGCAAATCAGTGACGTCTTCGGCGATGCGTCCAAGAATTCCTGCCAGGAGGAGGCCTGCGAGCGTAGAGAGTATGACGAGTGCTACTCCGGCAGCTATCCAGGTCCAGATGCCCATCTTCCCTCAGTATCGACAGGAGACTCCTGGCTCCTTAGCCGGAGATCACTGGAGGATTCGAAAGCGATCGATGCCGATACGGAGGCTTTGCGATTGGCCGTTGTCCCATTTTACGAGGATCTGCAGCTGGTCCGAGTAGAAGACCGTTCCGTGCAGACGTACGCCCATCTGGGCCCGGAGCAGCTCGATCCGGTCACCTTTATTTGGGATCCCGCTCGGGTCGTCCTCATTATTGTCCGCCCGCATACAAGCTGGCATCGGCAGGTGGCTGGAGCTGCTTGAGACCGGGCGCGCTTGCGTGCCTTTTGAGGTCGTCGGGAGAAGCTGCTAGCTTCGACCCCGGCCTTGCAGCCGGAGCCCGTCAGCCCAGAGCTCGTACTGATCGACCCTGAGCTCGCTCGACGTGAGCGAGCACGGCTCGAAGAGAAGGCCTACCTCCAAAGCGTGCTCGACGTCGCCGCTCTCAGGCGCGCCGCGGAAAGTCAGCCGCCCGTGGCAGAGCCGGTACGTCGCCGGGGGCAGTGGCGTGATGCATCGACCTTTGCCAAGCGTCGCCTTGTTCCGGCCGCTCTTTTGTGCAGTCTGGCAGTGAATGGGTTTCTGGTCGCGCACTTCGTGGCTCGCAGCGGCGGCCAGGAGGCCGCGCAGGTCGCGGTTCGAATGGTGACGCTCAGTGAGAGTGCGCCGACTGAGCGTGCGCCGACAGTCCGGCAGTCCCGACGGTCCCGACAGTCCCGCCCGTCTCCACCGCGTCGACAGCGGTACCGAGTACGAAGAGCGCAGTCGAACGCAAAGTCGTCGCGTTGATCCTCTCGGCGCCCGCCCGCAAGTTGCCCCGCGCGTTCATCGACTCGACCACGGGACTCGTGAAGAACAACGTTCAGGTCGTCTGCAGGAAGAAGCAGCGGAAGCGGTCATTCCTCTGCGCCGTTCGACTTCCGTCTGACAGCACGAGCAAGGCGCTTTACGTTCGCTACCGCACGGACAAGAACGGGCGCGGCGCGTTCAAGTGGTACGCGTACAAAAGCAGCTGAAAGAAATTTAAGCGCAACCTTTTAGAGGTTTACGGGCGGCGCGGGGAAAGTTTGCGCAGACTCGGCGACCTTTCTTTACGAATTCGACAGTAAGACGTCCGAAATGCATGCTTCTCTGCTTCTGTGCTCCGGCTTACTCAAGAGCATGTGGATCGCGCGTTCCGGATTGCGCGCTGGTACGGGCGGCGGACGCGGCGCGCAGAGCTTTCGGATCTCGAAAGTGCGGCGCTCGAAGGACTCGCCAAGGCTGCACGCGACTGGGATCCGCAGCACGCCCCGCCGCGCAAGCGGCCGGCCGGCCGCAAGCGTTCGTTCTGGAGCTTTGCGTGCACGAAGATCCTCGGTGAGATGCGAGACGAGCTTCGCCGCTTCGACCATTTGACGCGCGATCAGCGAGCCCTGGTTACCGAGGCAGCCAACGGTGAGCTGGCTCTCGAGGAAGAAAGCCTCAGCTGGATCAATCCGCAGGAACCGTTGCCGCTTGACGCCACCGTCTCGACTGAGGATGGCGAAGACGCGCGGCCCATCGTCGAGCTGATCGAGGAGCCGCGGAATCCAATCGACGACTTCGAGTTACGCGACGCGTTTTGTCGAGCGGGCGCCGATCTTCCCGAGCGCGAGCGGTTCGTCGTCGTCAAGCGGGAGATCGAGGGCTTCTCGAACATCGAGCTCGCCGAGGCTTTCGACGTCACGGAAGGCCGCGCGTCACAGCTCAGGGGCGCCGCGCTCGACCAGATGCGCGACCAGATCGGCGATTCTTTTCTCGACGCCGCTTAGTGCGGACGCGCCGACGCGAAGAATTCGCGAATCGCGTCGGTAACGCTGCGAATCTGCTCGTCGGTTAGCTCGGGGTACATCGGCAGAGAGAGCGACTCTTGCGCCAGCCACTCCGTGTGTGGAAACGCCCCCGGGCCAAGGCCGAGATCCCTGTACGCCTCCTGCAGATGAATCGGGATCGGATAGTGAATCCCCGTCTGGATTCCGCGCTCCGTCAGGAAGTCGCGCAATGCGTCGCGTTCGGCCGTCTGGACGATGAACAGGTGATACACGTGCGTCGACGAGGTCGAGCGGCTCTGACAGACAAGATCGCCGACGCCGTCTAGTTCCGCCGTATACAGGTCCGCGTGACGGAGGCGGGCGGCGTTCCAACCCGGGAGGCGCGGGAGCTTGACGCTCAGGAAGGCCGCCTGCAGCCCGTCGAGTCGCGAGTTCACGCCTTTGACGACGTGGTCGTACTTCGCCCGTTCGCCGTAGTTACGCAACCGACGGGTCCTCTCGACAACGACGGGGTCGCTGGTCGTCACCATGCCGCCGTCGCCGTAGGCGCCGAGGTTCTTGCCCGGATAGAAGCTGAAGCAGGCGAGCTTGCCGAGCGAGCCACAAGGGCGTCCTTCGTACAGAGCTCCGTGGGCCTGCGCCGCGTCCTCGACGACTTCAAGGTTGTTGCTTGCCACCAGGTCGAGCAGCGGCCTCATCTCCGCGGCCTGACCCGCGAAGTGCACGGGCAGCAGCGCTCGAGTTCGCGGCGTTACCGCCGCCGCGACGGCATCCGGGTCGACGTTGTAGGTCGCGGGATCACAGTCGACCAAGACGACCTCTGCGCCCACCTCGCTGACTGCGAGAGCGGTCGCGATATACGTGTTAGCCGGAACGACCACTTCGTCCCCAGGGCCGATCTCGAGCGCCAGCAAGCCGAGCCGGAGGGCGTCAAGGCCGCTGCCCACTCCAACGGCATGCTCGGCACCGACGAAAGCCGCGAACTCCTCCTCGAAGCGCTGCACTCGCGCTCCGAGGATGTACTGAGCCGAGGCGGTGACTTCGTGGAAGGCGCCGTCGATCTCCTCGGCGATCGACCTGTACTGCGCCACCAAGTCGACGAAGGGGACTATTCCTGGAACCTCTCACGAGCGGGGACGCCGGCCACGACGGAATCGGGTGCTACGTCCCGTGTCACCACGGCGCCGGCTCCCACGAGAGCCCTCGCCCCGATTCGGACGCCCCCGAGGACGATGACTCCGGAGCCGAGGGAGGCGCCCCGTTCCACCACGGTTCGCAGGAGGGTCCAATCAGCATCGCTCTTGGGAGCGCCTTCGTCGGTGGTGGCGCGAGGGAACCTGTCGTTGACGAAGAGAACCCCGTGACCGACGAAAACCTCATCCTCGATCTCCACGCCGTCGCAAATGAACGAGTGGCTCGAGATCTTGCACGCCGCGCCTATCGACGCTCCCCGCTGGACCTCTACGAAAGATCCGATGCGGGTGTGACTCCCGATGCGGCAGCCGTAGAGATTGCTGAACGACCAGACGGTCACGTCCTCGCCGAACTCGACGTCATCGATCAACCGGAAAGGAGCAGCGTTGGCCGGGCTATCGGTCATCCTCCACAACCTATGCGTTGGGTGGTTCGACGAGCGGCCCTACTGCAGGTAGATCGCTACCCATGCGCCGATCGCGAAGGAGAGAACGACGGCGGCTGCATAGAAGGTCACCCTCGGCAGGTAATGGCGCACCAGGCGGGAGTTCGGTCTGACGGCCAGGGAGACCCGGCCGGGAGCGACTCGGCCTAGACGGATCAGAGAGTCCCGGCCGGGGGCGACTCGGCCTAGACGGCCCAGCGAGTCCCGGCCTTTTCGCCAGTCGAACCGGGGCCCCTCGGGGAGCAGCACAGATCTCTGCCTGACAGGAACCTGCGTCCTGCGAGGTGCTCTCGCTCTTCCACGTGATCTCGAGCCGACTGCCGCGCCGACCGCCAGTGGCGGTCCCCGCAAACGAAGACCGCTCGGCGGATCCAGGAGAAACCGCGCGGAGCGCACGAACCTCGGCAGAGCCAGCATGGCGAGAACGAGGGCGGAGGAGATGATCACGATCAGCAGCGCTATGTCGGATTGCACGTGAAGCTTCGAGTGCTCGACCGAAGAGCTGGCGGCAAGTGATCGAGAAGCATCATCGAAGTGACGCGCCGCAGCGGGATGAAGCTGCGACCAGAGCTCGTAGTTCGAGCCTCTCGAAACGAGCCAGCTCTCGAAATCGCTTTGGGTCGTGAAGACTCGATTCGCCCACACGAGGCTTGTCTGCTGCGCCGAAACGGGTTCGAGGGGGCCGACGAGATGGGTCGCCCCGGCAACGAGACCGAGGCTGAACCCCGGCACCAGAAGGAGGATCGCGAGCGCCCGCATGACCCTGCCCAATCCTGAACCTCCGGGGGCGTCTCCTCAAGGGCCGTGTTGGCATCTGGGGCCTTCGAACGGGCATCGGAAGGGCCTGGCAGGAACTCCCTCAAAGTGGGCGTAAGGACTCCGTAAAGGGGGAGGACACAGCCTCCGGCCTCTGGGCTACGATGAGCCTCCCAGCCAGGAAAGGACGAGTTTGTTCGAACGATTCACCGAACGGGCCCGGCAAGTCGTCGTTCTCGCCCAGGACGAGGCTCGGGCGCTCAAGCACAACTACATCGGCACGGAGCACATCCTGCTCGGGCTCCTGCGCGAAGAGGAAGGCCTCGCCGCGCGTGTGCTCGAGTCGCTCGACATCACGGTCGAAGAGGTTCGCGCCCAGGTCGCGCGGATCGTCGGCCAGGGCGACGAGGTCACGACCGGCCAGATCCCGTTTACGCCCCGCGCGAAGAAGGTGCTCGAACTGGCGCTGCGCGAGGCGCTCTC
>WNGE01000618.1_pt1 | contig 50233 bp, 47 predicted proteins | sample 5400651 | NCBI WGS metagenome assembly WNGE01 (sample SAMN13153370, study PRJNA577476) | soil metagenome | isolation source: 60 cm soil or saprolite under grassland replicate 2 | place: USA:California | collected 2016-06-15 | reverse complement strand
AATTGTTGCGACGCGTCCATCGGCTCTGGCAGTGTTTGCATATGCTACAGTATGCCAATGGATGCTTGTTTTTTCAACCACTCCTTCCCTTTTCATCGCATAGTGGGGTTCTACCAATTTCATCCTCGCGCAGGAAAATCGCCGCAGTCTCTTTTTACCGGACACGCTTGACCTCTCCTTTGCCCCAGAGGTCTGGCAACACCTGATCCGGGTCAGACGCAAAAAGCGCACGAAACTGGCTCGACGACACCTGGAAGCCTGCATCTTTGCCGTCGTTGCCGACGAACTCAAAGCGGGTGACCTGGCGGTCGAGGGATCGGAACGGTTTGCCGATTATCGCGCCCAGTTGCTGCCCTGGGAAGCATGTGAACCCCAGATCGCGGAGTATTGTCAGGAAGTCAGCCTGCCAGAAGATGCCCACGCGTTTGTGGCGCAGTTGCGCGAACGCTTAACAGAGGTCGCTGTCCAGGTGGATGCAGCGTTTCCCAAGAATAAATCGTTAGAAATTACCGCCAAGGGAGAACCCGTGCTCAAACGCCTCAAGGGAAAAGCCGTTCCCGCCAGTCGGATCGCGCTGCAAGAAGCACTGCGTCACGCTCTTCCCGATCGATCCGTGTTGGATGTCCTCTGGGACAGTAATGAAGACGTTCATTGGACGAGGCATTTTGGACCCATCTCCGGCTCTGATCCCAAATTGGCACATCCAGATGAGCGCTATGTCATCACGTCTTTTGCCTACGGGACCAATATGGGAGCGGCTCAAATGGCCAAACATATGCGTGGAATCATCAGCGCACATGAAATTACCTTCGTGAACCGTCGTCATATCACCCTGGACAATTTGGAGGCCGCCAAGGCTGACCTGATGAATCGCTATTACCAGTATGATTTGCCAAAAAGCTGGGGAGATGAAAACATTGCTGCCGCTGATGGCACCAAAATAGATCTCTACGAGAACAATCTGCTCTCTTCCTACCATATTCGCTATGGGTCGTATGGGGGAATTGCGTATCATGTCGTTTCTTCTCTTCATATTGCTTTATACTCCCACTTCCTAAATTGCGGAATGTGGGAGGGCAATTTTTTGCTTGATGCCTTGATGGGCAATACGTCCGATATCCACCCGAAGGTTATTCACTCTGATACTCAGGGGCAATCAACCGCCATCTTTGCTCTCTCTTATCTCTTTGGGATCGAGCTGATGCCTCGTATCCGCCACTGGAAAGATCTCACGTTCTATCGTCCGAGTAAAGAGACCGTCTATCAGCATATCGATACGCTCTTCAAAGATGCTATCGATTGGGATCTGCTGGAAACCCACTGGCCTGACCTGATGCAAGTAGCACTCTCTATTCGTGCGGGAAAACTGCAACCATCTATTTTGCTGCGGAAATTAGGGCATGAGAGCCGGAAAAATCGACTCTATCAGGCATTTCGGGAATTAGGAAGGGTCGTTCGCACCATCTTTTTGCTCCGTTATATTTCCGATATCCCCTTGCGTGAGCAAATTACCAAGACCACGAACATCGCGGAACGCTACAATCAGTTTTGCGAGTGGATTCGCTTTGCAGCGGGCGGACTCATGGCGGAAAACGATCCGGAGGAGCAGCAGAAGCTCGTTCGCTACACGGATATCATCGCAAATGCGTTAATACTGCAAAACGTGGCTGATTTGACAGAAGCCTTAGAACAACTGAAGCAACAGGGTTATCCCGTTCAGTCAGAAGATGTCGCGCACCTCTCTGTGTATATGACAGAGCATCTTCAACGCTTCGGAGATTATACGCTCAAACTGCGGCCAGTGGCTCCCCCTTCCCGCCAGGAAAAACCATCCCTCAAGCCCTTTCAGGAGATATCAGAGATCTGGGAGATATATCCGCATAACACAGAAAAAACGCTTTTCCTGTTTTTGCCTGTTTCCCCTATGTCCTATTTTTGCACGTATCTCGGCGCTGGGTCCACCTGAGGAGACCGCGACGGCCTACAAGACATACCAACCTCTGTTTTACCGGATGAACGTTGAACGTTAACGAACGTAACGCAGAAGCGCTCTCACATATGAGAGAGTATGCTGGAGATCCAGCAGAAGGAACGAGTTCTCGTCTTCACGTTTCGTGCTTGTCTATGCCAGAGTATGGCATAGAGTGAAATGGCTTGAGAATGTGCGTTACGCAACGTAAACGTGAACCAATATTACACTATGACCAAGTTTCTTTTGATGAATTGGCCCTTACTGATCTCTGCACAAGTATCTAAACTTTAGCCGTCACTAGAATGGCCAGAAGCCAGGAATGACGACTATCAGGTTTAGTTACATTTTCTTGCGGATAAATACTGTTGTGATATCGCTGTGATATGGCATATCTCGCGCTAGACCTACATAGCTCGACTACGGAACAACAACCGATTTGATATTGGCCGGATTGCTCCGTGTCGCCTGTAGTGCTTTTTCGGCCTCGTGCAATGGATAATATCCGGTAATGAGCGATTGAAGATCGATCCGACCAGCCACGACGAGCGCAATAGCGTCTTCATACGTATTCGCATAGCGGAATGTGCCGGTAAGCGTAATCTCACGGTTTTGCAGGAATGACATGGGCACACTGACCTCTTCAGCAGGGCCCCCACCAACCACAACAGCTCTGCCCGCTGGACGAAGGGAGCGAATGCCTTCCAGAAGCGCCACTTGATTCCCTGAACACTCGATGAGGACATCAGCTACTATATCAGCATGTGCCAGCGATTCTTGCGTGACGTTGACGATTCGCGTTGCTCCTTGCCGTTTTGCCACCTCGAGTCGCTGCGGAGAGACGTCTGTCATTGAAATGTCAGTTGCGCCCAGGGCAAGTGCCACCTTCATCGTGACCAATCCGATGGGCCCGGCACCCGTTATCAGGATGGAATCCGCTCCCTGGAGCATGGCCTTTCGGCAGGCCCAGATCCCCACAGAGAGTGGCTCAATCAATGCGCCTTCTGCATCTGAGAGCGCATCGGGAAGTCGATAGGCGAAGCTTTCTGGAAGAGTGACATAGTTGGTAAACGCACCATCGATCGGCGGCGTGCCAAAGAAGCGCACGTTGGGACAGAGATTGTAATGCCCTGAGCGACACTGGCGACACACCCCATCGGGTATCCCTGGTTCGATCGCGACACGCTCGCCAATGCGGTGGGGATTGACTCCTTCTCCTACCGCAACGATGATCCCTGACGATTCATGACCAAGAACAAGCGGTTGGCGCACCACATACGAGCCGATTTTTCCATGCTCGTAGTAGTGGACATCGGAACCACAGACGCCGACGGCCTTGATCTCGATCAAGACTTCTCTCAACCCTGGGGTGGGAACAGGTCGTTCTTCGATACGAATGTCGTGGGGCGCATAGAGCACCGCTGCTTGATTCTTCACCTTCTTCATCTCCTTTGGGAACAGCTACAAGAGCCCCTCAGGCACAGCTAGAATTGCTGCACAATGTGTCTGGAGTCTCTGCTCTCAATTGGACACTCCCAGAGAATGCTGATACTCATGTACCAGGGGTCTGAGCACAGCAGGAACCAAAAGAGGGGGTTAAAGTTCATACTCAGTCTCGGCGGTGGTCATTGCCTGTACCTACTGCAACACGGGTTGCTTCGACATCGCGAAGCTTGAGTAAATTTGTTCCTCCCTCAAAGGACCGCGAGCCAATCTTGCCTCTGTTGACAAGTGTTTGGACATGGTGAGGACTCACCGGGTGATGGCTGTGCTTGCTGATTATCGTTACCGCTTCTGCTGTTGTAATCCAGTGGTTGTTCATGTTGGTGTCTCCCTCTCTGAGCGCAATGCAAGTTTGATGTTGTAGGTGTGATGCTCATCGGCAGGCCACAGTAACAACCACTACAACGAGGATTGTTTGTATGGCAGCCTGTTTTGCTATCATGAAATGAAACGAAGTTTTCATCTCTCCAACAAATAATACCATATTTTAAGCATTTTGTCAGTATATTTATGGGTCGAAATCCATTTTTATTTTTAATTGGTAGATAAATTGTTTGGAATGTGTTATTATATATTTAAGAAGTTAAAATATGATTTAATTTCTTGCTCCTCATGGGCGTCATCTTCTCTTGACCGTCTGCATGAAAATTTAACCACTTTATCACTGAAACATAACCTTTTCTTCCTACCCTAGTTAAGGAACCCCCTGAACAACGTTTATCTTATTGGCTAAGGTATGTCCTGTACAGAATATCCACCTTTTGGTTTAAGAAAGGGGTATAGTATGCAAACTACCGAAAGAAGAGCGCGAGAGATTGACTTGCAAGGGACGCATCCGACCATCATGGATTACGACGATGATGGCTACGACTATCGTACCTTCTGGAGTAACCGAGACTACGAGCAGTGGGCGGAGGGACGTATATTGAGGCGTCTGTTCAATCAGCTTGGACAGGCGAAGTGGCTTGTAGACTTAGGAGGCGGGTTTGGCCGCAACGCTATCCATTATCATCAGCGCGTTGATCATGCCGTCATCGTTGACTACTCGAAGGGGAACCTCCAGCGGGCTGCCACTACGCTCTCAGCTGAACTTGAGAGAGGCCGCATCTTCCTCGTTCGCGCTGATCTGTACCGCTTGCCCTTCGTTGACGATGCCTTTGACGTGGGTCTGCTCGTTCGGGTCCTTCATCATCTGACTGCGGTGAATACGGCATTGATGGAAATGGGACGGGTCGTGGGGAAGCAGTGGATTCTTGATATTCCCATCAAACATCATCTCTTGGCCCGCTTGCGCGGACTGATGCAGGGAGACATTCGGCAGCTTTCCACGTGGGAACCCAAATCTTTGGGCGCGGCCGAATTGCCTTTCAGCAGCTATCACCTGGGTGCAATCAGGCAGGCCCTCACCAGGCAAAGATGGGAGACCAGACTCGTAGCGAGCGCCAACAACTTTCGCCGTTGGGACCAGATCCTTCCTTCGCCAGCCATCCCTTGCCTGCGACCGCTGGTGTATGGCCTCGAAGCCCTTGTGCAAAAGGCGGGTAGAGGCTGGTGGGGACCAAGTCAGTTCGTCTGGGCCACACGATGTGAGCCAACATCTTCTTCGGGCATCAATGCCATAGCGCAACCACCAGATATTGAGAAGAAACCGTGGGCAGCACTTGCGACGAAAATGTGCTGTCCAGTCTGCCTTGGGTTGCTGCAATGGTCACACAATAGGGCGATCTGTCTGCAGTGTTCTCGAACATATCTACGCACGGGAGCTATCTGGGATTTCGTTCCAGATGAGATTGCACAGGTGTAATAACAGCCCCTGTGCACGCTGCCTGTCAATGTTCATGTGAAAGGCAAACATGTAGTGGCCTCCCCTGTGGGCGCCAGGTTCTCGCCTCACACGAAGGTTGACAGGCAATGAGTGTGATTTCTCGTACGTGTTCCATTCATTCAATCACCTTCAACGCGTATATTTATTCACACCGCTCAGGTGTTTCGCTTGAGAGAAGGTCGTCAGGTGCAAGAACCATTATCTTCGGCATATCTTGTTATTCAACAAGGTTCACAGGCAGGTAGGCGCGTAGAGATCTATAAAGATCATACCACGCTTGGCCGCAGCCGCGACTGCGATATCTTTTTAGAGGATGTGACGGTCCACCGTAAGCAAGCGAGCATTATTTATACGAGAGCCGGCTATGTCCTGCGTGACGAGCATGGCAGCGGGGATAGCCTTGTCAATGGCAGGCCTGTCAGGGAGCAGTTGCTCAGCGATGGCGACCACCTCCTGTTTGGCACTACACAACTTATCTGGTGTGTTGCAAAAACCTATGACAGAACGCAACGAGTAGGAAGTGATCCTTCGCGTTGCGTTTAGGCTGTCACTCCAAAGAGCGTGGCAAGGAAGGAATGATGAATGACACAGATCAGTGCAACTCCACAGCGACTCTATCTTATGCAACTAGGGACCTCGACCATCCCAACGACTCCTCAGCCGTCGGCAGGGTCGGCGGGGTGCTATCTTGTTCAGACCAGCGATGGCAAGAACATTCTCATCGATAGTGGGCTTCCCGTGGACTACACGCCACCGCCAGGGATGCCGCCAGCCGAGAATGAAAAAAATGTGCTTGAGCATCTGGCCGATCTTGGTCTGCATCCCGACGATATCGATCTTCTCATCTGTACCCACTTCGACGTGGACCATGCGGGCTATCACGATGCTTTTCTGAAGGCGGAACTCATCGTCCAGCGTGAACACTATGCACTGGCGCGCAGCGGACATGCGCGTTTTGCTGCCACACGCGCGCACTGGGATCACCCGGCACTGCGCTATCGACTGGTTGAGGGAGATACCGAGCTGCTGCCCGGACTCTTGCTGATTGAGACCAGCGGGCATGCACCTGGACATCAGTCGGTCCTGGTGCGCCTGCCGCAGACCGGCCCAGTACTACTGGCAATCGACGCGGTTGTCCTGCAGCGCCTTTTTACCACTGATCGAAAGGCCTGGCCGCTTGAGAACGAGGAGCAATTGCGCGCCAGCACGCGCAAACTTCTGGACCTGGTCGAGCGTGAGCACGTGGCACTGGTCATCTTTGGCCATGATGGTCAGCAGTGGCAAACGCTCAAGAAAGCACTAGCCTATTACGAGTGATATACCGGCTACCACCAGATCCACTACGGCATATGGCTTTTGCTCAGTGGCGTTTTTCGGTTGATGGTATAAAGCAAGGCAGGAAGCATCTTTGCAAAGATACTTCCTGCCTTGATCCTGGTAGCGGGGGGAGGATTCGAACCTCCGGCCTTTGGGTTATGAGCCCAACGAGCTAACCACTGCTCCACCCCGCGTCACTCATTTACTACGGCTTCCATAGGATACTACAAAGATGGTGGCTTGTCAACCATCATATTTGGCCTATATCGCACGAAAAAACTAGACAAAAGGCCTGCAACTTCGTTAGAATGCTATAAGTGAAACACGTGATGGGTATAGGGGTAAGGGGTATGGAGAGATGACGCGACTGATAGCGCTGGACGTTGGAGAGGCGAGAATAGGGGTGGCTGTGAGCGATGCGATGGGATTGCTGGCCTCCCCTTATACGACTCTGCAAGTTGATCGAGGCGATGAGACGAAGGTATGGGCGGCGATACAGCGATGTATCGATGAAACGGAGGCGGAAGGCCTTGTGATAGGTTTACCGATTAGCCTGGATGGGCAGATTCATGCGCAAGGGGAACGTGTGCAGGCGTTTGCTGAACGCCTAAAGCAACATATCGCCATCCCGATGACGTTTTGGGATGAGCGTCTTTCAACGGTTGAGGCGCAACGTTTGCTTGTTGAACGCAACGACCAGGAGAGAGGGAAGCGCCAGAGGGGGAGAGGTCAGAGTTCGCAGCAGGGACGAAGGCACGCCAAGCGACGGCAGAAGGGACAGAGGGGAGGCCACGAGATCGATGCCATGGCCGCGGCCGTTTTTCTACAGGAGTACCTGGATTCCCTGGGGCGCGAAATAGAGGAAACGACTTTATGAAACGAAGAAGCGCACGCGGCGCCATCATAGCTGTAATATTGCTTGGCTTCCTGATTTTTGGCTTAGTCTACTTTGCGTGGAACACGGCCGCCGCGATTTTTCAGCCGGTGGATGCTCCTAGACAAGGAAGAGATATTCCCATTCAGATTCACACGGGCGAAACGACTACCGTGCTTGCCAATGATTTACAGGCAAAGGGATTGATTCGCAATGCGTTGGCGTTCCGCCTGTGGGCGCGCATCAAGGGCTTGGATGTGCAATTGCAGGCAGGAGAATATAACCATCTGAACACAAGTATGACCATCAGCGATATCATTGACCAACTGCTCACTACTTCACCGGATGCGGTTTATGTGACGATTCCAGAAGGATATCGTATCGAGCAGATTGCGCGCGCCTTTGCAGAGGCGGGGCTGGTCAAATTCAACCAACAAGATTTTCTGAAGTACGCGCTGCATCCAAACAAGTTTCCTGATGCAAGCAAATATCCTATTCTGAAGCTCATTCCGCGTGGTCATAGTATGGAGGGGTTGCTCTTTCCCGCGACCTACGATATTCCTATCGATGGCACGACGGGAGACGTGTTGAATAGGATGTTGACGGCCTTCGATGACTATGCGCAGAAATATGGGTTGGTAGCAACGGCCAGGGCGCACGGCGTGAATGAGTACCAGATGGTGATCCTGGCTTCAATTATTCAAAGGGAAATACTCCATAGTAGTGATGCTCCTGGAGTGGCCGGTGTGTATTGGAACCGCGCTTTTAGTACCGTGCACAATGATACAGCGGGCTTTCTTGGGGCTGACCCAACGGTACAGTATGCCCGCGATACGGAGAACCCACCCAAGGAGTACTGGCTGCCATTGGCGGGCACAGGGAAAAATATTGCCCCCAACAGTCCCTGGAATACCTATACCTTCAAGGGGCTGCCGCCAACGCCGATCTGTAGCCCTGGGCTGGCCACGCTGCAGGCTGCCGCGTCTCCGGCGAAGTCGAATTACTTCTACTTTTTTAACACAAAAAGCGGGAGTGTTGTGTATGCAACCACGTACAATGAGTTTTTGCAGAAATATAACTCAATGCCACATTAAAGAGAGTAAGTAGCAACATGAACCTGAACATCTGGCAAATTCTTTTTCTGGCCTTGCTACAAGGCGTGACGGAACTGTTCCCTATAAGCAGTCTTGGCCATACCGTGATCCTTCCGGCACTCCTGGGCTGGGGTGACCTTGTACACAACCCAGAATTTTTACCCTTGATTGTTGCACTGCACCTGGGTACCAGTATTGCACTGTTTATTTATTTCTGGCGTGTCTGGTTTCAGGTAGGGCGGAGCGTGGTAAAGAGCGTCAAGGATGGCGAAGTGAAGAGAGGGACCGAGGAGTGGGTGAGTTTTCTGATTATCATCGGCTGCATACCTGGGGGATTGCTTGGCGTTTTTTTAGAGAAGCCGCTCAAGTTGCTGTTTGCCTCTCCGCTGGTTGCTTCTGCGTTCTTAGTGGTCAATGGTTCACTGCTCTTTCTTGGTGAGCGTCTGCGCCGCCGGGCAGAGGCAAAAATGCAGATAGAGAATGTTGATGTCAAAGAGCGAGAGGCACGGTTTCGCCCGCTTTCTTCCCTATCCTGGATGGAGGCCATTATGATCGGTTTTGCCCAGGCGCTCGCACTGATCCCGGGCATATCGCGTTCGGGCGTTACCATGGTAGCAGGACTGGGAGTTCGTCTCAATCACGAGGACGCGGCTCGTTACTCATTTTTGCTGGGGACGCCGCTGATAGGTGCGGCGGCGCTGCTGGAGGTGCCACAACTTTTTAGTCAGTCTTTGCAAGTTTTGCTGCTGGTCTTATTGGGAATGGTCGTGGCAGGAGTGGCAGCTTATTTGAGTACCAGGTTCCTGATGAAATATTTTGAGACGGGGCGGCTCTATCCTTTTGCCTATTATTGCTGGGCAGCGGGTTTATTGTCGCTCATTCTTTTCCTCTTTGTTTTACCAGGACGTGGGTAAATACCCAAAATGGCTATTCTATTCCTGCATGTGCAGCTTGAATAGGTTTATACGTTTGATACAATGGAGACGCTCTGGATAGGCCAGAGTAGATATTTTTAGAAGAGGTAGGTATAGACCCTGATGAAGAATCCCGTGGTTTATTATGCAATCATCGCCCTTGGCGTCGTAGCTCTCGTAATAGGTGGTTATCTGCTGTATACCGCGACTGCGGCGGCTCCTCATCATTGGAGCAGCATTGGGGCAATTGCCGTTGGTGCTGTGCTGGTGGTCGGTGGCGTCGTTGGTATGTTTGTCATGAAGCCCACCAGCGCTGCCAAGTAATCTTGACGGTTGCAATGGGAGGTGCGAAGAAGCACTAAGATGGAGACGTGTCTTAGTGCTTCTTTGATATTTCCAATCTGGCTACCTGGTTGGTAGTGTATTTAAAAGGCGGTATGTGTCTGCTATAATGACGGTGCCCTTGATGATAAAAAGAAGGTAGCGCTTGAAAAGGAGATACTTATGAGTAAGTCAACGCTTTTTTATGGAGGAATTGTCCTCGCGATAGTCTTTTTCGCCTGTGCTGTTTATTATGCTATTCCTGGTATCTATCATCCTTTTACATTTAGCCCACCGATGGAATCGCATCGAACCCATGCAATTGCGTTTCTTGCATTGTCGGTGATCTGTGTGATTGTGGCACTTGTTAACCGTCGTAGGACGGTCTAGTAGTGGAATGTACAAACAGGTCGAAAACTCAGTAGAGCAGCATTGCGCAAAGAAAAATCGGCTCCCGGTGGGGAGCCGATTTTTCTTTGCGCAATTATTGTGCAGCTAAGGTTTCTCCTACAATGTGTGGGTGGCCGCGCAGAAACTCTTCTGCGCTCATGGCTTTCTTCCCTTCGAGTTGAAGCTGCTTGATTACCAGCAGACCATCGCTGGTTGTGACCGCCAGTGATTTGCGTCCTGCATCCTGCAAGAGAGAGACCGTTCCCGGGGTGGTTGATGCGGTAGATGTGGTAGGTGGCAAGGTATGAGCCGAGAGTATTTTCAGTAGTTTGCCATGCCAGTAGGTGTAGGCGCCGGGCCAGGGAGTATAGGCGCGGATTTTGCGGGCCAGTTCGACAGCGGGTTGCTCCCAGGCGATTTCTCCATCTTCTTTGCGTAACATGCGGGTGTGGGAGGCGGCCTGGTGATCCTGTGGTACAGGGATGATCTTTCCTGAGACCCAGAGGGGCAACGCTTCAAGCAATGCCTGGGCTCCCAGGTCTGCTAATTTGCTGGTGAGGCTGCCGGTTGTCTCGTCTTCGCTCATTGGAATGCTGCGTTTGAGTAATATTGGGCCGGTGTCAATGCCGGCATCAATGAGCATGATGGTCACACCGGTTTCGGTATCGCCATGCAGGATAGCCTCCGGGATGGGCGAGACGCCACGATATTTTGGCAGCAATGAAGCGTGGATGTTGAGTGTTCCGAGACGGGGGAGATCGAGTACTTCTTGTGGGAGGATTTGTCCGAAGGCGGCAACGATAGAGAGATCGGCGTGGTATGCCGCGAGGGCCTCCCTATTTTCTGGCCGCCTGAACGATCCTGGCTGCCAGACGGGGATACCGTGGGCTAAGGCGGTCTGCTTTACAGGTGAAAAAACAATGGCCTGTCCCCGTCCTACAGGCTTATCTGGACGGGTGATGACGGTAACTATGTCGTAGCCTTCTGGGAGCACCGCGCCAGGAGGCGTTCCTTTGATGAGCGCTTCGAGAGCGGGTACCGCGAATTGCGGGGTACCCATGTAGATGATGCGTAACATGATGAGTGGTTTTCCCTCTTTGTAGATGTATGTACCGTACACCGTGGGACGTAATAAAGCAGGTCCCTGGCTGGTCACCGATTTATAGTAGCATATTCAGGCTACCTGAGATCTGAGAATGGGATAGTAGTGCTCTCTCGACTCATGTCTTCAAATATGCGACAATACGGTAAATTGACCTGTCGATGTGCATTGAAAGAGAGAATTTCGCATTGTCCACTACGACTCCTGGCTCAAAAAAAGTATCGGTGGAGGACGGGGCTGTTGTCTCGACTTCTGGCCGCAGGTTACAGGGCTGGTTACTTATACTGCTGGTGTTTGTCGCTGGCGCCTGTTCGCTTGCTGTTGAACTCTCGGCCTCGCGTTTGCTCGCTCCGTATTTTGGCACCTCGCTGTTTGTGTGGGCCAATCTGATAGGTCTTATCCTGCTTTACCTGACGGTTGGCTATTATCTTGGCGGGCGTTTGGCTGATCGCTATCCTCGTCCCGCTGTGCTCTATCTGCTGACAATCATTGCGAGTTTGTTGATCGGACTTATTCCTTTCATTTCGCGCCCCATTCTCTTCTGGTCGTTATCAGCCTTTGCGACGTACTCTGTCAGCGTCTTTTATGGTTCGCTTGTTTCGGTGATCCTGCTCTTTGCGCTACCGGTGATCCTGCTGGGGTGTGTTTCTCCTTTTGCAATACGTCTGAGCGTCAAGCAGGTGGTGAAATCTGGACGTACTGCCGGACAACTCTACGCTATTTCTACCGCAGGGAGTATTCTTGGTACCTTTCTGCCGGTATTGTGGCTTATTCCAACGATTGGTACCTACCGTACTTTTATTGTTACTGCGGTTTCTCTGTTAATTGTCTCGATAGCCGGATTAATAGCTTCAATTCCCCACACAGGTGGCGCCGCGCGTTTTCGTGGGAATAAAAACCTGCTCTCTGTGCTGCTCTTGATCCCGCTGGGGTTGTCGCTCCTTGGTTCACAGGGGCCGATCAAGCCTCCAGGTGGTACCGATGGCGGAGGAGTACTGGTGACTGAACGGGAGTCACCCTACAACTATATTCAGGTGGTGCGCGTGGGTAATGAAACGCAGCTGGTGTTGAATGAGGGGTTGGGTATCCATTCTGTCTATAACCCGAACAGTGTGCTGACGCAGGGCCCCTGGGACTACTTCCTGATTGCTCCTTTTTTCAACAAGGCCCCTTTTACACAGAGCCAGGTGCGTAGGGTGGGAGTGATCGGGTTGGGGGCAGGCACTATCCCGCGTGAATTTAGCGCTATTTATGGGCCTATTCCGATTGATGGGGTTGAGATCGATGGCACGATTGTCAAGCTTGCACAGCAGTATTTTCATATGAATGAACCCAACCTGCATGTCATTGTAGAGGATGGACGCTACTACTTGCGGACGGCGAAGGTGCTGTATGATGAGATTGGTATCGATGCTTATCAACAGCCCTACGTGCCCTTCCAACTGACTACGAGCGAGTTTTTCCAGGAAGTGCGCTCACACCTGACGCCGACCGGGGTGGCGGTTATCAATGCCGGCCGTACCTGCTGTGATTTTCGCCTGGTAGAGGCGCTGGCGCAAACGATGCGCTCAGTCTTTCCCAATGTGTACATCATAGACACGCAACGTTTTGAGAATAGCCTGGTTATCGGTACCAACGCGCCAACATCGCTGAGCAATTTTTATAGCAACACCGCCGGGCTGAGCAATCCATCGCTGAAGAGTATCGCTGACGCCAGTATCGCGTATGGACATATCCGCGAGGAGAAGACCACCAGCGTCTATTTTACTGATGACCGTGCGCCTGTCGAACAATTGATTGACCAGATCATCTTTGACGCGGTACAGAAAGGCGGTAGATAAAATAGCAGATGGGTACGCAAAGACCCATCTGCTATTTTATTGCTTACCTTACCAGGTACTGTTCTGTTGAATCGAGCGGGATGCCCTCCATGGTCTGTTGAAGCAAATACTGGTTGACAGCGTATATGCTGCCAGTTTTTTTATAGAGGGCGATCTGGCGGTCCGCGCCGGTGCCGCGTGGATCGTCTACCAGCTTGCGAATGTAGTTGAGGTCGGAACGGGTACCAAGGTCATCAGCGACGTCATCGACCATGTCTAGCAACTCGCGAATAGAATCGCGCATACTCAGCGTACGTTCTTGCTCAAATTCAACGATCTCAGCATCGAGGCCATAGCGCGCGACACGCCACTTGTTCTCCTCAAGGAGATTGCGGGGTACGACATAGGTTTCTCTGCCATGCTTATTCAGCCAGGATAGTTTTGCCACGAGCGATTGGCAAACTGCCGCAATGCCAATGACATCATTGAGCGTGAGGGGCATATCGAAGATGCGGAACTCAACGGTGCCAAAAAAGGGATGGGGGCGGATATCCCACCAGATTTTCTTGCCGTTATCAATGCAACCGGTTTTGATGAGCGTCTGTACGTAGTGCTCGAAATCGCTCCATGTTTGGAATGTATCGGGAAGTCCACTTCGATGGAAACGCCTCCAGACTATTGTGCGATACGATTTGAGGCCAGTGAGCCGTCCTGACCAGAAGGGAGAGTTCGAAGAGAGCGCGAGTAAATGTGGCAGCCAGGTGCGCAATTGATTCATCAAGGTGAGCGCGATGTCATTGTTCTCAACTGCAATATGGATATGCAGGCCAAAGATCAGTACGGATCGTGCGACATCCTGAAATTCTTCCAGCAGTTCGTCATAGCGCGGATTAGGTGTGGTGAGCTGGTCCATCCAGATGCCACCGGGATTCGTCCCAGCACTGATCAACGCTAAGCCTTCCTCGGCTAACAGGCATGCTAACTTCGCTCGCAATCTTTGCGTCTCTGAGCGGGCAACCATAATGTTCGGATAGACCGTAGAAATAAGCTCTATTGTTGGTTGCAACATCTCGGGCTTGATCTGTTCGCCGAAAAAGGGGGCTCCTTTATGTAGGATAGGCACAATTTGTGAACGAAGTTGGCCAGTGTTACGGTCTACTATTTGAAATTCTTCCTCGATGCCTATAGTGTAACGTGTCGTCATGCCTAACTCCTTCACCGTCCTCAGGACGCGGGATAGAATCGCTTTATGTATCGTTCGAAGATAGTGGAACTACCGGACCTACAGGAAAACAATGGAAAAGTTTTTCACAAAAGGCGGGAGGATTGAAATGCAAATGGAGACGAGATGATGGTACTGAGTGGTGCAAGTATCTTCCAAGTATTGTCTGGTTGTGCGCGATTGCGCGTGCTCGCATACAAGCTCCTCGAGGTGAAAGCTTTGCAGCAAAGGTCGCATTAGGGAAATGTACACTACTATAACAACAGTTTCTGGAATTATAGCGTACACAAGAAGTATGCGATTTGTCAAGGGTTTTTTCTCACAGAGACAAGATATTTGAGCTTTCTCAGATATCTTGTCTCTGTGAGAAAAGCTTTTTAGAGACCGAAGGCGTGTGGCAGGAGATCTGAGCAGGAAAAGTCTTGTGAGACTCCATCGATATAAATGATGGCGTTGGGAGCGAGGTCGGATAGCCATTGGCGACAGGCACCGCAGGGGGTACGCCGATTGATTGAGGCATCGGCAGGATTATCGATGCAGGCGACAGCAATCTGGGTAATGGGGTCAGCGCCGGCGGAGAGAGCTGTGGCTAAAGCCGAACGTTCCGCGCATAATGTCAGGCCGTAACTCGATATCTCTATGTTGACACCTGTGTAGAGCTTTCCGCCTGCAATAAGAGCGGCTCCTACTCTAAAATGGGAGTAGGGACAATGTGCTCGCAAGGCAGCTTCGCGGGCCGCTGCCAGCAGTTCATCTCGTGACATGATTACATTTCCTCCTTTGAGATAGAGCGTGAGATAAAGTGCCGAAAGGGCATCTCACGCATTATTGCCATTTCAGGCAAAATACGTAATAGAAAACTTTGGTGTCTATTCATAGCCCAAATTGTACCATGGTGTTACTGGCTGGTAACAGTCGCGTTAGTAGCAATGAGAGCAATGCAGCTGGCACATGGGGATACCTGCTTGCTCAGGTCTATAGTTATATTGTAATGCAGGTCTACAGGAGGAACACGAGTGAAAATCATGGTGGCGGATGATGACCGCGATATGGTAGATATGCTGAGCTACTGGTTAAAAGGGCACGGATATGACGTGGTACGTGCATTTGATGGGGAACAGGCGATCAAACGATGGCGCGAGACACTCCCTGATCTTGTCATTCTGGATGTGCAGATGCCCAAGCTGGATGGTTTCGAGGTATGTCGCCAGATGCGGAGTGAAACCAATTCGATGGTCTTAATTCTTACCGCACATGATCGTGAAGACGACGAGATACGTGGGTTAGAGATGGGTGCCGACGATTATCTGCGTAAGCCTTTTAGTCCAAGACAGCTTCTCGCTCGTATCAAGGCCGTGATGCGCCGTTCAACAATTTCGCGGGGAGTATCGAATTCCTCTTCTATCACTGTTGGTCCCGTTACTCTGGATGCGATGCGTCATGAAGTGACGAGAGATGGTGTCAAGGTCAGGCTAACTCCTACGGAAAGTCGCCTGCTTCACTTGTTGATTACGCATACAGGACAGGTGCTTACTACTGATATGATTATTGAGCGCGTTTGGGGTTATGACGAAACTGGAGACTCGGGACTGGTGAAAACGCACATTCGCCACCTGCGCCAGAAAGTCGAACCTGATCCCAATACTCCGCAGTATATCATGACGGTTCCCGGGGTGGGCTACACGTTTACCACACCTGTTACTATCGAGCAATGAATAAGGGAAAAGGCCTGCGAGGGAAGAGAATGAAGGCCGCCGATTTTGATCCTTGTCCCTCGCAGGGCCTTTTTGCATCTTAACCGAATAGACCTCTTCTTAACCGCACTACAACAAACTTTTCATCATTTTGCCAGTTGCACTGTTGTACAATCATGCTTGTATCCCAGTATTTATTTGGAATAATAGTATCCAAAAGAAGCTAGCAGTTTTGATGAATTACAGAAGCAGAGATGGCGCAGCCGGATTATCTATACCGTCAGGCTCTCCAGCAGCAGAACGCTGTAATTGTTTGCTGCCCTCTTTAATGCAGGTTGTGTCCGCGCTAAATCTTGATGAGGATGTGGTAGATTATCACAGGATGACGCCAGCTTCGCCAGAATTGAATGCCCTGATCCGCCAGCAATTGGAACATTTTTTTCCTCGCTCAACGGCTCTCAGCCTATTACTGCTGCATGTCTCGCAATTGGAGCAGATCCATATCAATCCACAGTCGGGGTTACTGCGCAAACGCCGGCGTTACCATGCCTCTGCCAGTTTCTTAGAGCAGGTTTTGGTGAATGTGCGTCGTGCTATCAGAGACAGCGATGAGCTTTTAGTGCATGAAGGGACAGGAGCTGCTATCATCTTTCCTGAAGTTGATAAGCAAGGCATCAGTGTGATATTAGAGCGTGTCTCTCGTAGAATTAGCTTGTTGCAGGCAGAGACTGTCATTCCTCCATTAGAACGTGAAACAGATATCGTTTTGGGTATTGGTTCTTATCCAGAATCCGGTCCATCGTTAGAGCAATTGCTGTACCACGTAGGGGTTACAGCATATAGATTTACCTTACGCCCTGCTATAACGGCGCAATTGTTGGGGATAATGCCTGCGATGACAGAGATCGGAGAACCAGCTTCAGCCGAACCTCATCACGATCAGCAAAAAGCGCCAGGCTCTTCGAGGCCAACGAGTAATGTCCCGTTTATGCAATTGCCTGCACAACTCCCGTCCCGATTAAGACAGCTTATCCCCTATCATATCGCTCTAGAATTGCGATGTGCCCCCGTTGGGCGTGATCACCAATATTTGACAGTTGCCATGGCAGATCCAAACAATAGCGATGCGGTACACGCTCTGAGAGAGCTAACAGGATTAACTATTTTTCCGGTAGCATGCGATATTAGTGCGTTAAACGCACTGCTGGGCACTAAATGGTAAGAAGATGGCGTTTTAGCAATACGCTTAGATGGCTTGATTAGATTACTGGTGATGAATTGCAAACCAACATCAGGGGAAAATTAACCAGATCACAACTAATCCTTAATACAATAGTGCATCATCATTGATTACTATAACATGCAATGAGACATATATCTGTATCGTCGGATACATTGTTGACTGTACACACCTAGCACTTTGAGGAGTGAACACATGGTTTTACAAATGATACAAGATGACGTCCTCTTAACGTTCAAAGAGGCTATGAGCTATTTACGTGTGAGCCGCTCAACTCTTTACCGCCTCATGTGGTCTGGTCAACTAACCGGTCACAAGGTGGGAAGCACGTGGCGGTTCTATCGTGAGGACCTTCGTTCTTGTGTAGGACGCGAGATCCCCATGACCAATATGCAAAATAACGTCGCTATCAGCTAGAAATCCCTCTTAGCATTATCTTCTTTGGTTTGATTTATACATTTTGCTATTGATCTTTCATGATACATCGTCGTGGCGGGAGATTTTTCACGTCTTAAAGCCGGTCGTATTCTATGATTTTCCAGGTTCCATTGATTCTGGCGATTCTCAGTAGAGCGGTGTAGCTGCTGCTATGTCGTGTAACATCAACCGTTATGGTGAAGTGGGACAGGTCAGGGCCTGTGTTTGGGTCCATTCTGAATGAAGGTTGTCCAGGAATAAAAGAGGTAATAGTGCCATCTTGTTCATCTAGTCTGCTTGCCTGTGATGTAAAGGCAGCTTGAGTCAAACCGCTGATTTGTCTCTGGGGAGCCAGGTCGCTATAGGCGGCGGTGTAGTTTTTTGACTGAAGACTTGTGTAGAAATCGTCCACGATGTTGAGAGCCCCTGATACCTGTTGATAAGTCGAACTGAAAATGTTGTACAATCCCCAGCCACATAATCCGCAACCGGCGAGCAAGAAAACACTGACGATAGTGACCATTATCCAGACCCACCTGTAGGATTTTTTAATCGGCGGTGGCACCGGGGAAGATGTCCAGGGAGGAGGGTAGGATTGTAGGCTTGCCTGCTGCATTTGCCCTGGCGCTGATGGTAGATAAGCATTGGTTGACGATTGTCGCGCTGGGTTTTGTGGCGGCAAAGGAGGCGGTACAGGCGGTAGGGACATATTTTGATAGAAAGCTGGTGGTGGTGGGTAGACGAGGCCTTGCCGTATAGCCTCTTCATCGATTGGTGCGCTGGCCAACTCTTCCTCCGGCAGAACCCGAGTCACAGGTGCGGGTTGTGGAATGACGCTGGCTAGAAGTCCGCCAGGAGGGTACTCGTAGAGGGGTTGGAAGTCCACCTGCTCTTCGCTATCCTGCTTCGGCGTGTCTTCTGCTGGTTGCTGGTCAGAGGGCTGCATACGTTTTCAGGCTCCTTCAAAAAGAAAGTTGTATCTTATTTTCAGAGAAGAGTATAGCCTTTTCATGGCGGAAACGCAAGGAGCGCCAAAGAAGGGTTTATTCCCTGAATCCGATTCCAATGTGCTATAAAAGAATATATAAATATACGAATACGTGTAAAGAGTTTCATTTTTCCAAGGAGCAAAGCTATGTGTGGTCGTTTTACACTCAGTACAGATATTACTACCGTGGCGAAAGTATTTGGGGTGGCACCGTCACTGCAAACTGCGCCGCGCTATAATATCGCGCCGACGCAGGAAGTTGTGAGTATTCTGCGCAATGGCACTGCGCATATGGAGTGGTTACAATGGGGGTTGATCCCTTCCTGGGCAAAGGATGAGTCGATTGGCTCGAAGATGATTAACGCCAGGGCGGAAACGCTGGCGGAGAAACCTAGCTTCAAGAGGTTGTTGCGCTCAAGACGTTGCCTGGTGGTTGCTGATGGTTTTTATGAATGGAAGAAGGAGCACGGCGGCAAAACTCCTATGTATATTACGCTGAAAGACGGGAGTCCCTTTGCCCTCGCGGGCCTGTGGGATCTGTGGCATAGTCCCGATGGGCGAGATATTCGTACCTGTACTATTGTGACTACACAGCCAAATGCGCTGGTTACCTCCATTCACGATCGCATGCCTGTGATCCTTTCTGCAGATGCCCGAGAACTGTGGCTGGACAGCTCGCTGCACGATGATGAGGCACTCCTGCCTTTGCTGGCTCCCTATCCTGCCGAAGAAATGACGGCGAGGGCTGTTTCACGGCTGGTTAACAACCCCAAAATTGAGGGAGCAGAGTTGATAGCCTGAAGAAGAGGCGAACGCGCCTCTTCTTCAGGTATAATATTGGTAGGTGTGGGTCATCATTAGCACAGAAGGAGTTTTTCATGGCGCTTTCGCCCGGTTCTACACTCGCGGACTATCTCGTTCCCTCTCGACCATCTCGCGGCATCAATCTGCTCCGAGATCTTCTACTAGTAGGTGGTTTTAGCGTATTTACGGCCCTGTGCGCGCAGGCTTCGTTCCATATCCCCATCACGCCTGTCCCTATCACATTGCAGACGTTAGCGGTGCTATTAACAGGGGCTGCGCTTGGCAGTCGACGCGGTGCACTGGCGATGCTGCTGTACCTGGCTGAAGGGGCCGCAGGTTTGCCTGTCTTTGCGGGTGGAACCGGCGGATTTGTACACCTGATAGGTTTTACTGGCGGTTATCTCTGGTCATATCCATTTGCGGCATTGGTAACCGGATTGCTCTGTGAGCGTCGCCTGGACCGCAGATTTTTGACGTCCGCGCTGGCGATGCTGCCTGGGACCCTGGTGATATATGCCTTTGGCGTTCTCTGGTTAGCAGTAAGCTTACATCTCAACTTGCTCACTGCTTTCATGTTGGGCATGGTTCCTTTTATTCCTGGTGATCTGATCAAGCTGGTGATCGCGGCGGCCTTATTGCCTGTAGCCTGGTCAATTGTGAGGTGGGTGAGGCCGGGACAGTTTGAATAGCCTGAAAGTAATAACACGCAATAATGAGTGGAAGCCGCGCAGCGTCCACTCATTATTGCGTGATACGCTAGCGTGCTTGAATGCGCACAGTTACCTTTGGGGCAGTCACTTCTCTGGTGGGCGCGGCCAGCGAGCGAATTGCGTCAATCGTTTCCTGGGCGTTTCGGACGAACTCGACCTGCACGGGAAGATACGCTTTGAACTCTTCCACTGTTACATCATCGAGGAAGCGCGCACCTTCGTTGTCTAACATCACACGCGGCAACAAAACGAGATCGCCCAGGTTGCCGCTCTCCTCCAACGCTGCGAGAACATCCTGTCCGCAGAGCAGCCCGGCGACAGTCACTTCTTCGCCAAAGAACTTGTTTACGATGGGTAAGACCTGCACTTCAAGCTGCTCAGTGCGGCGTATATCTTCAGCGAACTGTTGAATGACAGGGTGGGCCATGACGCTGGTGACCAGTGTTACGCGGCGCGGCTGTGGCATGGTGGGAGGAAGTTTGCGCTTGCTGCGGTTCCACTGATCGATCAAATAGCGCGTCATGCCTACACCATTTTCAATCTGTGAGTACGAGCCGTAGTGCTGGGCAGGTGGGAACTCGCGACCCGTGATGTAATACCACTCGTCGGAGAGGTAGACAAACGGGTAGCCGTCAGGGTCTTCCACCGCAAAACGCTGCTGGTGGGGCTCGACCTGCGCGATAATGGCCTCGGCTTCCTGGCGAGTATAGTGTCGCATTGGTGGCAAGTCGCCGGTTTTGAGCATATTATTGTACTTCGTGAGTCCCACGGGCACAACGGAGATAGATTCGACGATTGGCCGCACGTTGGCTAAATCACGGATGCTGCGATCAAGCTGCTCACCATCGTTGATGGTTGGGCAGAGGACGAGTTGGGTGTGACAGGTGATATGCATTTCTCCCAGCCGTTTGATATGGTCAATAACATCACCGGCGCGCGGGCCATCAACCATCTTGCGGCGCAAGTCGGGGTCGGTCGCATGCACAGATACATAAAGAGGGGTCAGCTTTTGTTCATCGAGGCGCTGCCAGTCGTGCTCTTTGAGATTGGTCAGTGTAATAAAGTTTCCAAAGAGAAATGAGTAACGGTAATCATCATCTTTTATATAAAGCGAGGAGCGCATGCCATGAGCCAGGCCAGGTTGTGGCGCAAAACGTTCCGGAAGCCCCTTAATAAAACAGAAGACACATTTATTGGCACATTGTCGAATAAAGGGTGCTGGCACTTCGCCGAAGAGTACCCCGAGGTTTTCATCAGCTGACTTGGTTATGCGTATCTCGTATTGCGTTTGTTGTCGCTCGAAGCCGATGATCAACTCTTCGTCGGCGACGTAAAACCGGTAATCGACGAGGTCGCGGATCAGGTTGCCATTGATTGTGCGAATAAGATCACCAGGTTGTAGGCCCGCGAGGTCGGCTGGGCTTTCGGGCACTACTTCACGCACCCATCCATACATTTTTGGCATTGGTATTTTTCCTCAGAAAACCGAAAAGACATATAAGACATATAAGAGCGACCATGGCGGTCGCATGGCACCCCTCGCGGGCGCCAGTATTGCACATTGCTTCCCTTGCTCCCCTAAAGAAATGCTGATATATTTCCAGATGATTATAACCGCACGGTGGGCGTACGTCAAATTTTATGAGACTTGTGTACATAACGTTGCTTGACAGGCTCAATTGTCTCTTTGTATAATCTGGTCAACAAGTTTAAACGTATTTTCCATAAGAAAAAGATACGCTCATGTATGACAACGATGATCTGACGCGGATACTTGCCGCAACCAGCGACCCCGTGCGGCTGGAGATCATCTTTTTGCTGGATCACGGCGATAAAATGAATGTGGGTCAGATCTCCAGCCACTTTCGTTTAAGCCGCCCGGCGATTTCTCATCACTTGAAAGTGCTAAAAGATGCCGGGATAGTGCGCAGTGAGAAAAGCGGGCAGGAGATATTCTACTGGCTTAATTTTGAACGGGTGGTGCTCGCTTTGCGGGCGCTGGCCGATAAGATAGAGCGCAACTACCTGCCGGACAAAACGCGAGAATGATCGCCAGGCGCTAGCCTTGCGGCCAGAATCCTCCCAACCAGTATATCAAAGGTATCCTCAGCAGGTTATGCCGTATGAAATTGATCCTATGGAATTTTCTGACCAATAGTGATATATACTTCCCAGCGGTGGCTGCGAACTCGTTCGGAACGGCGGCGCAGGCCAAACTGTTCCAGGGGAATATGTCGACCAAACCAGGAACCTGGCACCATCTCGGTAGTGATGCCTGTACCTGTCTCGCGATTATTATGTAACATCTTATTTTCAGGACGTTCGGTACGCTGATTACGGGCCATTTCTTCATCCAGATTACGGTGTTTACGCGGTCCATAGACTGCCGAAGGGCCGTAGATAAGCATTTGAACGAGTACCAGGAGAGGTTGGAGAAAGCCGACGGGGAGGAGATTTGCTCCTTCGATCACAATCAAGCGGCCGCCGGGGCGCAATACGCGTTCGACCTCCGCGATGGTATCGGGATCATAAATATACTCGGAGGGAAACGTGCTTACGACAGTATCAAATGAATTGGCATTGAAGTGGAGGTGCTGGGCAGACCCCTGAAGTACCCAATTTTTTTCACCGAGATGGCGGCGCTGGAGTGTGTCTCGTGCCGCTGCCACCATTTGGGGGGAGTACTCAACTGCGCGACAGTTGTAGCCTGCCTCGATCATATCGGCCAGCAGGTCTCCCAGCCCACAACCGAGTTCTAGAACATCGTGGCCGGTGATGCGCGGCAAGACCAGGCGTTGCCAGACGCGCCATTGGCCTGCGAATGGCACTGTACTGGCAAAGCGGTAGAGGTAACGGTTTTTGTAGAGCGTTTCAAATAACCATTTACGCAAAACAGGTGTCACTGTTCTCCTGCCTCAGTGAAGATGTCGAGCAAGTCGCACACGTTTTCGATGATGAGATCGGGCTTGACATCGTTCTGCATGTTTTGATCCCATTTTCCGGCGTGGCCCTGTAAATGCGCGAGGACATAGTCATCATCGGTGATATGTAATCCCTCGGGCACATCGTGAGGATGATCTCCCGCATATCCCTCTGAAAAGGAGGGAGTTTCATGTGCAGTTGTTGCTGCTCCCGTGGCAATCAAATGGGCCTGCTTCCGTACACCTGGTTTAGGTTTCCAAACGGTAAAAATGTCCAGCATCTTTCCCCCTACAATGTCTGCCTTGAGTGAGTCACCAACCATAACGGCCTCTGAAGGGGGAATGTTCAAAGCATTGAGGGTGTGGAGAAAAATCGCAGGATTCGGTTTTCGTACCCCTAAATCGGCTGAAATGGCGATGTGGCGCGGGTCAAAAAAGTTCAGCAAGCCAAGTGTTTGCAGGTCTTCCTGGAACGGTGTCCCACCCCAAAGGCGATTGGTTACTACTCCCAACTGAAAACCACGCTGTTGTAACGCAGCCAGTGTGGAGAGAACGTCATCAAAAAGCGGGCGTGACCCTGGTATACGCACACGCAGCGCCTCAAAAATGGCTGCACTGCTTTCACGAGGAACGCCGTCAATGCCCCATTGCTGCAGGACCTGGGTAACAGCATAAGCGCAATCAGGCTCGAAATCGGGGTTCTGGCGAATCATGGTACGTATCTGCTCGTCTATAGAATCGCGTAGACGCTGACCAGGTGCCGAATCGATTACATCAGACTGGTATGCGGAGGTAACAAGCTGCTTGAGCAGTGCAACAGCCCGGACATTCGATGCATTTTCCAATTGCTGCCATACAGCCAGGTCTTTACGAAACCAGAGCGTATCACCGAGGTCAAACAGTATGCAGCGGATGGTGCGTCCTGTGAGAGATGGAATCGGCTTCTTTGGCAATGGCGCTCCCTCATGTCAAATAAGAAGGATAAAGAGTATAGAGTTGCTTTGCTCCTATACTCTTTATCCCTTTTTACAATACTCTTTTAACCCCTTTTTAGAGAATAGCTAGCGCGAGAAGGCATCTTCGCCTTCAGTAAGCACTTCATCTACAAGGCCGTACTCAACCGCTTGTTCCGCGGAGAGGTAGTAGTTGCGGTCCGAGTCTTGCATAATGCGCTCGGTCGTCTGACCGGTGTGCTTGGCAAGAATCTCGTAGATGCTGCGGCGCAGCCGCAGAATTTCGCGTGCAGTGATTTCAATATCAGCTGCCTGACCTTCTGCGCCGCCGAGCGGCTGGTGAATAAGCACAGTAGAGTTTGGCAAACAGAAGCGTTTGCCTTTTTCGCCCGCCGTCAAGAGAACTGCACCCATGCTCATGGCCATACCCATACAGACGGTTGAGACATCCGGTTTGAGCCACTGCATCGTGTCGTAGATGGCCAGTCCTGCATAGATACTCCCGCCAGGAGAGTTAATATACATATTGATGTCTTTGGTTGCATCCTCACTCTGGAGGAACAATAATTGCGCTACAGTTACGTTTGCGACCATGTCGTCAATGGGTGTACCAATGAAAATGATACGCTCTTTCAAGAGACGTGAGAAAATGTCCCAGCCGCGCTCACCACGAGGTGTTGATTCGACGACATTGGGAATAATGCCCCTGGGTTCAAGAATTTCAGCTCTGCCCTTGATCCATTTGGGATCATTGGGGTTGAAAACGGCGCCCATCTTAACTCCTTCTTATCTAAAACAACGAACGGTCTGCCCCTCTTTCCATTGGTTATTGGGCAGGTTATACCGTCGGCTAAAAACGAAATGTGCAGAGGATGCCCGCACATGCGGGTACTTTACCGTAATGATAGCACTTGCAGGATGTAAACGCAAGAATTGACAGCATTGAAAATTAGAGCACAATCTCGCCAGTGCCTTTACAGGTACTGCATATCCGCTCCATGTAGATCAGTCCGTCTTCGCATCTGGGGCAGAGCTGCAATCTCTCGGTGCCATCGCTGTCGTAGGTAATGATTTCAGCCGTGCCACAACACGTGGGACAAACGATACTCACGGCGATGGTGCCGGCACCTTCACAGTTTCGGCAAGTCATCAGGAGTCCTCCATTCACCTGGAGCGAGATGGATTTCTATGTTACCACAGCGGTTCTCTTCGCGGGTTCTTTGGTCGAAAATCTATTGCACCGTTAAGCCTCACAGTGGTTACCAGGGCGTTGTCGGCTATACGTGAAAGTATACGTTCATCGAGACCTACCAGTCCCTGATTATTCGCCGTGATCACGGTGGGAAAGCCCGAATTGTACCGGTAATTCAGCAACTGGAAGAGTTTTTCGTTTGCCCAGGGAGAGCTTTGATGGGAACCCAGGTCGTCCAGAACCAGTAACTCTGCTTCGCGCATTTTAGCAAAACGCTGATCGTATGGCTCAGATGAGGTAGGAGAGAATGTGGCCCGCAGATGAGCGAGAAGGTCAGGGACGACGGTGAAGAGTACGACCGCCCCATCGCTGAGATTCTGGTTGGCAATGGCTGCCGCTAAATGCGTTTTGCCACAGCCATTCGGGCCAATCAGGACAAGCCAGCCACTGGGGTTCTGCGCAAAGCTATAGGCTGCTTGATAAGCTTCTTGCAGGGAAGGATGCGCTCCTGAGAAGTGTATTTTAAAATTTCTAAAGTTTTTGTTATTGAAAGCGCTTAAATCAGACAGTTCAAGCAATTGTTGGCGTCTTTTTTCGCGCCTTTCAGCTTCTTTACATTCACAGGCAATAGGTTTGCCAAAGTTAGGATGCCCATAAGGAACGTCGGCGCGCAGATAGCCAGCTCCTTTGCATTTGGAGCAGACGCTCTTCGGGGTTATCTGCGCTGGTGTAGATACTGGTTGCATTTGTTGTGCTTGCTCATACGACTCAGCCTCGCGATTCATGCCTGCCATTACACGCGGGTTGAGCGGTTGCGTAATACGTTGGTAGTGCTGTGCCTCCTGCGGCAACGCCTGGGGGGCAGGCGGTTGTGCCTGGACGAAGCGCTCCTCGCGAGGGTTACGTGTCAAGGGCGATCTGTACCCTGCTTCGCGTGCTGGTGGGAGGGGTGTTTCCCGCGTAATGAGCGGGGAACCCGGTTGGCGTTGAGAGACTATTCTCGCGGGTGACCAGGAGGAATCCTGTTGAGCAGCAAAGGTCGTTCCCGGGTTTGTCTGAGTGGAGCGCTGCCCACTGCCACTGACTTCGGTTTCCCAATCGCCATAGAGCATGGTCGCTTCTCCATCGTCCCATTCCTCCTGGACGTCTGCGGGAGGTGGGGGCGGGTATGTCTCATAGTGATCTCTCGTGACCTTTGGCGGGATCGTCTCGCGCTGATACGGAGTAGTAGGAGAGCGAAGGTCGGCGCGAGCGGCAGGGCGTAATGACTCTTGTGGAGATTGCTGGTCGTGGCTCGGGTAACCCGAACGGCGTTCAGTATTGCTCCGTTGCGGCATCTGATCATTGGCGCCAGGGCGTTGTGGCGGAAATTTTGGTATTTGCCTTTGTCCTGGATTGTTGATCCCCCCCTGGAAGGTCTGTTGATAGTGCTTTCTGGAAGGCTGCGACTCTGGAGCTCCGGGTGAAAGCAGCTGACCAGGGCGTGCTGTTTGTTCAGGCAAGGGAGGGCGCCGGGTCAAGGGCTGTGTTGGCCACTGCTCTTGAGGGACCATACCCTGCTGCGTAACGCGGCGTTCCTGTGGTTGCTGTTGGCGTTGTGCCGTTCTTCGCATAATCTCGTTCAGGCTTTCCATTGCTGCCTGCCTTCCGTTTCCCAGCGCCTCAAAATCGCGCTGATATAGCTCCAATTTCGTTTATTGTGCTGCACCGCTTCGCGGAATGCCGCTTCGATCCACTCTTGTGGATACTTGTCAGCAGCATCCTTTAGATAGTCAGCAATGAGCGGAGAAAGTAATCCGATATTTTGCTCATATAATACAAAAATATTAGGGCGTTCAACTTGAACCTGGACTGTGCGGGCCGTCCCAGTTCCATTAATTTGGGTCCGCGTAGCAACAGGCAAAGGCAGGTCACCTTCCTGTGCGCTTTGCTCCTCCTCCGCAACATCGAGAAGGCGCACAGGAACCATATGGCCGCCCTGCAGCTCATTGACCACTTTGCGGCTACGGGGTGTGTTAAAGAAATACCAATCAACAATCTCTGTTTGCTCGTCTTCTTCACTCACTAAGCGTAAGTGTATCCGCAAAAGGGTGCCGCGTGCAAGGGCCAGTTCCAGGCCCTGTTGCAAGCGTTCCTCTGGCGGTCGCGGATCACCTCTGCGCTTAAGACCGCGCAACAAAATCGGGTCTGCCAGCAGGTCGTTGCCGCTGACACAGCGCGGATTGCCCTTTTTTTGTGCCAGGAGCCAGAAAAGATGCAGTGTCACTTTTAATTCGACACTGTCCTCTATCTCTGGCAAGAGTACCGTGAAAAATACTTCCGGTACAGGCACATATGGATTTTTCCCTGATGGGAATCCAGCAAAGCCTGTCATCATAATAAGTCCAATTGTATAAATATTCTTTACTCCACCTGGGGAGTGAGTTCCAGGTCGTGAAAGCGGGTCTGGCTGGCTTGAAAATAAAGACTGATTTCGCCAACTGGCCCGTTGCGATGTTTGGCGACAATAATGTCGGCGATATTTTTGCGTTCTGTTTCCGGGTTATAAACGTCTTCACGATAAATAAACATGACAACATCCGAATCTTGCTCTATTGAGTTGTGGATCACGATATCGCCGGCTACAAAGTTGTGCAATTCGTCAACTGTCAAATCGTAGACTTCAGCTTCGCCGTCAGGTTTTATGGCGATAATTTCATCCCAATAGACATCGCTCTGTGCTAAAGTAGCTATCCTATCACCTGGAGAAAAGGTATCGAGCCTTTGCCAGCCGCGCAAAGTTAGGAACTGGTGATTTGCCGTAGTGCGGATTGTGCGCCCCAAGCGGGTAGTCATTTTATAAACGGGTTTGTAACCGGTCGCAAAAGCGTTACTCACTGTACATGGTTCCAGTTGCCATGTTTCTGTGTTCAGGGCCAGCACGCGAAATCCCTTTTGTCCGACTAGTTGTTCAATCGGACGATACATGCCTGATTCAGGTAAATAGACCGGCGTATCGCCGGTGATGCAGCCACTTTCACGGAGGTCTGATAGCTGAGGTACTTTCGATTGACGGCTTTCTACTGCGCGTGAGAGCTGGGCCAGAGCTAGCACGGGAACGTTTAGTTCACGCGCTAACCCCTTCAGGTTGCGGCTGATCTCGGAGATCTCCTGCACGCGGTTCTCGTTGCGTCTGCCGCTTCCTGAGACTGACTGCATCAATTGTAAGTAGTCCACGATGATCAAATCGATGCCGTGCTCGGCCAGCAAACGCCGGGCTTTGCTGCGCATCTCTACCGTAGAGATACCTGCCGTATCATCGATCCAGATATTTGCCTCTGAAAGGGTGCCCATTGCATAGACGATGCGCTCCCACTCATCATCCTCGATCCAGCCCGTACGGAGGCGTTGCTGATCGATGCCCGCATCCATGGAAAGGAGACGCTGCACGAGTTGTTCTTTGCTCATTTCGAGGCTGAAGATGGCGACAGAGCGCTGGTGTTTGACAGCGGTATTGTGGGCCATGGTCAAGGCCATACTCGATTTGCCCACCGCAGGTCTCGCAGCTAAAATAATCAGGTCCGACTTTTGCAGACCGCCTGTCAGGTGATCCAGGTCCGCGAAGCCGGTGGGGACGCCGACGATGGTACCACGCCGTTCGTGGAGCTGATCCAGTTTATTCATGTATTCAGAGAGGATGTCGCGCAGCAGCGAAAAGTCACTGCGCGCGTGTCGCTGGCTGATATTGAAAATCAACTGTTCAGCTTTATCCAGGGCAACGTCCGCGTCTTCCTCCTCGTAGGCAACGGCGGCAATTTGTCCAGCGGCTTCGATAAGGCGGCGTAGGATGGCATTGCGCTCGACGATGCGCCCGTAGAATTCAACGTTGCCACTGGTTGGCACCTGGTTAATGAGGGAGGTGATGTAGCTAGCTCCTCCGACAGCCTCCAGTTTGTTCCGTCGCTCTAGCTCGTCACAGATGGTAATAAAATCCGCTGGTTCGCGCTGTTCATAGAGTTGGAGAATGACCTCGTAAATGGTGCGGTGGGCGTCGCGGTAGAAATCGTCTGGGAACAGAAATTCTGCCACCTGAACAATTGCCTCTGGGTCGATAATAATGCTGCCAAGAACGCCACACTCGGCCTCAATGTTTTGAGGTAATAGTTTCTCCATATCTCCCCTACCGTTTGATGGAAACCTATCTGTCTGTTATATTAGCACATTGGTTCGATTTTTAACATATCAAAAAGCGAAATATTTCTTGAAAATTGCGTGCCTGAACAGTGTACCGAATCTTTTTCCTGAAATCAATTGATGAGTATTAAAAAGCTTTGTGGATATGTGGATATGTCTCTGGTACTGGCGTGCTTGAAAGATGTAGCAGCATGACATAACACGTGGTTATCCCCTGCTTATCCACAAGATTGGCCAGGTTATCCCTACTTATCCACGAATTTATCCACAGACATATCCACAGAAGAAGGTGAGCCAGGAGGGATATTGGGAGTATACAATGGTACCCCCTACCCAGAATCTTGCTTTTTCGTGATAATATAAGGGAAAAGAGGAGGATATTTTTACATATGGAACAAGATAAAGAGCAATCACTTCGGGTCCAGAGTAGTCTTCCACATTTCAGTTGGCCTACATCAAAGCCCGGTCCGTATGCTACGCAGCCACCTCCTGGGCAAAAACCGGTGCCAGGAAGGACTGATCAGGTGGAGGAAATTGGCTACAACCAGGAAACCGGCACTCCCAGTACCGAAAACCCGTTAGGCTCAATACCGGATGAATCGCTGAAAGGCAGAACAGCCTCTGATCAACAAGAGACCGCCCAAGAAGTACTGAAAAAGCGCAAAAGAAAATGAAGCTTTTGATTCTCGGCGGCACTGTCTTTTTAGGCCGCCACATCGTTGAGGCAGCAGTGGCGCGCGGGCACGATGTTACACTTTTCAATAGAGGGCAACATTACCCTGACCTGTTTCCGGGCGTTGAGAAACTGCGAGGCGACCGCAACACCGATTTGACTGCTTTGGAGGGCCGGCACTGGGACGCGGCCATTGATACCAGTGGCTTCATTCCTCGGGTTGTCAAAGCCTCGGCATAGGCGCTGGCACAATCAGTTAAGCATTACACATTTATCTCCAGCATCTCTGTCTTCGCAGAAGTTTATATTACAGTTCACAACCCTGAGTTCAGTTTGCAGCCCTTGGTATGACACGTCTCAGCGAAGAGTCCTTCTTCTTGCTTTTCCTCTAGGTTAGAGGCCAGACCAGGTCACAATCAAATCCGTACTATATCCGACAAGAAAGCCGAGAAGCACTCCCCACATGATCACTTCCGGGGTTTTGAGTTTCCACGCGAACTTCCGCCCGATGTCCAGCAATTCATTGATGATGTAGATGATCGCCCCTGCTGCTAAAGTAAGGCAGCCGATGAAGACGGGCTCCGAATGGAACACCATCCCAACCAGGGTACCTAGGAAGGTAGGTCCACCACTGATCAGCCCAACGAGGCCGATGAACATCCAGGACGCGCTTCCCCTGGCCAACGGAGCCGCAATGCCAAAGCCCTCAGTCATATTGTGCAGGCCAAAGCCAATAATGAGGACTGCCGCGAGCTGGATGGCTCCACTGGCCGCCGATTGACCAATCGCCAGACCTTCAGAGAAGTTGTGCAGCCCAATGCCGATGGCAATCATCAGGGCTAACGCCTCCGGTGCAACGATAGCTGCTTCACCCCCCTTGTTTTTCACCCGGGCTTGCTCTTTTGTCCGCCGGATAAACCACCGCTCAAAATAGACTAATCCCATCAGCCCCAAACCTAAGCCAGCTACGAAGACCACCACATTGAGCAAGAAGGAGCCCACGCTACCCTTCCCTTGCTGTAACGGGATGATCGCTTCGTTTATGGGCTCAGACGCTTTTGAGATGACATCATAGAACAAAAAGATGAGGATGCCCGTGGCGCAAGCATTCAAGAAGGCCTGCATGCTGTTTGGGAGATTTTTGAGCCTGGCAAAGGGCAAACCCAAGAACACCGTCAAGCCAGCAAAGGCCCCCAGGGCAACAATAAGCGGTGTAGACATGCCTGGGCTCCTCTCTTTGGGCAACGTGCCTTTTCACAAAGAGTATGTAGTACTTTACTGCGCATGAGCCTACTTGTATCTCGTGTACGCCATAAAGTTCTATTAAAAAGGAGGTCAAGAAGCTTAGACCAAACCTCCAGATACTTCGATAGCCTTCTGGCAAGTGAGCTTGGAGCGCTCACTGTGATTAATAATCTCACGCCTGGCCAGTTCCTTGTCCCCCTTCTCATAGGCTTCCACAATGCGCCGATGATCGCTGGTCAGTTCCTCACTAGCTTGATCGAAAACGGAGACTGTGCGCCAGATGATGCGCCACATGATCCCCTCGATACTGAGTCGACGATAGGCATCAAGCAGCGCACTGCTCTTCGCGAGACCAACTAAATATTCGTGGAAGGCGGTGTTGGCTGCGACATAGCGCTCGAAGTCCACAAAGCGATTACCTGAGATCAAGGGCAACGTCGCCTCCATGCGCTTGCGCAACTCGGCGAGTTCATCTTCCCCAAGATGCCCAATGGCAAGATCAGTTGCCCCTAGTTCGATGGCGCAACGCGCATCAAAGGTATCATCGGACGTTTTTACATCAATCGGGGTGATGACATATCCTTTGACCAGGTCACGGGACACCAGTCCCTCAGCCGTGAGCTTGGTCAAGGCATAGTAGACGCTGGAGATGGCGGCATTCAATTGGCTACTCAGTTTGGTTGGATCGAGTGCATCAGCGATAGCGAGGCTACGGCTCAAGATGTGATCACGAATCTGCTGGTAGACTGCCTCATCTTGTACCATCTCAAAGCGTCCGAAGGTGCCACGAAAATAGGTAAGCGGGGCTCCAGTGCTTGTATCGGCAGAGTCCACCTCAGCGAGAAAGACTCTATGCGTGCCTGCCTCCACATCAGCAGCAACTCGGCACTCTATGCGTGCTAATGCCCCAGTGAGTAACGGCACACCTGAAGTGCCATAGGAGAAATCGACCCCTTGAAACTTGTCTGTCTGTGATTTGGCAAATTGGTAGGCAAGATGGGCCTGATCCTGATCTAAGATATTGACGGCAAATCTACGGGTCCGGCTAATCACCGCTTGTGTTCCTGTATTCTTATTGATACAGACCAGCAGCATGGGTGGCTCGAGCGTGAGCGAGGTGACAGCACTGGCCGTCAGGCCATAGTTGGTGTCGTGCTCACTCGTCGTGATCACCGTCACGCCACTGGCGAAGTTGCCAATGACCTGGCGAAAAACTTGTGGATCCACGCTTTGCTCCTTTATTCCATCGTCAACTCAGCAATATTAGCTTTCCTAAGCAAGAGTGGGGAGCAGACTTCTAAGGCGAGGTCTCATACCCCCTTCATTGTAGAGGCTCGCATATCAGCGTGTGCATAGAAGACAAGAATCGTCAAATCCTCTTCAATCGTGTGAAATCGATGCTCAGTATTAGCCTCTACGTACACCACCATCCCTGTTTCAATTGCGCGGCTTTCGGTGCCCACCTGGATAAAACCTCGACCACTGATGATGTAATAGACCTCATCTGCCTTATGCGGCTCTTGCGTATCAACCGCACCGGCAGGTAGCACGTACAGGCCAGCACTGAGCGAAGGGACATGTAAAAATTCGAGGTACGGCTTATTCAGTTTGCTACGCTTAGCGATCACGTGGTCAAGTTCAAAAACATCCATTCTTTTCTTCTCCTTACTAAGGCAGTCCTTCAGATGAACACGGCGCTCTGACCGCTACATGTAGCGACCACCCGTCACCTGAAGCACTGACCCTGTCATGAAGCTTGACATGTCGCTGGCCAGGAACAGGACGACGTTGGCGACTTCCTCTGGCTCAGCAATTCGACCCAGGGGAGTCTCGGCTATCCTTGCTGCCAGGACCTCAGGACTAAGGTCCCCGATCATATCGGACCGCGTGGTGCCTGGGAGAAGCACATTCACACGGATATGGGGAGCCAATGCTTTCGCTGACGCCTTCGTCAGTCCCACAATACCTGCCTTGGCCGCACTATAGTTCACTTGCCCGGCATAACCGACCTTGCCAGAGATGGAGGAGAGATTCACAATGACGCCACGCTGCTGCTTGAGCATGACCGCTCCTGCTGCCTGTGTACACAGAAAGTATCCTGTCAGGTTCGTATCGATCACTGCTTTCCAGTCTTCCAGCTTCATTTCTTCTAGAGGCACGTCTATGGCAATGCCCGCATTGTTGACCAGTATGTCAAGGCCTCCCAGTTCAGAAACAGCCGTCTCTACCATCTGTTGAACCTGGACCGGGTCTCGGACATCGACCTGGACGGCCGCTGCCCGTGCCCCCTGGGCTTCTATGTCTGCCTTCACTGCCTCAGCCTCCTTCAGCTTTGTACCGGTAATGACAACTGAAGCTCCGTGGCTGGCGAAGGTGCGGGCAATCGCCAGTCCAATGCCCCGCGTTGAACCGGTCACCACCGCCACTCGGTTCTCAAGCAATCTCATACGTTTCCCTCTCTTTCTTTCAAAATAGAACCTCACGGCCTAAAAAGCGCAAAGCATTTCGACCCAGCATGTCAGCACGTTCCTCGTGCGAAATGCTATCTAAGGCATCGATCACAGCCCCAGGGGGTGCCTCGCGCAGAGGGAAAGGGTAATCAGTGCCCATGATGAGGCGATCTGCCCCTAGTCGATCAATCAGCAGGCGCATGTTCATCGTATCAAAGACAAGCGTATCGTAAGACAGGAGCTTTGCCGTCTCGGATGGCCTTTTCGCTGTCACGGCTTTCACATCGTCGAATGCGCGCCACGTCTGATCCAGTCGAGGCAGGAGCCAGGGAAACGTGCCACCCCCATGGGCAAAGCAGAGGCGAAGCGTGAGATGGCGATCCAGCAAACCGCTCATGACCACCGATGCGGCTGCAATGCCCGTCTCCGACGTATAGCCCATGGAAAACACCATACGGTACTTGCTAGTGCGCTCGGGGGCGAGCACGGCCTCTGGGTGAACGAAGACGGCTGCTTCAACCTCGACGCAGCTGCGCCAGAATGGCTCCAGCGCCGGATCATCGAGGTTCTTGCCTTCCACCTGGGTTCCGATCTCCACACCAGCCAGGCCCAGGCTTGTCACAGCCCGACGAACTTCGGCTGCGGCAAGATCTGGATCCTGGAGTGGGACGGTTCCCAGGCCAATGAAGCGCGTCGGTGCGACAGAGATCACGTTCGCAATCGCCTCGTTCTGGAGTTGTGCCAGTTCGAGCACACCCTGTGCCGAGAAGTGATAGGCAAAGGTCACCGGAATGGGTGAAAGCACCTGGACATCAATCCCTTCGGCATCCATGTCCTGGAGGCGTCGTTCCGGGTCCCAGCTGCGGTCATCAATCCGCCGGTAGTGTTTACCGGCATGATAGATGTCAGCCTGGCATGGCCCCGCATGAAGGAGCGTTGGCCATCCCTCGCCGCCGTACTTTTCCCCCATATCGGGAAATTGCTGCGGGATAAAGTGGGTATGAAAATCGACTTTCATCTCTTCGCTACCAATAGTCGCTGATGGGCTGGATTAAAACGCTTATTAGCTGGCGAGTGTGAGATCGCCAGCAAGAACGTACTCATCTTCATGATCACGCCTGTGCACCGCACTTGAAGGAACTGTTGACCCTACCGGGCAAGATGATCGGGTGTCGCACTAAGCATGTGGGCAAAAGAATGACATCGCAGTCATCCGGTAGCCGACTATTCCCCCGCCAGGGGCATCCGATGCAGGTGCCCCTGCCAGCCGATTAGGAAAGCGTGCCAAGCTTATGTTGACATGCTTAGAGAATAATGCTGATCGCTCCACGAGGGCGCAGAGTCGGCATGTCCATCTCGACTCTCTTGGAACGAATCTTTAACTCCCCGTCAACCAGTTTCAAGGCGTACCGGTAGTGCCCGGCAAAATACTCGGAATCTTTGAAACGGAAGCGCCACACGATAAAGGGGGCCGTAACTATCAGGCACCCGTCTTCCACCCCCAACAGGCGAACGTTGGTGACCATGTGCACGGTATTTGACCAGGGGTACTCCCGGTGGGCCATGCTATTCTTGAGGCGCACCGTCCACGCCTTGATGCGAGCGAAATCATGATTAATATAGACCAGATCGTTCTCTGGATCGGCTGTGGGCAGATCATTCGTCGGCACCACGTACTGCGCGTCCGGTGTGAAGAGAGAGAGCCACTCATCCAATTGCCACTCATCGAGCAGATAACCCTCTTTGTACAGGAAGTCCTCGACCTCCTGACGGCTAATGGCTTCTAAGGACTTCTCCCGCGTGTTCACTTCGCTTCCCTCTTTTTGCATATGTCTACTCCTCTGCCATCATGCGTCGGTACCAGCCCCGCCAAAACGCACGCATGTGATGTTCATCTGTGTACAAGGGCGGATTATGATGCAATCCCCGTGACATGTTCGTCCACTCGACAGCTTTCGCTTGAAAGCCTTGCTGGCAGGATTCTATGGCTTCGGTATCATCTGGGGATGCAAAACCACCGGGGCCCAGGAACGACAGGTAGCTATCCAGGCGCATGGCACGCAAGTCGGCACGTTCGCCCTTGGGCGCTAACTCCTTCTGCGTCACCTCCATATAGTCGGGAGCAAGCGGTTGGAAGGTGCGAACGGTAATGCCCATGATATCGTTAATGACCAGGTTGGGGAAGACCAGCAGGTTGCGACTCAGTTCCGCCATCGTGTGGCCGCGTTCCTCGCCGAACTTTTTCAGCAGGTAATCGTGCATCCGCTCGATGTCCGATTTGCACGCCTCGCCGAAGGTCGGTATCCACTGGGCAATCGGCCGCCCCCAGGGGGCCACAGACTGCATCACCCCGTGGCCATTACCCAGGTCCTTGCCTTCTCCGCCTTTAATACCGCCCCCCGTTTGGACGCCCGCGTCTCGCAGGTACTGCATGTAGGTCTCGTGCACCGGTCCCACATGATAGCCATCGATGCTGTTTTCCGCTAACAGCTTCCAATTGGCCTTTATGGCATAGGAATGCGTCCCGCGAAGGAGTTCCAGCCCTCCTTCTGGTATCCCGAAGAGCTCGGCCACTGCTTCTGGCCCATCCACCACGTAGTCAAGGTACTCGCGGGCCCCGGCCAGATACGTGATCAAATCCTCAGCATCCGGGTTGAAGGTGACAAACAGAAAGCCGCGGTAGTTTTCCACGCGCGGGGACTTGAGCCCCCATTTTTTCCTGTCCCAAGCGCCATAGCCCTCCTCATCCGGCACGCCGACGAGTTCACCCTCCGTGTTGAAGGTCCAGGAATGGTAAAAGCACTGTAAGGTCCTGACCGTGCCCGTATCCTGTCGACAAATGGTCGCGCCGCGGTGCGTACAGGCGTTATAAAAGACGTTGATCTTTCCGGTTTGCCTGCTCCGCACGAAGAAGAGGGGCTGACCAGCAAGGTCCCGGCGCACGAAGTCACCCGGCTTGGTGACTTCCGACTCGTGGCCCAGGTAGAGCCAGCATTTCTGGAAAATCTTTTGCTTCTCGAGTTCGAGGATCTCAGGCGATGTCATCGTCGAGCGATGGTAAGCAAAGAGCCCCTCCTCGGGTTTCTCGACGATCAGATCTTTGATATTCAAAGCTCTCTCCGTGATCATGGTTTTTCTTTCCTCTGTTCGTAACTCAAACGCCTGATATGAGTGAGATGATTGAGCGTCAGACGGTGCTGGCTCACCAAAGTCAGGCTGCATTTTCAGCTTTGCACGTATGACAACAACCGGCTTCATTCACACCAAACGTTTGATGCTGTATCGTCATATACAGATAGGTTGGAACCGGGGTTTCCCCCAACTGGCACGAAGTTTATGCACTCGCTGCTGCTTCGGTCGTCTTCTTGGCTATTGGCGTCCCATAAGTCAAGTAGGTTTCCGGTGCTTTTGAGCCCCACTGATCAAAGCCCATTGATTCCGTTTCGTGAGTCCAGCGGATCGGTTCCCAATCCGGTTCGAAAATCAGCATGCCTCTCGTCCAGATCTCGATGCGATGCCCGGATGGCTCAAAGAAGTAGAGGAAGATGGCCCCACTGGTTCCGTGCGAGCCCGGTCCCCATTCGATCTTGCCGCCATGCTCAACGAGCATATTGCACGCCCGCAGCAGTTCATCGGGCGAATCCACAAAATAGGCGTGGTGGTGTAAGCGTGCTCCCTCGCCCGAGTAGTTGCGCATCACGGCAATATCGTGAGACAGATTGGTGAGGCTCAGCCAGGAGGCACGCCTTTTTCCGTCGTCCCCCTCCACGTAATAGCGGTGCTTAATGCCCATCTCCCGCGTCAGCCACTCTTGCTCACTCTCCACATCGTTGGCCATCACATTGAAATGGTCAAAACGGCGAGGTGCGAAGCCGACTAGGGGAAACTTCTGCGGGAAGCTGGGCATGACCGAGATCCGGTTGGGGTCTTTTTCGTGGTACTTTTCCATCTCCCAGTAGAGTTCCATCGGCACACCGCTGGGTGTGTAAAAGCGTAGCCCCCTGCCTTGACCGCGCTCGGCCCCTGCTTCAGTCCAGGTGCAGGGAATGCCTATCTGTTCAAAGTGGCGGGCAAACTGGTCCAAGCTTTCCGGGTCCTCGACTCGCCACCCCAGATGCACCAGGGCAGATTCATCCCCTTTTGTGAGCAATAAGCTGTGGTGTTCAAAGTCCTGCCAGGCACGCAAGTAGACGGATTTGTCATCCTCGTCGCTGACAAGCAGACCCACCACGTCCGTAAAGAAGCGCTTTGACGCCTCCAGGTCTTTCACTTGCAGTTCTGCATGTCCTGCATGAGCAATTTTCATGGTGTGTTTTCCTCCTTAGCAAGAACTGTGCCGCTCAATGTAACTCCCCTTGTGCGACACCCTCGCTCTATCCTTTATTACAGCTAACTGATGGACGGAAACCGGGTGAGTAGTTCCCCAATTTGGGAGAACAGTCCTCCTTCTTGGAAGGAACTCTAAATACAAGGAAGGAACTCTAAATACAAGGCGCGATTGCCCCAATTTACACGGTGAGCGAGCGAATCTGACGCCGCTGCTGGCAGATCGTTATTACCATAGCTCACCTCCTAATATCCTAATACTAGGCCGTCACGGTCCACGCCGGGATCGCCATACTCGCCCAGACATGTAGCGCTGGTGCCACAGCTCTGGAGCGGGAGCGGGCGGACCGCACTGACGCCGCCGCCGCCATCGCGCCCCGTGGCAAGCTTTGCGCACACCGGCGCGCCCCTCACCACGCGTCGGAGGCGGCTCAGAGCTGCAGGTGGGTCGTGCGGAATTCGGGGCGGAGCGCCGCCGCGCCCCGTTCGCGCGCCAGCATGGCCTCCACGATCTGATGCACCTTGATCGTCGCGATGTCGGCGTTGACGGTGACAAAGGAGCCGCGCCGGCGCTCGCGCCCATGGGTCTGGATGGCTTCGAGCACGGCCTTGTCCTCCATCAGTGTCTGCTCGTGAAAGGCCCGCTGGTGCTCCGTGACCGCTACATCCTCCGTGGCAAAGTTGCGGGCGACCTGCCAGAACACGTGCGTGCCGGCCAACCCTTCGGGGGTGAACGCGCGGATGTACACCTCCTCGTAGACCTGGCCGCTGCTGCCGTCGGTGGCCGGGACCACGATGCCCAAGTGGTTGATATGCAACCCCGGCAAGACGAACGTCCCCGCCTCCCACTGTTCGTACTCCTGCTCCGGGCTCAGGCCCGTCGCTCGCACCTGCCAGTCGACCAGGCGTACCGGCGGAAAGGTGCGGTGGTAAGAGGCTGACGTCTCGGTCACCTCCACCTCGAGCAGCGGCGGCAGCCGACGATAGCCGAGCGGCGATAGCTCGCCATGCACGAAGGGAAAGTGGGTGAGGTCGAGGGCGTTGTCCTGCAGCAGCAGGTAGTTGGCGGCGACGTGCAGCGCCCCCCCATAGGTCGCCCAGCCCGCGTCGCGCAGCCAGAGGAGCGCGGGCGGCGGCGCGGCCGCCGCCCGCGCCGGATCACCCAGCCAGATCCACACGAACGGCGCCTCTTCGCGCACCGGGAAGGCCCGCACGTGGGCGCCATAGGGGACATGCGTCTGGGACGGGACGCGCACGCACTCGCCAGTCGGGGCATAGGTGAAGCCGTGGTAGCCGCACACCACCTGGTCGCCGACGAGATGGCCCAGGCTCAGCGGCATCGACCGGTGGACGCAACAGTCCTCGAGTGCGACGGCCGGTCCCGCTTCTTGCCGATACAGCAGCACATCCGCGCCGAGCAGATGGCGACCGAGCAGCGCACGGCCGACCTCGGCGCTGGTCGCGGCGACATACCAGCAGTTGAGCGGATAGTTCCGGGTCCCGTCAGGGGAAGACACCTTATCACGATTATTCACTTGTTCGCTCCTCTCACGCCACGGCGGGGACCGCCGGCCATGGGCGCCAGCTCAACTGGCCACCGGCTCACAGGTCGAGCACGAGCCGAGGGGTGCGCGACCGCGAGATGCAGATCATCATGACCTCGTTCGCCTCGCGCTCGGCCGGCGTCAGCACCGAGTCCCGATGGTCCGGCACCCCCTCGAGCACGCGCGCCTCGCAGGTGCCGCAGACCCCCTCGCGGCAGGACGACAACGCGTACAGGCCCGCCGCATAGACCATGTCAAGGATCGACTTGTCGGGCGGCACCGTCACGGTGATGCCCGAGCGCTGCAAGACCAACTCGAAGGTAGCGACAGCGGGCGGGGCGGCCGCGACCGGCTTGGCTTTGAACCGCTCGAAGTGCAGGCTGCCCACCAGCCAGGACGTGCACCAGCCCTCCACCGCGACCAGCAGGGGCTCGGGGCCGCAGCAGTAGACCAGGGTGTCCTCCCGCGGCGGTGCCAGGACCGTGTCCAGGGGAATCCGGCCCTCTTCGTCCCCCGGGTAGATCCGAACCCGGTCACCATAGGCCACCAGCTCATCGAAAAACGCCATTGACGCGCGGCGATGGCCGCCGTACCACAATTGCCAGTCCGCCCCCACCGCGTCGACCGCCGCCACCATCGGCAGGATCGGCGTGATGCCGATGCCGCCCGCGATGAACAGGTAGCGCGGCGCGTCCACCAACGAGAAGTGATTGCGCGGCCCCCGCACCTGCACCGTTTCCCCAGCTTTGAGGACGTCGTGGATGAACTGCGACCCCCCACGGCTCTTGTCGTCGCGCCGGACCCCGATCCGCCAGGCCCGCCGGTCGGCCGGGCTGCTGCACAGCGAGTACTGCCGGGTGAGCGCCGGGCCGGGCAATATTAGATCGATGTGCGCCCCGGGGTTCCACGCCGGGAGCTCTTGCCCGTTGGCGTCGGCCAGGGTCAGCGCGACGACCCCCTCAGCCACCGGCTCCTTCTGCGCCACCACCAAGTTGGCTTCGTGCTCGTGGTAAAGCATCGCCGCCTCGGTTGACGAGAGGGCGTCAGCCAGGACAGTGGAGGAGAATTCCCTCCCGGTCCGCGGAATCTCTACACTCATGATGAACCAGACCTGCAGCCTTCCTATGTTTCCAGCCGCTCCCAGACGTCACCCGAGCCGGTCTCACTCCAGCCCGCCGAGTGACAGCGGGGAGCGGCGGTGCACTCAGCATTCGGACAGCCCAGGGCCTCACCGGCTTGGGCGCGGTGGAACACGATGGGCTCGCCCGGAATCATGCAGCGCATTGCGCGCCTTTCGCCCGGAGGAAGCTTGCGCTAGCGCCTGTGAGGCATCGCCCACGTCTCACGCGCCTGCTCTCACAGCGACCGGCAAGTGAGAATCGTCCCTCTATTTCCAGGTCTTCTGAGCCCTGTCAACCTTACTTGACAAACGGTGAGAAACATCCTAAGCTGTTCACAGGATAGCTGATATGCCGTGTACAGTCTATGGTTTTGTTGAGCCATTCTTGAGCCATTCTTGAGCCATTCTTGAGACTGATCCTCAAAAGGGGGAGGGCGTGAAGGTGAATACCGAACGCTTCCGTGAGCAGGTCCGCTCCTACCGCGCTCTGACGGGCAAAACACAGGAAGAGCTAGCCAAAGTGCTGGGCCTGAATCCTCAAGTGCTCAGCCATAAACTGCATAAGATAAGAAACGCCCGCTTGACCCACCGCGAAGTCAAAACCATCGTCACAACGTTGGTCGAGTGGGGAGCGATGAACAAGCTGGCGCAAGCCCGTGAACTGCTGGAGCTGATGGAGTGCCCCGATTTTCCCCCTGCCGAGTGGGACGTTCCCCCGCTCAATCGACTGGAAGCGGCCACCAGCACGCACAGTGTGCTGGTGCAGAACATCCGCATCCCCATCGTGGAGTATGAAGTCCCGACGCAAGGAGGCAGTGCCCCTGCGTCTCTTCTCCTTGAGAAGGGAGAGGATGCAGGCGCAGCCCGGCTTCCCCACTGGGACCGGGGCGAGGCCATTGACCTCAGCACCTTTTATGGGCGCCAGGAGGAACTGGTCGAGGTAGAGCAGTGGGTGGTCGAGGATCGTTGCCGCCTGGTGGCCTTGCTGAGTAGGGGTGGTTTTGGCAAGACCGCGCTCTCGGTCAAACTCATGCATCAGGTGGCCCCCCATTTCGATGTTGTGCTCTGGCGCTCGCTGCAGAATGCTCTCCCACTGGGGAGCGTGTTGGCCGAGTGCATCCTGTTCCTCTCCCAGCAGCAAAAGATCGACCTTCCAGAGAGCGTGGAGGAACGCATTTCCCTCCTGATCCATTACCTGCGCCAGGCTCGTTGTCTGCTTGTGCTGGATAATGTCGAAACCATCTTACAAGAACGGAATCGTGCAGGCAAATATCGGGAAGGGTATGAAGCGTATGGCCAACTCTTCCAACAAGTAGGCCAGACGGTTCATCAAAGCTGCCTGCTGTTAGTCAGCCGTGAGAAACCCAAAGAGTTGGCACCCCTGGAAGGGAAACATTTGCCCGTCCGCACACTGGTGCTGACAGGTTTAGAGCAGAGGGCCTGTCGACAGCTGCTCTATGAGCGCGCTGTGTTTGGGCCAGAGCAAGCCTATCATGACCTGATTGCTCGCTATGATGGCAATCCCTTGGCCTTAAAGTTGGTCGCGAGCACGATCCGCGAAGTCTTCGGTGGAGACATTGCAGCGTTCCTCAATGAGGGAGAGGTGTTGTTTGGGGACATTCGCGATTTACTCGACCAGCAGTTTGAGCGTCTTTCCACTTTTGAAAAGGTCATTCTCGGCTGGCTGGTTCTGGCACGAGAGTGGGTCACGTTCGCAGACTTCGTCGAAGAGAGCGTTTGCCCTGTATCGAGAAAGAAGCTCCTGGAGGTGCTCGAAGCGCTGCGGCGGCGCTGCCTGCTGGAACGAGGAGAAGCAGGAGCAATGTTTACCTTGCATCCGGTGGTAATGGAGTATGTGACGGAGCGTGTAGTCGAGCAGGTGGCCCAGGAGATTACGTCTGGCCACCTGAAACTTTTGCTCAGCCACTGTCTGATGAAGGCGCAGACCAAAGAGCACGTGAGGTACAGTCAGATACAGCTCACTCTGAAGCCCGTTCTCGAGCGGCTGCTCATACGTCTTAAAAGCGAGCAAGCCATTGAGCAGCAACTCATGCACGTGCTGGCAACTCTGCGCAACATACCCCAAAAGGAGCAGGGGTATGGCGGTGGGAACGTGATCAACCTGCTGTATCAATTGAGAGGCACCTTGCGCGGGTGCGATTTATCCGGGCTCCACATCCGGCAAGCCTCTTTTGTAGGGGTGGACTTACAGGATGCCAATTTTGCCGGATCGAGTTTTGGCCAGTGTGTGTTTAGTGAAACATTTAGTTCTATTTTCTCGGTGGCTTTCAGCCCTGATGGCCACCTCTTAGCAGCGGGCAGTGTCAATGGGGAAGTGCGTGTGTGGCAAGTGGTCGGCTACAGGCAATTCCTGGCCCTCAGTGGTCACCAGGGGTGGGTCTGGTCGGTGGCCTTTAGTCCTGATGGCACTCTTCTGGCCAGTGGGGGTGAAGACCGCATCGTGAGAATATGCGAAGTGGGCACAGGACAGTGTCTCACGACGCTGCACGGCCACACGGATTGGATCCGCTCGGTGGCTTTCAGTCCTGATGGCTCTCTCCTGGCAAGTAGCAGTGACGACGGAACAATAAAGGTGTGGGAGGTGTGCACGGGTGAGTGCCTCACGGCGTTCCAGGGCCATGCTGGTCGGGTCTGGTCGGTGGCTTTTAGCCCCGATGGTGCTCGGCTGGCCAGTGGCAGTCATGATAAAACGGTAAGGGTATGGGAGCTGAGCAGCGGGCAGTGCCTCAAGACGCTACAAGGACACACAGACGGGGTCCGCTCGGTGGCTTTCAGCCCCGATGGCACCCTGCTGGCCAGCGGTAGTAACGACTGGACGGTCAGGCTCTGGGAGGTGAGCACGGGCGCATGCCTCACGACGTTCCAGGGCCACACCGACCAGGTCATGTCCGTGGCTTTCAGTCCCGATGGCGCTCGGCTGGCCAGTGGCAGTGACGACCGCATGGTGAGGGTCTGGGAGGTGAGCTTGGGACAATGCATCGAGACATTACAGGGGCATACTGGTCGGGTCTGGTCGGTGACTTTCAGCCCTGATGGTACTTACCTGGCCAGCGGGAGCTATGATACGACCGTGCGCCTATGGGAGGTGAGCACAGGAACCTGCTTGAAGACCCTGCAAGGACACATCAACTGGATGGGATTACCGACCTTCAGTCCTGATGGCACCCTTCTGGCCAGTGGCAGTGACGACAGGACAGTCAGACTGTGGGAAGTGCGCACTGGAGAGTGCCTCAAGATATTGCAAGGGCACACCGATTGGGTCCGCTCGGTGGCCTTCAGCCCTGATGGTACCCTGTTGGCCAGTGGCTGTTATGACCGAACAGTCAAGCTGTGGGAGCTGAGCAGCGGGCAGTGCTTCAAGACCCTGCAAGGACACACAGACGGGGTCCGGTCGGTGACTTTCAGCCCTGATGGCACCCTGCTTGCCAGCGGGAGCTATGATACGACCGTGCGCCTATGGGAGGTGAGCACAGGAACCTGCTTGAAGACGCTGCACGGTCACACGAACTGGATGGGATTACTGGCCTTCAGCCCTGATGGCACCCTCCTGGCTAGTGGCAATCACGACCAGACGGTGAGGCTATGGGAAGTGCGCACTGGAGAGTGCCTCAAGATACTGCACGGGCACACCGATTGGGTCCGATCAGTAGCTTTCAGCCCCGATGGGACTCTGCTTGCCAGCGGCTGTTATGACCGAACGGTGAGGCTATGGGAAGTGAGTACGGGGCAGTGCCTCAAGATACTGCAAGGGCACACAGACGGGGTCGAGTCGGTGGCTTTCAGCCCCGATGGTACCATGTTGGCCAGCGGCGGGCACAACGGAACGGTGAGTTTATGGGATGTGAGCAGCGGGGCGCATCTCAGAATGTTACACAGTCATCCAAGTCGGGTCTGGACAGTGGTTTTTAGCCGAAATGGGAGTGCCGTGGTCAGCGCAAGTGAGGATAGAACGATTATTTTGTGGAATGTACGAACAGGTGAGCGCTTGAAGATGGTGAGAAACAGGCTCTACGAGCGGATGAACATCACTGGTATTACCGGCTTAACTGAAGCGCAAATAGCCACACTGAGAGAATTGGGTGCAGTCGAGGAGAGGGCCAGTAGTTCCCACGCTGAAGTGCTGCAGGAGGTAGTGAAGGCGATGTTTGCAGGCTCCCTCAACGGCCACTCATGATCGACTGAACTAGCACTGCGTCAAGCAAGACCAAGACAGCCGCTAGAATGAAGCGCAGAGTACAGGGTTTCAGCCAAAACCTGACCGTTCCCATTGCACACGAGCCTTCCAACCGAAAAAAACCAAGGAGGGTTAAAAGGTGAAAAACCTCACTTGACAAAGGGTGAAAAACATCCTAACCTACATCTACGAGCCTATACTGAGGATACCTGATGATGCTTTGTACGGTCTATGGTTTTGTTAGGCGCTTCTTAAGTCGTTCTTGACCCTGTTACTACTGATCCTTTAGGGAAGGTCGTGAACTAAAGTGAATACAGAACGCTTCCGTGAGCAAGTACGCCACTACCGTGCTCCGACGGGGAAAACGCAGCAAGACCTGGCCAAAGTGCTTGCCCTGAACCCCCAGGTGTTAAGCCATAAACTGCATGGGATACGAAACGCACATTTGACCCACCGTGAGGTCCAAACCATCGTCAAAACGTTGGTCGAGTGGGGAGCGATGACCAAACAAGCTGAAGCACGTGAACTGCTAGAACTGATGGATTGCCCAAATTTTTCCCCTGCCGAGTGGGAGATTCCCCCACTCAATTGGCTTGAAGCTGCGACGAGCACGCACAGTGTGCTGGTGCAGAACATCCGCATCCCCATCGTGGAGTATGAAGTTCCGACGCAAGAAAGCGATGCAGTTCATCCGACCGCCCTTGAGAAGGGAGAAGATGTGGCCTCATTTCAACTTCCTCGCCAGGACTGGGGCGAAGCCGTTGACGTCAGCAGGTTTTACGGGCGTGAGCAAGAAATGCCCGAGTTAGAGCGGTGGATTGTTGATGACCGCTGTCGTCTGGTAGCCCTGCTTAGTAGGGGGGGTTTTGGCAAGACCGCTCTTTCGGTGAAGCTCACACAACAGGTTGCACATCATTTCGATTTCGTGATCTGGCGTTCGTTGCAGAACGCTCCTCCGCTGGAGCACTTGCTGGCAGAGTGCATCACGTTCCTCTCCAATCAGCAAAAGATCGATCTCCCTGAGAGTGTCGGTGAACGCATTTCCCTGCTGATTCACTATCTGCGTAACGCTCGTTGTCTCCTGGTGTTGGATAATGTTGAAGCCGTCTTAGAAGGGCGGACCAGATCGGGAAAATATCGCGAGGAATATGAAGGATATGGCAAGCTCTTCCGATGGGTGGGGGAGACGACTCATCAAAGCTGTCTGCTGCTGACCAGCCGCGAGAAACCCAAAGAAGTGGCGCTGCTTGAGGGGAAACATTTGCCAGTACGAACAGTGACTCTGACCGGTCTAGAGCAGAGAGCATGTCAACAGATTCTCAATGATAGTGACTTGCTCGGAACAGAGGCTGCTTATAATGACTTAATTGACCGCTATACCGGCAATCCATTGGCTTTGAAGTTGGTCGCTAGTATGATTCGCGAAGTCTTCGGCGGCGACATTGTGGCGTTCCTTAAAGAGGGAACAATCTTTTTTGGGGATATTCGCGATTTACTCGACCAACAGTTTAAGCGTCTCTCCACTTTCGAAAAGGCCATTCTCTACTGGTTGGCTCTTGCACGAGAATGGGTTGTGTTAGGAGACTTAGTCGAAGAAAGTGCGCCTCCTGTGCCTCGAAGGAAGATCCTGGAGGCGCTCGAGGCACTCAGGCGACGCTCGCTGCTGGAACGAGGAGAAACTGGGGCGACGTTTACCTTGCACCCAGTAGTAATGGAGTATGTGGTGGAGCGTGTAGTCGAGCAGGTTGCCCAAGAAATTACATCTGGCAAAATGAAGCTCTTAATTAGCCATTGCCTGATGAAGGCACAGACCAAAGAGTACATCAGGCATGCTCAGTCACAACTCATTCTGAAGCCTGTTCTCGAGAGTCTGCTCACGCGTCTTAAAAGCGAGCAAGCTGTTGAGCAGCGGCTCCTGCAAGCAATGGCAATACTCCGAAACACACCTCGAAGGGAGCAGGGGTATGGCGGTGGGAATGTGATCAACCTGTTGTATCAATTGAGAGGCACGTTGCGCGGATATGATTTTTCTGAACTCCATATCCGGCAAGCTTATTTCATGGGGGTAGACTTACAGGATGCCAACTTTGCAGGGGCGAGTTTTGAGCGGTCTGCGTTTAGCGAAACGTTTAGTTCTATTTTCTCGGTGACTTTCAGCCCTGATGGTCAGTTCTTAGCAGCGGGCAGTGTCAATGGTGAAGTTCATGTGTGGCAGGTGGCAGATTACAGGCAGATCTGGGCATTCAGTGACCACAAGGGCTGGGTCTGGTCGGTGGCATTCAATCCTGATGGTACTCGTCTTGCTAGTGGTGGTGAAGACCGGGTGGTGAGAATCTGGGATATGATCACGGGGCAATGCCTCACCGCACTGCATGGGCACACGAATTGGATACGGTCCGTGACTTTCAGTCCTGATGGTGCTTTACTGGCAAGTAGTAGTGACGACGGAACAATAAGAATGTGGGAGGTGAGTACAGGAGAATGCCTCATAGTGCTGCAAGGATCCCATGGTCGGGTCTGGTCGGTAGCTTTCAGTCCCGATGGCACTCGTCTGGTCAGTGGCAATGAAGATTGCATAGTGAGAGTGTGGGAGGTAAGCACGGGTACGTGTCTGGCGACGTTACAGGGCCATACTGACCGGGTCTGGTCCGTGGCCTTCAGCCCTGATGGAGCCACTCTTGCCAGTGGTAGTAACGACTGGACAGTCAGGCTGTGGAAGGTGAGTACAGGCAAGTGTCTCACGACGTTACAGGGCCATACCGCTCGCGTCATATCTGTAGCTTTTAGTCCTGATAGTACCCAACTAGCTAGTGGCAGCGACGACACGATGGTGCGGGTGTGGGAGGTAAGCACGGGGCAGTGCTTTGAGACATTACAAGGGCATACTGGTCGGGTCTGGTCGCTGGCCTTCAGTCCCGATGGTACTCGTCTGGTCAGTGGTAGTGACGACTGGACAGTCAGGCTCTGGGAGGTGAGTACCAGGCAATGCCTCATGACGTTACAGGGACATGATATCTGGATCACGTCGGTGGCCTTCAGCCCTGATCGCTCTCGCTTCGTTGCGGGGAGTCACGACCGAACTGTCAAGCTCTGGGAGGTGAACACGGGACAGTCCTTCAAAACACTACGTGGTCACACGAACTGGGTCGGGTCCGTAGCCTTCAGCCCTGATGGTTCTCTCGTTGCGAGTGGAAGCCATGATAATACGGTCAGGCTCTGGGAGGTGCGCACGGGACACTGCTTCGCGACGCTGCACGGGCACACCGATTGGGTCCGATCTGTGGCTTTCAGCTCTAATGGTGCTCTCCTGGCTAGTGGAAGCTATGATACGACCGTGCGATTATGGGAAGTGAGCACAGGAACGTGCTTGAAGACGCTGCGCGGTCACACGAACTGGATGGGATTACTGGCCTTCAGCCCTGATGACACCCTCCTAGCTAGTGGCAATCACGACCAGACGGTGAGGCTATGGGAGGTGCGCACAGGAGAGTGCCTCAAGATACTGCACGGGCACACCGATTGGGTGCGGTCCGTGGCTTTCAGCCCCGATGGGACCACGCTTGCCAGTGGCTGTTATGACCGAACGGTGAGGCTGTGGGAAGTGAGCACGGGGCAGTGCCTCAAGATACTGCAAGGGCATAGCGACTGGGTCGAGTCGGTGGCCTTCAGCCCCGATGGGACTCTGCTCGCTATCGGCGGGCACTATGGAACGGTGAGTTTATGGGAAGTGAACAGCGGAGCGTGTCTCAGAACGTTGCATAGTCATCCAAGTCGGGTCTGGGCAGTGAGCTTCGGCCGAGATGGGAGTACCGTGGTCAGCGGAAGTGAGGATAGAACCATTATCCTGTGGAATGTACGGACAGTTGAGCGCTTGAGCATGGTGAGAAACAGGATATACGAGCGGATGAATATCACTGATGTTACCGGCTTAACTGAAGCGCAAATAGCCACACTGAGAGAATTGGGTGCAGTCGAAGACGGGACGACTAACTCCCACTCTGTAGTGCTGCATGAAGCAGTGCTATGAATGCGATAAATAAAAGCTTGAAATTGACGTAACTACTCAGATGCCCACGGAACGATACTCCGTCGTAAGCAGCATACTGCTCGTTGCACAAGCAGCTAGATTTTCTGCGTTGCCAGAGTCTGTGAGAAGCAAAAGGCGAAGTCAGAGAGTTTACTTCTCTATGCAGCAATCAGTATATAATGCAGACCTCTCTGTTGCCGAACGTCTCTATGGTAGGCTTAACGTAACAACTCCCGAGATTTATGTGCATGGAATGTTAGATGGTTGGCTCTACCTGGTTATGAGCCGTATTTCTGGAGTGTATCTTTCTGATATATGGGATACGTTGGACGATGAGAGCCGGCTACGTATCATCATAGAACTGGCGGAGGTAGTAGCTCAACTTCACGCTGTCCCTGCCGACAACATGCCACTCCTTGGAAACAACTGGCTGCAGACTGTGGCCAGGCGCATAGAGACTTGTGTGCAGCGCCATCGCGAGCAAGTGGTACCCGACTACTGGCTAGAACAGATTTCTGGCTATCTTGCGTATGCCGCGCCCCTCTATCCTCCAGATTTTTCACCTGCGATTGTCAGCGGAGACATCCACCAGTATCATCTACTTGTCTCGCAGGAAAATAGGCGCTGTCGACTGAAGGGACTCTTTGATTTTGACGATGCGCTGGTTGGTTTTCAAGAATACGACTTGGCTGCGGCAGGACTCTTTATGATGGCGGGGAATCCTGCGCTGTTGCGCGCTTTTTTGCTGGCGTATACGCTTCTGCACCGGTACCGCCCCTTCAACTGGGTGCGAGAGGATTTTGCAAAGGGTGAGTGTAGGACGTTGGAGGAGGCGGCGCGGTCAATTTATGTGATTTGATTGTGTTGGGCGAAGAACTACGAGTTGTAGCGTCGGTGGCGGGACTCGAACCCACGGCCTATTCTTTAGGAGAGAATTGCTCTATCCACTGAGCTACACCGACGTGCTGTTCTCACATCGCTAGTATAGCACGAGTGAACTGGTGTGACAAGATTCGGTTTGAGGAAATTCGTCGAAACCGAATGTCGGTAAGCTTTGTTTTTAATAGGCCTATCTGCACTGCCTTGTAGGGAACCCTTATCGTGTTAATCTCGTCCTTTGTTTTCTTGTCTAGTCTTAATATACCCTAATTCACCACTCTCCTACGGAACGTTCGTATGTGTATATATCAAGAAGCAAAAGATTGACCTC
>WNGE01000511.1_pt1 | contig 50299 bp, 44 predicted proteins | sample 5400651 | NCBI WGS metagenome assembly WNGE01 (sample SAMN13153370, study PRJNA577476) | soil metagenome | isolation source: 60 cm soil or saprolite under grassland replicate 2 | place: USA:California | collected 2016-06-15 | reverse complement strand
AGACCCAGGACAACATGGTCGAATGGCAAAGCTACGAACATCCGCGTCTTGGCATTCCAGTTTATAGTCTTTACGGCGAACATCGCGAACCGACCGCAGAAATGCTGGAACATGTCGATGTTTTGCTGGTCGATCTTCAAGACATCGGCGCGCGTTATTACACTTTTATTTGGACGCTCTATCTTTGCATGCGCGCCTGCGAAAAACACGGCGTGGAGGTCGTCGTCCTCGACCGACCGAATCCGATCAACGGCATCACAGTCGAAGGGCCGCCGATCGAGAAAGGCTACGAATCGTTCGTTGGCATGCATCCGATTCCGGTGCGTCACGGCAAAACAATCGGCGAACTCGCCACCCAATTTCGCGACGAAGCCTTTCCGAAATGTCGATTGTCGATCTTGCCGATGAAAAATTGGGAACGTCCGATGTGGTTCGACCAAGCCGGACTGCCCTGGGTCATGCCGTCGCCAAACATGCCGACGCTCGAGACAGCCACGGTTTATCCGGGAATGTGTTTGCTTGAAGGAACGAACATTTCCGAGGGCCGCGGAACGACACGACCTTTCGAATTTTTTGGCGCGCCGTTCATCGACGCCGAAGCACTGTGTCGAGAGCTGAACAATCTGAAACTGCCCGGCGTGTTCTTTCGCGAAAATTATTTTCAGCCGACGTTCAATAAATTCGCCGGAGAGCTTTGCGGCGGCGCGGAAATTCATGTGCTCGATCGCAATCTATTTCGTTCGTTTCAAACCGGCGTTGAAATCATTCGCTGCATTCGAAAGTTATACCCGGAGGCATTCGCGTGGAAGCAACCGCCTTACGAATACGAATACGAGAAACTGCCGATCCAGATTCTGCTCGGCGGCCCGGCCGAGGATTTTTTCGGCGAGTAATTAACATCGCGATCGCGGCCGGTTCGATGTCGATCTTGCCCGCGACTCATGCCGACATTCCATGGCCAGAAGTCGTGCAACGTCTCGCTTACGAAAATGAAAAACTCGCGCGGCGATCGCAAGGACATGCGGGCGAATACTTCATCGTCTGCACGCTTTACTACACGCCCAAGGAATCCGGCTTCACTTTCGAGCGCGGCTTTGACGCCACCCGAGTGACAAAACCTGGATTGCACGGCCGAACTTATCCGCTCGATTTCCTTCACTCGGTGAAGAAAGAGGGTTACGGCCGAATCACAACGCCAGTCAACGGACGCAACTACATTCGTTACAACGGCGGCGATTCCTACGGTTACTCATCTGCGCCGAGCGGAGGGGGTGGCACTCTCATCGCACGTTTTTCCGCAGCTGCAAAACCTCAAGCTGGCTTGCATCGCGGTCTGGTACTCGAAACTTCCGCTACCGAAGTGCAGCGCGTCTTCGGCAGCACCCGTTGGAAAATTATGGATACCGGCGGCGGTTTGCGGCGCTGGCAGGTCGATCTTTATTACGGCGAAGACGAGCCGCTCGGTCCAGGCCGATTCATGGCGCGGCCGCGCGGAACAACCTTTGAGTACGCGTATTCCGACGCGAAGGTGAGTAAGTGATGTGAACCCATTCACAGTTTGCCTTAAATTTCATGGCGATCTCTCATTCTTCCTGAAATCAAACAACGCGATCGTGGAGCGCCAATTCCGCGAAAAAACTTCGATAAAGGACGTGATTGAGTCGTGCGGTGTCCCGCACCCCGAGGTCGATTTGATCCTGGTCGACCGTCAAGCTGTTGACTTTGCCTATGTCGTGGAGCGAGACACGGAGGTTGGTGTTTATCCAATTAACACACGCATACTTTTACCAGAAAATCGACTGCAAACTATTCATATCAAGAAGTTTATCGCCGATGGTCACCTCGGAAAACTCGTCCGCGATCTGCGCCTGCTCGGTTTTGATATCGTCTACGATCCCGCGGCTGAAGATCGACAATTGCTCAGCGCAATGAAGAGCGAGGAACGCGCCCTGCTTACTCGCGATCGTCGCCTGCTCATGCATGCGATTGTGCAACATGGGTATTATTTGCGGTCCCAAAATCCGCTTGAGCAAACGATCGAGGTCCTGCGCCGCTTCGATCTGTCCTCAGCTTTCGCTCCATTCACCCGTTGCCTACATTGCAATGCTCTACTTGAACAGGTCGAAAAAAGTGAAGTCATCGAACAGCTCGAGCCGCTTACAAAAATCTATTACGAACAATTTCGACGCTGCACCGGTTGCGGCCAGATCTACTGGCCGGGGTCACATTTTGATAAGTTGCTCGCGCGCATTGAAGGAATCCGCGCAACCTTGACGGCGGAGTTTCAATCCGAGAGCTAAACATGAAGAAATCGATTTCCATTTCGTTAGGCGCAATCGTTCTCTTCGCCTGCAGCTCGCTCGCCTACGGACCGACCGGTCATGAAATCAGGAATTGCCGACAACCGTCTCGCAAACGACCCCGCCCATTCCGCCGCCACGGAACACCGCCCTAATTCGAGCACGCCGGTGCAGCCAAGTCCCGCGACAAGGCAGTGATCAACGTCTCCAGGCTCGACCAATAAAAATCGCGCCGGCGTTTCCACCGGCGTGATCTTTTGTCATTCTGAGCGAAGTCGAAGAATTCTCTCAATTTAGACCGACTTCCGCTACGATGTGAGATCCCTCACTTCCGTTCGGGATGACACAGCGCGCTTTACGCCTCAGTCTTTTTCGCCGACTTTTTGCACTCTGCCTTGAGCTGGGCGAACTGCTCGGCGGAAAGAATTCCCTTTGCCTGTTTAAGGAAGGTTCTTCGGCTTTCTTTTGTGCAGCCGGCTTTCACGCACTCGCTCTGCCACGCTTCAATCTTTGTCTTCTGATCGGCCGTCAGATTGAGGCTCGCCAAATTAGCACAGGCCGCCTCGTTTGAGGCATTCTTTGCGCAACACGCTTTTCCACCTGCGAAAGCGGGCGATGCCACAAGCATCGCTGCCGCCACCACTGCTGTTCCGAGAATTTTAAACATGGTGAATCGTGAGACATATATGAACCACAAGGCGTTCAATTCTTCGCGAACTCACTCGCTCTCCTTCTTCTCTGCGGCTGAGGTGGACCAAGCGCCGACTCGCTTCTGCTTGGCCTCTTCCTCCAAAGCGGTAAGCCGATCCACGTAGGAGCGGGATTTTTCACCACTCGGCAAAACGTGACCGACGCCTTTGACGCGCGCCAAACCTTCGCTCACCAAAATCTCAGCCAGGCTCTTTCTATCCACCTCGATCAAAACGTAATATCGCGTTTCTCGGCCACGGCCAGCGGCCGTTGCCCAAAGCGTGCGCAAAACAAACGGCTTCTGCAAAAGTTCCTTCACTCTCTCTTTGGCCTTAACGCCTGCCTTCATCGTCTCATCGAGCGTGATGCCAAAATGCAGACTCTGCTCGCGCGTCCGTTCCGCATACACAAGATTGGTCTCGGGCGCGTCCACAAAATAGAGTCGCGCCCTGAATTCCTTATCGCCGCAGTGCACGCGAAAGCTGTCGCCATCGTTGTCTTTGGAATCGACGTATTGGCAATCAGTCAGTGTGACCCATTCCTTTTGGCTGGCCCAAATCTGTCCGACAACGGAAAGCAAGAGTGCGATGATGATTGTCTGCAACGAGCACCGTCTTTGCGTTCTCACAAGTCGAGGGCCTAACGAGGCAAAGATGTGACTACTGAGCGCGCCAGTGGCAAGTCCTAAAACGTCCTCACGAGGCCTCATCGGTCGCGAAACTCGAGCGTACCGTTTTTTGCATCGACATGCACGGTTTCGCCCTCGTGCACTTTGCCCTCCAGAATGTCGATACTGAGCGGATCGAGAATTTCTTTTTGGATGGCGCGTTTTAATGGTCGCGCGCCGTAAACAGGATCGTAACCTTCGCGCGCGATCAGTTCCTTGGCAGAATCGGAAAGATCGAGCGTGATCTTCTGTTGCTCGAGACGTTTCGTCAGGCGGCCAAGCTGAATTTCGACGATCTGTTTAAGGTCGTCCTCGGTGAGGCGATCGAAAATGATGATCTCATCGACGCGATTGAGAAACTCGGGGCGGAAATGCGCGCGCAATGCGTCCATCACCAGACGCGAGCGCGCTTCGCGCGATTCTTCTTCGGTAATAAACTGAGAACCAATGTTCGAGGTCATGATGATCACCGTGTTCTTAAAATCAACGGTCCTCCCCTGCCCGTCCGTAATGCGGCCGTCGTCGAGCACTTGAAGCAGCACGTTGAACACATCCTGATGCGCCTTTTCAATCTCATCGAACAAAATAACCGAGTACGGTTTGCGCCGCACCGCTTCGGAGAGTTGCCCGCCTTCCTCATAGCCGACGTAGCCGGGCGGCGCGCCGATTAAACGCGCGACGGTGTGTTTCTCCATGTATTCGCTCATGTCGATCCTGATCATCGCGTTCTCGTCGTCGAACAGAAATTCCGCGAGCGCACGTGAAAGTTCGGTTTTGCCGACGCCGGTCGGCCCGAGAAAAACGAAAGAACCGATCGGACGATTTGGATCCTGCAAACCGGCGCGCGCGCGGCGCACCGCGTTTGAGACGGCTTTGATCGCTTCGTCCTGACCAATGACGCGCTGATGCAGATACGCTTCAAGTTTGACGAGTTTCTCTCGCTCGCCTTCCTGCAATCGCGAAACCGGAATGTGCGTCCAGCTGGAGACAACTTCGGCGATATCCTCCTCGGTCACTTCTTCGCGGAGCAAAGTTGATTGTCGACCTTTCGAGGCTTTCGCCGTTTGTTCGGCAAGTTTTCTCTCCAGCTCCGGGATTCTTCCGTACTGAATCTCACTTGCTTTGGCCAATTCACCACGACGCTGCGCGCGCTCCAGTTCGGTGCGGAATTGATCGAGTTGCTCTTTCCATTTCCGCTGCTCTTCCAGAACGGCTTTTTCCTTCTGCCACTCGGCTTTCAATGCCGAGGATTTTTCGCGAAGATCGACAAGTTCCTTTTCGAGCTTCTTCAGCCGTTCCTTGCTCGCGGCATCTTTTTCTTTTTTGAGCGCCTGCCGCTCCATCTCGTGCTGCATGATTTCGCGCTCGATCACGTCGATTTCCGTTGGCATGGAATCGAGCTCGATTTTCAAACGCGACGCCGCTTCATCAACCAGATCGATCGCCTTGTCCGGCAGAAAGCGGTCGCTGATGTAGCGGTGCGATAGCACGGCGGCCGCGACGATTGCGGCATCGGTAATCCGAACACCGTGATGAACTTCGTAGCGCTCCTTTAATCCGCGCAGAATCGCGATCGTGTCTTCCACGCTCGGCTCGTCAACCATCACCGGCTGAAACCGCCGCTCCAGCGCCGCATCTTTCTCGATATACTTGCGGTATTCATCGAGTGTGGTCGCGCCGATCGTGCGCAGCTCCCCGCGCGCGAGTTGCGGCTTGAGCAAATTGGATGCATCGACCGATCCCTCCGCCGCACCGGCGCCCACGATCGTGTGCAGCTCGTCGATGAACAAAATGATTTGGCCCTGCGCATCAGTCACCTCTTTCAAGAATGCTTTTAGGCGATCTTCGAATTCGCCGCGGAACTTCGCGCCGGCGACCATCGCGCCAATGTCCACCGCGATGATGCGTTTTTGTTTCAACGAATCCGGCACGTCGCCGCTGATGATGCGTCGGGCGAGACCTTCCACGATCGCAGTTTTGCCCACGCCGGGATCGCCGATCAGCACCGGATTGTTTTTCGTGCGCCGCGAGAGCACTTGCATGATCCGGCGGATCTCGTTATCGCGGCCGATCACCGGGTCGATTTTCCCGCGCCGCGCCAGTTCGGTGAGATCGCGGCCGTATTTCTCGAGCGTTTGATATTTGCCCTCCGGATTTTGATCGGTCACGCGCTGCGAACCGCGCACTTGCTGCAAAGCTTGCATGAGTTTGTCGCGCGTAACGCCAAACTCTTTCAATAGTTTTGCCGCCGGAACATTCGCGCCGGCGAGGGCGAGGAGATAATGCTCGGCACTCGTAAACTCGTCTTTCAAGATCGACATCTCCTTCTCCGCGCCGTCGAGCATGCTGCGCAATTCATTGGCGAGACGAAGATCGACAGCGCCGCCGTGCACTTTTGGGCGCCGTTCGAGCTCGCTTGCCAATCGCTGTCGCAAGCCATCCATCGGCACGCCAATTTTTTCGAGCAATGGCCGGGCTATGCCGTCGCTTTGGTCAAGAAGCGCGGAAAGAAAATGCTCATTCGCAATTTCCTGATGATTGAACTGCAATGCGACATCCTGCGCTGCTTGCAGCGCCTCCTGCATTTTCTGCGTGAATTTGTCGATGCGCATATCTCACCATGAACTATCGCTTCCGATGCGGCAAACGTGCTCTTTGGACCATGATGCCGCGCGAGCAAAGTTTCCGCGTTCAATTGCAGCCGCGCTTCTCCCCGTTTATGAGTGCATGCGATGAGCAATCGAGAAACGCCGTTTCACCACAAAGCGCTTGCTTTGTTGAAGCCGGGTCCATTTCGCCGTTACATCATCGGTTCGGCGATTTCGGACACCGGCACCTGGATGCAAGTGATGGCGCAGGGCTGGGTGGTGAGCGCGCTTACGAACAAAGCCATCGTGCTCGGGATGGTGAATTTCGCGGCCGGCCTGCCCACACTCGCGCTCACCATGATCGGAGGCTCGGCCGCCGACCGATACGACAAGCGGAAAATCCTGATCGCGACCCAAATCGTGCAAATCGCGCTCGCCATCATTCTCGGCTGGCTCGTCATGGCGGGTCGCATTCACATCTGGCATGTTATTGTTCTCGCGGCATTGCTCGGCATTGCAATTGCGTTTGAAATGCCGGCCATCTCGGCACTTGTTCCTGAATTGGTGAGGCGCGATCAAATTGCAACTGCCGTGGCGATGGATCGTTCGATCTTTCACGGTTCGCGCCTTGTCGGTCCGTCGCTCGCTGGATTATTTGTCGGATGGTGGGGAGCTGCCTCCGCGTTTTTCGCAAACGCATTTTCGTTTTTGGCGCTGATTGTCGCGCTCGTTTCGCTTCCGAAGCGCCCGATCGGCACAAAAGAAGAGGAGGAGCAACGGCGCAGTGGGATCATGGAAGGATTCCGTTACGTCGCTTCGGAACGAACGGTCCTCGCGATGATCGCCCTCGTTGCGTTGACGACAATTTTTGTCTTCCCCGTCATTTCCGTGATGCTGCCCCTCTACGTGCGCAATGTTCTGCAACTCGGCCCGCGCGAAATGGGCTGGCTCATGGCAACATCGGGGACTGGCGCGTTTTTCGGGTCGCTTGGACTTCTCAGCGTTGCTCGCGAACGGCGCTTGAAGTTTATGAGTGGCAATGTGCTCGCGGTTGCGGCGGGTGTTTTTTCCATGTCGCGCTCGCACAATTTTGCGCTCACGGCTTGCTCGATGGGTGTGCTGGCGATCGCGCTCTCGATGAACTTCGGACTCGCGAACACAATCGTGCAAGAACACGCACCGGCTCCTCTGCGCGGCCGCATCTCGGCTGTCTTTGGGTTAAGTTTTTTTGGCTTGATGCCGATCGCCGGCCTGATCATTCCCGGCTTTTCCGATTTAATCGGCATGCGCACTGCGCTTACGGTAGCGTCAGTGATTTACGGAATTCTTGCATTCTCCGTCTTAAGCATGGCTGGACGTCATGTTTGCGACCGTCCGGTCTCGCCTGTGCCGGAATCGGAAATGGCACCGGTGGCGTGAGCATTCGTTAGGCAAATGATTTCCTTTTCCACTTGCTGGAATTCTCATCGTCACACGGCCGGTGATGAAATGCTCCGTGAAATTGTCGATCTTGGCTTCGATCACGTTGAGCTCGGCCACGGCATTCGCATCTCGCTCATGCCCGGAATTCAAGAAATGTACGACGCTGGGAGAATCAAATTCAGCAGTCTGCACAATTTCTGTCCGTTGCCGGTGGAAGTCTTGGGCGCGTCTCCTGACTGTTACCAATTTTCTTCGGCCTATTCCAAAGAACGCGAACGCGCGGTCAAACAAACTCTCCACACAATTGATTTCGCCGAGCGCCTCGGCGCGCCTTTCGTCGTCATGCATTTAGGCGAAGTGCGAATGACCTCGATCACCGATTCGCTCATCAAGCTGGCCAAAAGCGGCAAATTGCTTTCTCGTGAATATGTCCGTCGAAAAATCCGTGCGGTGCAAAAACGTGAGTCGGCCGCGCCTGCCTGTCTCAAGCGTGTGAGGGATTGCGTGCGGCGCATCGTTGATTACGCGGCTTCGAAAAACGTCAAACTCGGCGTGGAAGGGCGGCGTGGCTATGAAGAAATTCCGACCGAGCGTGAATTGCCGGCATTGCTCGATGAATTCAACTCACCGCAACTCGGTTACTGGCACGACTTTGGCCACATCCAGATCAAGGAGAACCTGGCGTTTGTCGATCACGCCGAGTGGCTGCGGCAAATCGCTCCGCGCACTTTTGGTTGCCATGTCCAAGATTGCATTTGGCCGGCCCAGGATCATCAGCCGCCTTTTGCCGGCGATGTCGATCTTGTGAAGCTTGTTCCGCTTTTGCCGCGCGATTGCCTATTAGTTTGGGAAATGAGTCCTCGCAAAACCGCCGTGGAAATCCGACGCTCGGTCGAAGCTTGGAAAAAACATTTCGGCGCATGAAAAAAATCCTCATCACAATTTTTCAGCTCGCTGTCACTATTGCCTTGCTCTTTTTGGTTTATCACGATCCGAACAAACGCAAGGAGATGGAGCAAGCGCTCAGCCACGCGCGTTATCACTGGGTCGCCGCCGGAGTTTTTGCATATGCCGTGGTAGAGATAGCCGCCGCTTTTCGCTGGCAGGTTCTGCTTAAGGTTCAGGGCATTCGTCTAAGTCTTCCGCGGCTGTCCGGTCTGTTCCTAATCGGAATGTTTTACAATCAGTTCCTGCCCGGCGGCACCGGCGGCGACATCATCAAGAGTTACCTGCTGCTCAAAGAAACTCCCGATCGCAAAGCCGGCGCGCTGCTTGCCGTCGTCTTTGATCGGTTCATCGGCTTGGTCGCGCTGGTTGCGATTACTGCCACGCTCGTTAGTCTGCGGTTCGATCTGCTTTCGCAAACTCCCGAAACGCGCCGGTTACTTTGGTTTCTGCTCGTTCTTCTCGGCGCTTCGATCACCGGTTTGCTTGCCAGCTTCGTCATCAGCGGATTCAATCTTTTCTATTTACTACCGCAAAAATTTCCCGGCCGCGAAAAACTGATCGAGATCGCCGCCGCCTACCATCTCTACGCGCGCCATTGGTTTGCAACGCTGATCGCATTTGGCGCATCCCTCGTCGCGCACCTCGCTACCTTCACCACCTTCCTTTGCGCAGCCTACGCATTACGCGCCGACGTGCCTGTGACTAATTTCTTTGCCGTGATGCCGATTGAGCGGACGATCTCGGCCCTACCTATCAGTTTCGCTGGTGTCGGCCTTCGTGAAAGGGTTCTGCAGACCATGCTCCACCAACTTTGCGGTGTTCCAGAAGGAGTGGCCGTGCTCATCGGCTCACTCAGTTTTCTGATCATCCTCGTCAGCTGCGTTCCGGGCGCGATCGTTTATTTCTTCTACAAACCAAGCGGCGTGCCGCGACATGTACGCTTGCGCGAGATGCAGCGGGAAGTCGCGACACTCGAGCATGAAATCAGCGAGCCAAAGTAAATCCGCCCGAAGATCGCCATCCGCGCCGCGAAAATCGCGCCGTCCATTTGTCAGCGCGACCTTTGCCATGACGGTCGATGGCAAGATCACCACGCGTAATTTCTCGCCGGTCGATTTCACTTCGCGTCAGGACAAGCTGCACTTGTTTCGCAAGCGCGCATTGGCCGACGCCGTCTTGATCGGTCATAGCACCCTCAGACGCGACAACGTCCCGCTCGGGTTACCGAAAACAAACTTGTCTAAAGCGAGAACCGGGCGCGGCCAGACACCTTATCCGATTCGCGTGATCGTCTCCAACGAAGGAAAGATCGACAATCAACTCAAGATCTTTCAAACCGATATCTCACCCATCCTTATTTTTTCGACAGCGCGGATGCCGAGAAAATTTCAGGCGGCGCTTCGCGAAAAAGCGACGCTGCATCTAACAAAATCCCGATATGTCGATCTTGTCGCGATGTTGGAGAAGCTGCGCAGTGAATACAACGTGCGCACGGTCGCGTGCGAAGGCGGGCCCACACTGTTTCGCGCCCTGTTGGAGCGCGGCTTGATCGATCAACTTAATCTTACCATTGCCCCCTACATGTTCGGCGGAGCTAACGCGCCGACTTTGACCGGCCTGAGCAAGGAGTTTTTACCGGCCAGCGTACATTGCGGTTTGATCGATATGCGAGTTGTCGGCGAAGAGTGTTTCCTGACCTATCGGATCAAGCACCCCGCGGCGGCGCTCGAAGTAGAGCCGTCTTGACGACGAGGCCGTCGCACGAGTTCACCGCCGCAGTTTGGACAAACAGCGTTCATCTGCTCCGCGCAATTCGCGCAATATGTGCATTCGAAACTGCAAATGTATGCTACTCCGCTTGCTGTGAGCGTCACTCCGCATTTTTCGCACGATCGCTTCATTTCTAACGCCATTTCTTTCTCCTTTCTATCTTGAACGATTTTGTCAAAACTATCGTATCTCGAGCAGAAGACGCGCAACATCGCTGAACGGCGTGGGTTACCACCGTATCCCCATCTTCACAATGCGCTGCAGACTCGCCGGGTTGAACACGGTCCTCGCGCTTCTTCCGATTTCGGTTCTGGCGCAAGCCACTGTCGAGGGACGGGTGGAACTGCCGAAATCACATTCGGCACCGGTCATGGCGAAACGGTACGAGATTGTTACGCATAGTGGCGTTCTCTCGACCCAGCCGCCGTTGGCGGTGGTTTATCTCGTTGGATCTTTCCCAAAACCGAGTTCGCCTCCCGCGAGACAGGTCGCGCAAAAAGACTTAACATTCGTTCCAGCGCTCCTGCCAGTGCAAGGCGGCACAAGAGTTGAGTTCCCAAACCTCGACGATACCTATCACAGTATTTTTTCGTACTCTCCCGCAAAGCGATTCGATCTTGGCCGCTATCGCCCGGAGGAGAGACCAATCCCGTCGGAGATCTTTGACAAGGCCGGGCTAGTGACGCTTCGCTGTGATATTCACGAGCACATGCGCGGGCTCATTCTCGTTCTCGACACGCCGTATTTTGTTGTAACGGATGCCGACGGGCGATTTCGATTAAGCAGGCTTCCGGCTGGTCACTACACGCTTAAAGCATGGATCGACAGCGAGACTACGCGGGAACGGTCCGTGCAACTAACGGACGGCGAGACGCTGCACGTTGATTTCCCATGATCGCGTCGAGTGGACCAAGCAAACGCAGCGCGGCAAGTTTCCGGACGAAATTACTGGCCGCGATGATGCTTGTTGTCTCCGCGATTACCGCTTCCGGCTTTTATCTTGCTCAACGCAATGTCACCGCGGCAGCAAAGCGCGATTTGCAGCAAAACTTTCAAGCCGAGCTTTCTTCGCTCGATAAAGTGCAGAAGTTTCGCCACGCCGCGATCGCAGAACGCTGCAGCGCCCTCGCGTCGCGGCCGCGAATTCACGCCGCACTGGAGGACAACGCTCTCGATCTTTTGTATCCGAGCGCCAAGGATGAATTGCGCGATTTGATGGAAGGCGACGAGTCAGCGCCAGAGGAGGCGGCGCCCTCGCTTCACGCAAAATTCTATCGCTTTCTCGATGCGGGCGGCGGGGTGCTGTCGCCGCCGAATCCGAAAGACGTCGGAGAACTAAGCCCGCAGGCGGAAGCGCAGCTGGGCTTGAAGCAATTAGCCGAGACCCAACAAGTCGGTTATGCGCAGGAAAACGTTGATGCTGAGGGTGAGATTGCCGATGAAATCGTGGCGGTACCGATTTTTTCGACTGAGACAGGCAATGTAATCTCGGCTCTTGTCGTCGGGTTCACACCATTCGAGTTAACCGGAAAAGGCGCGGGTGCGGGAATGGAAAGCGGCATTTGGGTAAACGGCCGATTGCATTTGCGATCGCTTTCGAAGGCCGCGCAATCTGCGCTCGGTCGCGACGTAACAAAAGCGGTCACGAATTCTGCTTCTGGGCAAAACAACCTTACCGTCACCATAAACGGTGCGCCGCAGCTCTTGTTTTACAGGCGACTCAATCCGGATTCGCTCTTCCCGCCGGCGTACGAAATTTGCGTTTACTCGCTCGCTGATTCGATAGCTCAGCTCCATCGGCTCCGCTGGCGGATTGGCGGCGCCGGCGCTTTACTTCTGCTGGGCGGCTTTGTTGCCAGCCATTTCGTGGCTGTGCGTCTCGCAAAGCCGGTCGAGCAGCTGGCGGTAGATTCGGAAAGATATCGCGCGCAACGAAAGCAGGCCGAAGCCGCGCTCGCCTCGACCAATGAGGAATTGAAAAGATCGGCAAGATATTCGGCCAACGCTTCGCATCAGTTGAAAAGCCCGGTGACGGTTCTGCGTGCCGGTTTGGAAAGCTTGCTCACGCACGAAGATTTCAAGCCGGAAGTTTACGAAGAATTGTCCACGCTCCTTCACCAAACTCATCGATTGACCGGCGTGATCGATGATTTGCTTCTCCTCTCGCGGCTAGACGCTGGTCATCTTCAGATTAAATCCGAGCCGGTAAATCTCAGTCAACTTGTCGAAGAATGGCTCGATGATCTCAGCGCGCTTCCTGATTCGGTCGATGTGCAAATCGAGAAAAAACTCCCGGCTGAATTGTATGTTGCCGGCGAAAAACAATACACCTCTCTCATTGTGCAAAATCTTTTGGAGAACGCGCTGAAGTACAATCGACCGCGTGGGCGCATTCGAGTTGCGGCACGCCAAACAAATAATGACGTTGTCCTCACAATCGGCAACACCGGCCAACCCATTGCACGCGCTGCGCAGGAACACATTTTCAAACGCTTCCACGGCGACGCAACCCGCTCACCTGTTTCCGGTCACGGCCTCGGTTTGAATTTGGCGCGCGAACTCACCCGATTACACAGAGGCGATTTAAAGCTAGTTTGTTCCGACGATGATTGGACGGAGTTCGAGCTGCGTCTTTGCGCTTCACAACCAGCAGCAAGCCGCGCCGATAAACTCGGATGAAGCTACTTCGCGCGCTCAGCTTCTGCCTTTTCGTTCGCGCGGCGAACGCATTTGAGATCGATGACGTTCTTGATCGCCTCGATAACGCGCTCACTATCGCTGCGTTCCAAGATAATCTTCGGGCGCGTTTGAGCGGCACGATCGATGTAGAGCTTTATCATTTCCAGCAGCCAGCACCTGGGCTCATCGACAGCAACATCGACAATCTCTTCAACCCGCGCCTGACATTTTTCCTCGACGCTCAATTCGGCCCGCACGTTTATTTCTTCGCGCAGTCGCGACTCGATCGCGGTTTCGATCCGAGCGATCACGGCGCCCAGATTCGTCTGGATGAGTATGCGCTTCGGGTTACTCCGTGGGAGGACGGTCGCTTCACTCTGCAAGTCGGTAAGTTCGCAACCGTTGTCGGCAATTTTGTCCCGCGGCATTTGTCATGGGACAATCCGTTCGTCAACGCGCCGCTGGTTTATGAAAACATCACCGCCATCAGCGATAAGGCCGCGCCCGCTTCGCCGCAGGATTTCATCCGCAGGTTTGAGGCGGATGCGAAGTATGAATTTAATCCGGTGATTTGGGGACCGAGTTACGCAAGCGGTGTTTCCGTCTCGGGACGGGTCGGCCAGTTTGATTATGCCGCGGAAATGAAAAATTCTTCCCTCTCTTCGCGTCCGGAATCGTGGAACGTCACCGCGATGGGTTTCGATCAGCCGACCTTCAATGCGCGCGTCGGCTTTCGGCCAAGCCAAGCCTGGAACCTGGGTTTGTCCGCCAGCGATGGCGCTTATTTTCGACGCGAAGCCGCGCCGACGTTGCCGCCGGGCCGCGATATCGATGATTACCGGCAATTCGTTCTCGGTCAGGACATCAGTTACGCCCTGCATCATCTGCAATTGTGGGCGGAATTTTACGAAGCCCGTTTCGAAGTTCCGCGCGTCGGCGACGCGGATTCATTCGCATACTATTTTGAAGTGAAATATAAATTCACGCCCCAGTTTTTTGCCGCGCTCCGCTGGAACCAGCAACTGTTCGGTACCGTGCCCGACGGCGCAGGCGGTTGCGTTCGGTGGGGTGATGATCTCGGGCGGGTAGATGCTGCGATTGCCTATCGTTTTACAACACATATTCAACTAAAGGTGCAATATAGCTTTCAGCATGAAACCACCGGCCCGGGCGACGACAATCACTTGTTCGCTGCGCAGTTCACGGTGCGCTTCTAAGCATCGAAGTCTCCGCGAAAAGTAACAATCACGTTACTTTTGCCGTGTGGTTTTGATCACCAGCCGTTGAATAACCCCTCGTGCAAGGTTGTCTCACCTTGTAACGAAAAATGGAAGGAAACATGAAAGGAATTCTACATTCAATATGCATTGGGAGCCTTGCGCTGGCGCTCACAGCGTGGGGCCAGCAAGCTAACGACACGACAACGGTCAAAGCGAAAGCTAAGAAGCAGGCCGCAGTGAGCCCTCAGACGACTACGTCGGCGAAAACAGGGGCGAAAACGTCCGGCAGCATGGCTGGGACGCGCTCTCATCGGCGCGCTAATGTAAGCGCCCAGACAAGTTCGTCTGCGACGGTGGACCGCAACCGGATGCGAAATACATCCGTGAACGCTCGCAATGAGGCAATGGTCAATCGCCAGCGCGAACGAAACATCGCAATGACCGAGCGGGTGAAAAAACAAGAAAACGTCAATGTTCGTAACAAGACTAACGTTCGCGTGAACGTGAACGTGAACGATAGGACCCGGTTCACGAACGTCACTCGGGTCACATCCAACGGACGGATTTTCGATCGGGCCGTATTTCGAATCAACGATCGGCGTCTTCACTTAGGGTTTCACGACCGAATCTTCTTTATCAACAACTTCTCCGAAGTCGTGGTGATAAACGGATGCTCGTTCTTTTTAGACGACGGCATTTTTTGGCCGGCGTTTATTATTGGCGAGAACTGCGTGCATCCTAGAAACGTAGTGTTCGTTGCCGTGGATTAAGGATTAACCGCGGCGCACGGGTGCGCTCCCGTGCCTCGCACAACTCGAAGAGCCGCATGGTGGAAACGTCATGCGGTTTCTTCTTGCTACGCAACAGTCTCGACGCTGGGGCTTAGCTAAGATCGCCAATCGCAGTGTCACATGGGGCCAGGGTTCAGCTCTGGCCCATTACTTTATCTGCGAGGGAGACGCCACAAATCTTCGGGACAAAATTCCCAAGCTGGATCAAGCTTTTGGCAAACTGTCCGAGCAGTGCGATTTGTCGTTATTGGGTTCTGACCCAGCCCCTAAGATTCATGCGTGTTCTAATTGTTGAAGATGAGGTCCGTTTGACGCGCCAGATCGCCTCCGCGCTGACTGAGGCCGGTCATGGGCCGACTGTCGTTCACGACGGCGAATCGGCTTTGCGCGAAGCTGCGGAGACTGCTTTTGATTTGATTGTGCTCGATATTGGGCTGCCCCGGATGGACGGCTTCGAAGTGTTGCGCCAATTGCGTTCGCGACATGTCGCGAGCCGCGTCCTGATTCTTACCGCCCGCGGCCAGGTGAACGATCGTGTCAGCGGATTACAGCTCGGGGCAGATGATTATTTGGCCAAGCCATTTGCGATGCAGGAATTGGTCGCACGCGTGCGCGCACTCGGACGCCGTTATCCGGAAGAACCAGCGCTTAACCTGCGAGTGGGCGATCTAACGCTCGACCTCGTAAATCACGACGTCCATCGCGGCGCCCGACGAATCGAACTCTCCGCACGCGAGCTAACTTTGTTGAAGGTTCTCATGCGAGAGCCTGGACGTGTGTTCACGCGCACCGAATTGTGCGAACGGGTCTGGGAGCACGAGCACGAATACGACGCCAAGCTGGTGGAGGTTTTCATTGGACGGTTGCGAAAAAAAATCGATGCGCCGCCATTAATCCACACCGTGCGCCACGTTGGCTACATGATTTGCGAACCGTCATAAAATGCCGACGCGCTGCGTCGGCAACTCGTAGATCGGAGACAAGAGATTAAACGTTAGAAAAGCGGATTGACTCACGCATTCTGACGGTCCGCAAAAGTAACAACGGCGTTACCTTTCCGATGCGGCACGCGACGATACTTTCAAATCCTCGGCGGGTTTAATTTTTACAAACCCATAAAATTATGAACTGGAAAAAAATCATTCTCCTCAGTTGCGTGCTACAGTGCGTTTTCACGGTCTCGACTGCGACGGCGCAGATGAGAGGGCACGGTACTTCGACGGCGCGGATGCCGATGCACCCTGCTCCCATGCTAGGTTCGACAGGGCGGATGTCGATGCAGCGGGCTCCAATGCTAAACTCCGCATCCGGCTTTCGTCGCTTCCACCGTTTCAACGACGGGGACTTTGATCGCGATGATCGGTTTCGTCGCTTCCACCGTTTCAACGACGGGGACTTTGATCGCGATGATCGGTTTCATCGCTTCCACCGTTTCAACGACGGGGACTTTGATCGCGATGATCGGTTTCGTCGCTTTCGACGTTTCAACGAAATCATTATTTTCGATGACTTCGGTTTTCCGTTCTTTCCGTTCCCTCCATTCCCTCCGTTTCCTCCGTTCTAGTTACCCGCATCCCTACTACCAGGATCTTGGAAGATTTTTCCGCCCGAATGAGCCGGCGTTGGAAGAATGCCAGCGGTTGGCTGCAGTACTGATCGCGCTCCGACGGTCCGCAAAAGTAACAACGATGTTACTTTTCCGGTGCGGCGCGCGACCGAGATCGCTGCGATTCTACAAGTATGAAAACAAGCAACCCTACAGCAAATGATTTTAGTAAGAGCCAGTATCTTCCTCTGGAGGACAACTTGAAAGAGAGAGTTAAACCTTCAAAGAGTTCCATCAGTCGCCGTTCCTTTTTGGGCAAATCACTCGCTGTCGGAGCGGGCACCATCGGCGCCGGGTGGGTATTGAGTGATGGCACACCGGCCTTTGCCGCAGGCGATATAACGCCGGGAGATGCGGCATTGCTCCGGTTTGCAGCAGCGGCCGAAATACTCGAGACCGACTTTTGGGTCCAATACAACGAACTCGGCGGCGTCCAAGACAGCGAAGTCCCAGGCGGCAGCGGCAATCCAGACTACACCGAGGCTCTTGAAGTCCTTGACGAAGACATGCCCATATACATCCACGACAACACCGATGATGAATTCACCCATCAGAACTTCCTCAATGCCTACCTCGCTTCCAAAGGCGCGGATACTGTGAATCTAAAGCCATTTCGCACCCTGCCAGGCAGTTCAGCGACAGGATCCAGCGGGAAACTGCGGCTTACAAACCTCACGCAGCTCACTATCGACACCAGTTGGTGGACCAGGTACCGCAACGACACCCATAATCCTGACCTGGATCCGAACTTCACCTTCCCGCCCGCTGTCCCCACTTTAGGGGTCAACCAGCACACGGCAATTCCCAGAACCGATGCTGACACAAGTGATCCCAATTTCCTCCAGGCGATCGCCAATACGGCAGCTTTCCACTTTCCGACCATCGAACAGGGTGGGACCAGCCTTTATCCCTCGATGGCGCAGAGGGCGACCAGTGTGGAAGTCTTGCGAATCCTGATCAGCATCGGTCCCACGGAGACCATGCATTTTCAAACCTGGTCGGACAAGGCGGGCAACGCGCCGCCATTGACTGCCGTGGATCCAGTAACCGGTGTATCGGTGACGTTTCCTGATCTGGAGAACGTCGGTCAGAACCTGCAAAAGAGCCTGATCATGCCCGAGCCATGTCCGTTCCTGAGCCGAAACCTCCCGCCATGTTCGATCATTCGACCGACCGAAACGAATGGCATTGCCATGGGCGTTGTTAAGTTCCTAACGGACATGGGGCTTTTCATTGGGCAATCGCCGGAGTTCTTTGCCGTCCTAAGACAGCTGGCGCAGGAAGCGGATGCCGCCCAACGCGGGGGGTAAACTCCCGGCGGGCAAAACGGCCGTCCTACAATTTTCTGTGTTCTCGACGCGGACGACGCGCGAGTTCGCCGCCGCAGCTTGGACAAACGGCGTTCATTTGCTTGGCACAGCTCACGCAAAATGTGCATTCGTAGCTGCAGATATAGGCCTCGCTATCCGCGGTCAGCGCGCGTCCACACTTTTCGCATTCTTTTTTCATTTCCAGCGCCATCTGATCACGCGACTGTAGGTTAAATTTCGAGCAACTGGAATGCACAAAACGGATTCCATCATCATGCAGGCACCGAAGATGTCGATCTTCGAGACGGCGGCAAACCTTGAGCTTTGGCCAAAGATTTTGCCCCACTATCGCTACATCCGCTATCTCGAGCGCAGTCCAGGTCGCAACGTCGTGGTAATGGCGGCGACGCGCTCCGGTATTCCAATTTCCTGGACCTCGGAGCAAGTCATCGATCGCGAGAAGCTTGAAGTGCGCTTTCATCATTTGAAGGCGTTCACCAAAGGGATGCGCGTCATCTGGACATTTCACGAGACTCCGACCGGCGTGCTCGTTGAGATCATGCACGACGTGCAATTTCGAGTGAATTTGTTTGCCCCGATCGCCGACAAAATCATCGGCGACTTTTTCATTCACAACATTGCCTATAAAACATTGCGCTGTATGAAGGCATACGTGGAAGCAAGGGCAAACAAGGCGGCTGCATGAATCGAAGACGTGCTGTTATCACAGGGATTGGCCCAATTACCTGCATCGGTCACGGGCGCGGAGCTTTTTGGAATGCGATTCTCGCGGAGAAAAGCGGTATCAGTCGCATCTCAAGCTTCGACCCGCGCCCGTTCCAGGTGCGTTGTGCCGGTGAAATTCTAGACTGGAGTCCCGAGCGATTCTTTACACCGCAGCGGTTGAAGCGGCTCGATCGTTATGCACAGTTTGCCGTCGCCTCGGCCCAGCTCGCGCTTGCTGATGCGGGGTTGAACTATTCGCGCGAACAGCCGCAGGAGCGCGTCGGTGTTAGTTTCGGCACCGCCCTAGGTGGCGTCTGCAAGGCGGAGGATCAGCACATTCGTTATTTGAAAAAGGGCGCGCGCGGAGTGAACCCGATGCTGGCGATCCAGGTCTTCGGTGGATCGGCGCATTCAAACATCGCAATTGAATTCGGCTTCCGCGGCGTCGGCACGACGAACTCGAACAGTTGCGCGAGCGGCACCGTTTCCATCGGTGAAGCGCTGCGTTATATCCGGGACGATTTTGCCGACGTGCTCGTGGCCGGCGGCGCCGAGGCTCCGCTGAGCGCGCTAACTATCGGTGCATTCGACATTATTAAGACGATGAGTCGGTGCGATGATCCCGGCGTCGCGTCGCGTCCATTCGATCGTCTGCGCGACGGATTTGTCATGGGAGAAGGAGCCGCCTCGCTCATCGTGGAAGAGGTCGAACATGCGCGAGCACGCGGCGCGAAAATTTACGCCGAAGTTCTCGGTTACAGCTTAAACAACGACGCTTTTCACATGACCGCGCCACTGCCGAGCGGCGAATCTTGTATTCGCACGATGCGCGACGCATTGCGGGATGCGGAGTTGACCCCCGAGCAGATCGATTATATCAACGCGCACGCCAGCTCGACCCAGCTCAATGACAGTACCGAGACGTTGTCGATTAAAGAAGTTTTTGGCGAGCACGTCCGGCGGATTCCGGTCAGCGGCACAAAAGGCTACACTGCGCATGCGCTTGGCGCGACCGGCGCAATGGAGGTCGCAATCTGCGCGCTTGCATTAGATCGAGAATGGATTCCGCCGACGATCAATTATCAAAATCCAGACCCAGCCTGCGATCTCGACGTTGTTCCGAATCATGGACGCGAAGCGGAATTGAATTATGTCATGAGCAATTCGTTCGGCTTCGGCGGGATCAACGCATGCGTGATTCTCGGCAAGATCCGGTAAGGGCGATTGACCTCAATCGCCCGCGGGCGGTTCGCTGAACGGCCGTTACCTCAGCAAATCCGGCCGATTTTCGCGGGTGCGACGCAATGCTTCGTTTTTCCGCCACGCCGCGATCTCGGCGTGATTTCCGGAAAGTAAAATCTCGGGAACCTTCCAACCGCGAAATTCGGCCGGCCGTGTGTACTGCGGTGCTTCCAGTAATCCGGCACTAAAACTATCTTCTGCAGCGGACTGCTCATCGCCGAGCACGCCCGGCAACAAGCGCACGGTTGCATCGACAAGAACGACTGCGGCGATGGCCCCGTTGGTCAGCACGTAATCGCCAATCGAAATCTCCGCATCGACGAGATGTTCGATCACGCGATGATCGATCCCTTCGTAATGTCCGCAAATGACGACAAGGTGTTCGCTCCTAGCGAATTTCTCCGCCGTGGTTTGTGTGAAACGTCCTCCCTGGGGCGTCATCAGAACAACCGTGCTGTGTTCATTTCGCAGTGATTCAACAGCCGCGAAAATCGGTTCCGGTTTCATGACCATCCCGGGTCCGCCACCGAAGGGCGCATCATCGATAACGTGATGTTTGTCCGTCGTCCAATCGCGCAAATCATAAACGTGAAGATGGACAATTCCATTTTCCTGTGCCCGTTTCATGATGCTTTCGCTCAAGGGCGCGCGGCAAATTTCGGGAAACAGGGTGAGAATGTCGATCTTCACGAAGAAGCAAACGTCCAACGTTCAACGCCCAACGTCCAATGATTGTAGCTGCCGCCGTTCTCTGGCGGCAGACCACCGCTGAGGACAGGTGCAGCTACAATTACTCCACGATTTCGACGCTGGCGCGCTGGCCGTGGCGGGCGGCTGAGCTGGCCAAAAGCGCGCGAATGGCGTGAATGGTCTGGCCGTTGCGACCAATGATGCGGCCGACGTCGCTCTGGCGAAGTTGCAGTTTGAAGATCGTCATTTTGCCGCTTGGAATCTCCGAGATCATTACTTCGTCAGGAAATTCCACGAGCTGGCGAATGACGAACTCAAGAAACTCCTTCATGTCGATCTTAGCTCGCCGCGGGCGGATGAGAGGTCCCCTGCTCCACTTGCACCCCCGGTGCGGTCGTCGCCTGTTTTTTGTTTTTCATAATCAAACTGCGCACCGTGTCGGAGGGCTGGGCGCCCCGCGCGATCCAATATTCGGCGCGATCAAGCTTAAGCGTACTGTTGTGACCGTGCTTCTTCGGATCGTACGTCCCAATGATCTCGATGAATTTTCCATCGCGCGGGCTGCGGCTGTCGGCCACGACCACCTTGTAATACGGGCGGTTCAGGGCGCCTTCTCTTCGTAATCTGATTGAAACTGCCATGGTTTAACTCCTCGTTCGCGCCATTTGCGCCATCATCTTTTTCATTTTGCCCGCGCTTTTCATCATCTTGCGCATTTGGTCAAAGCGGCGGAGCAAATCATTTACCTCTGTGACGGTGCTGCCGCTGCCGCGAGCGATACGCTGACGCCGCCGCGCGTTTAAAAGGTCGGGGCGCGCCCGCTCTTCGCTGGTCATCGAAAGCATGATCGCTTCGGTGCGCTTGAGCTGCTTGTCGTCAATCGAGAGGCCCTGCACGTTACTCGCGCCCGGCAACATGCCAAGAATATTCTCCAGCGGGCCCATCTTTCGCATCATTTTGAATTGGGCCAGGAAATCGTTGAAATCGAATGACGCCGTGCGCATTTTGCGTTCGAGACGCGCCGCTTCTTCCTCATCAACGGCTTCCGCCGCTTTTTCGACCAAACCAACTACGTCGCCCATTCCAAGAATGCGGCCGGCCAGACGTTCCGGAATAAATGGTTCGAACTGGTCGAGTTTTTCGCCCGTGCCTACGAATTTGATCGGGCATCGCGTCACTTCTCGCATCGACAACGCCGCGCCGCCGCGCGCATCGCCGTCGAGCTTCGTCAAAATGATCCCTGTAATTTGGAGCGCGTCGTTAAAATGCGTCGCGACGCTGACGGCTTGCTGACCGGTCGCCGCATCGACAACAAGCAAAGTTTCCTGCGGCTGCAAAAACTCTTTGAGTGATTTGAGTTCCTCGAGCAACGGCTGATCGATCTCCTGACGACCAGCCGTGTCGAAGATGTCGATGTTAGTTGCTTGTCGATCTTGCCATTCGAGTGCCGCCGCCGCCGCACGTTGAACGTTCTTCTCCTTTGGATCTGGAACAAACGCCGGAACGTCAATTTGCTTTCCCAGCGTGGCGAGTTGCTCAACCGCCGCCGGTCTTTGCAAATCGCAGGCAACGAGTGCGGGCGCGCGATTTTGTTTTTTCAGCAGGCGCGCCAACTTCGCGGCCGAAGTGGTCTTGCCCGAACCATTCAGCCCGATAATCAAGATTCTTCCGGGCTTACTGAGATTAAGCGGCACGCTGTCGCCGCCGAGGAGCGCAGTCAGCTCATCGTGGAAAATCTTAACGATTTGCTGACCCGGGGTGATGCTGCGCAGAACGTCTTCGCCGAGCGCTTTTGCTTGGACACGCGAGACGAAATTTTTCGCGACCTGAAAATCGACGTCGGCCTCGAGCAAAGCGAGCCGGACCTGGCGCAGCGCGCTATCGATGTTGGATTCGCTGATCTTCCCATGGCCGCGCAGGTCCTTGAAAACATCCTGTAGCTTATCGCCGAGTTGCGAAAACATTCAGTCGAAACGCGCCGTCCGCCGTTTATTTCTTCGGAGTCGGAGTTGGAGATAGAGGTTTCGATGTTGCCGCCCCAGTCTCGTCGATCCCAAAGGTCCAGTGGGCCTCGATTTTTTTGCCTCCGGATTTTACGCTCAGAATCACAGTGCACGTTTTCTCGCGCAGTTTTTGGGTGATCTGATAGGCAACTGTTCCTGTTTTCGGATCGTAAGTCGCGGGAACCAAACCCAACCCACTGACTCGAAGTTGGACACTGCCGGGATCGGCCGGACCGATCGCACTGAGGTTCGCTTTAATGAGCGGCAGTGCTGTCCGGACCGTTTCGCCATCGGTCGGTGAGGTGGAAAGGTTCGTGGTAGCCACTTCGGCGACCGGCTGGCCACCGCCGCCGCTGGATGTGCTGATCATCTTGACCGCATCCTCAAAAACTTTTGGCTTGTTCGCTTCGATCAGGTAACGGCCTAACGAATCAAGCGGCGCGTTGTAAGTGATCGGCTGGCCATAAACCGTAAACATCGCTTCATAACCGGCGTTGTGCGCAACGTCTTTGACGTGCTGATTGTAAAATCCGTACGGCACCGCGAAGCAATTCACTTTAACGCCGAGCCTTTGTTCGAGAAGTTGTTTGGAACCGGCGACCTCATTCTGCAGCCATTGCTCGTATTCCGGCGGACTCAATCGCTTCTTGGCCACTTTATCGTACGGTTTGCGCAAATCCTGATGGGTCGCGGTATGCCCTTGAATGTCCACACCGACATCACGCATCTCCGCGAGTTGCTCCCAGGTAATTGCTTGCCCGCCACCAAAATGTCCGCCTTGAACGCCTTCAGTATAAATAAACATCGTATGCGTATAGCCGAATTTTTTTAGGATCGGCCACGCGACTTCGTACTGTGATTTCCATCCGTCATCTAAAGTGATGATAGCGCAGCGCGGCGGAATACTTTTTTCACCGCGCTTCCAAGCGAGAAGATCCTGCATGCCGATCACAGTGATGCCGCGATCTTTGAGTTCCTTCATCTGCGCTTCAAACGCGGCGGGCGTGATCTCCGTATCCGGATGCCGCACGTTATCGACAAAGCGGTGATAACCAAAAATAATCACCTGCGCCGTTTGATCGACAACCGGTTTGGTGGTCGGCCGCGCCGGCGAGCTCGCCGGAGCACTTGCGGCTGGACTGGCCGCCGCTTTTGTATTTTGCGGCTGCGGTTTGGTGGCAAAATTCTCGTCCTTTGCGCAGATTAAGAGGCCGAAAGCTAGGAGCAACGGATGAACGACAGGTCGAGTACGCATAAAATATGGTAACGCCATTAATTCCGGTCGCACAAAAAACAAGCGGTTTTTTTGTGCGGATGCGGTAGAAGCGACCGTTCTCGTCAAAAATTTTTGCCGGAAAGACGCGTTTAAGATAAAATAATCGAAATGCCACGACTGATTCGACGCGTCCTCGCACTCGCTCTTTCAAGTTTTCTCGCCGCCTGCGCCACCGTTCCCACGGGGGTGACAAAAAATACAAGCAAGAGGTTTAACACAGTCGTTGTCGATGCAGGCCACGGTGGGAAGGATAGCGGCGCTTATCGTCGTTACGGCGGCGTGGAGAAGATCGCCACCCTGGATGTGGCGCGCCGTTTGGAGCGGAAGCTGCATGAGTCCCAATTGAAAACCGTGATGACGCGCTCGACCGACGTTTTCATTTCGCTTGATCAACGCGTCGCAATCGAGAATGCGGAGAAAAACTCCATTTTCGTCAGTATTCATTTCAACGATTCCCGCAGGCGCGGCATTCACGGCTTCGAGACCTACTACCATTTCGCCAATGCAGCCGAGCTGGCCAATCGGATTCAAGCGAAGTTGATGACGATTCCGCGTTCCGCGAACCGTGGCGTCCACATGGCTAATTTCCACGTCCTGCGTCTGGCGACTTACCCGGCTGTTTTGGTCGAATGCGGTTTCCTGAGCAATCGCCGCGAAGGTGGCGAAGCGCGTGACGCGGAGTATCGCGAATTACTCGCGGACAGAATTGCGGAGGCGATTATCGAACAACGCTACGGTCCGGGCGTCTATCACGCGCCGGCTGAGGCGGCCGTCTCGCCAAAACCGCCCAGCGAAGGGCCGAGTTTGGCGCCGGCCGCTCTTCGTCACGATTAAAATTCTTTGCCGCACTCTTCGCGTCCGATAGCCGCGAGGAAAATGATGGCGAGAAACACCACGCTTTCGACGAGCGCCATCGTCAGCGCGTAGTTCGGCTGGCCGTTCGCGCTGCGAAAATGTTCGGCTAGCCAGGCTTGCTGTTGTGCCGCATAAGCGGCGGCGAAATTTCCCAGTTGATAAGCCAAACCCGGGAACGTCCCGCGAAAATCCGGCGGCGATAATTCATTCAAATGCACCGGCACAACGCCCCACGCGCCCTGCACCATGAATTGCATGAGAAAGCCGCCCACGATCAGCAAAGCCGTGCTCGGCGCAAAAATCCAGATCGGAATCAGAAGCATTCCGCATATCGCCGATAAAATAATGGAGCGCCGGCGTCCCCATCGTTGCGACAGAAAACCGACCACGGTTCCGCCACAAATCGCGCCTAACGAGTAAATGATCGTGATCATCGATTTCGCGCTCACGCCGAAACCGCGCTGTTTCTCGAGAAACGTTGCGTAAAGATCCTGCGTACCGTGCGACATGTAGTTAAAAGCGGTCATGAGCAGAGCGGCGTAGATAAACAAACCGGCGTGCTGCCTGATAAAGGCACGGATGTTTATTCGTGCGACTTGTTTCTCTTCGCGATTGCGTTGCCAAACCGGCGACTCCGGAACGCGCGCGCGAATGTAAATGACGAGCAGCGCGGGCAACGCGCCCGCGATGAAGAGACCGCGCCAACCGAACATTGGAAAGACAATCCAGTAAACCAGCGCCGCGAGCAGATAACCGAACGCGTAACCTTGTTGCAAAATCCCGGAGAACAGTCCGCGCGCCTGTGTCGGTAGCGACTCCATCGCCAGCGACGCGCCGAGGCCCCATTCGCCACCCATTCCAATTCCAAACAACGCGCGCAATAGCAGGAAGATCGTGAAGTTCGGAGCAAACGCAGTCAGCAATTCCATGACCGAGTAAAAAATTATGTCGATCATAAGCGGGACACGCCGTCCGAATTTATCGCCGAGCAACCCGAAAATGAATGCGCCGAGCGGGCGCATCATGAGCGTCACCGTGATGGCGAAGGCCACTTGCGGAATGGTGTGACCGAAATCGTGCGAGATCGGTACCAGCACGAATGTGACTAGGAAAAAATCGAGAGCGTCGAGCGCCCAGCCGAGAAAACAGGCAACGAACGTGTTCCGCTGTTGGGAATTGAGCGACTTGAATAATCGGATCGCTTCCACGCTTCAGATTTAATTGTCAATCTTGTGATTGAAAAGCCCGCGTTGCAGCTGCTGGAGCCTGCCCTGAGCGAAGCCGAACGGGTCTTTGGCGGCGGAAAACCTGCCGTGCTAATATTTTCGCCAATGCGCTACCTTTTAAAAGCTCGCGTCAAGCCAGGAAAAAAGCCCGCTCTCATCGATGCGATCGACCAGCAAACACTCGGCCGCGGCTCAATCGCTGGCGATGAATACCTGCACAACATGCAGCAAGCGCGCGTGGACGATGCGGGTGTGCCGCGACTTGGGTTGAGACTTGTTTCTGTGATCCGCCGCTGGCGGAAGAACGCCCATACTGGGAAGAATACTTCGATTTGCTAAGGGTAAAGGACGTTGCACTCGCGACGCAATTGCCGGCATGAAAATGGAATAGAACCGTGCGCCTGCTGCGATTGTGATTGCACGCTACGGCTGGAAGAAAAACTTCGCCGTGCGGGCAAAGCGTTTCTGGAGCGACTCGCCACCAATGACATGGAGGGACACGCTCCGTCCTGTCCCAAATATTAGGCGCGCCGTCGTCGCCGCGCCCTCCAGCGCAAAGAAACACATCTACGTATCATGATGCGTCGATTTGTTCCTTGATCCCTGGCCCAAACCCCGCTTAGTTCTCAGTTTATTATGGCATCGGAACTCCATCCGCTGGAAACAGTGCTACGCGAGCGCATCGTCGTGCTCGACGGCGCCATGGGCACAATGATCCAGCACTACAAGCTGTCCGAGGCGGATTACCGTGGAAAACGGTTTCGCGATTGGAAAGGCAAGGACCTCAAGGGCAGCCTGGAGCTGCTCCTTCTGACCAAGCCCGAAATCATCGGCGAGATTCATTCGCAATATCTCGAAGCGGGCGCCGACATCATCGAGACAAATACATTCAGCGCTACTACCATCGGTTTACACGATTTTCTGTTTCGAGGAGAATCGGCAAACGGGCGTAAAGATCGGCAATTTTTTCAACGCGTGGTAAACGATATCGATCTTCGCGCGCTCGTCCGCGAAATGAACATTGCCGCGGCGAAAATCGCGCGCCACGCCGCGAATCGCGTTGGCGAAGAAACCAAAACTCGCCGATTTGTCGCCGGATCGATCGGTCCCCTTCCCGTCACCGCCTCTCTCTCCCCGGACGTAAATGATCCGAGCTTTCGCGCGGTGACGTTCGATCAACTGCGCCAGACTTATTTCGATCAGGTCAGCGCGCTCGTTGAAGGAGATGTCGATCTTCTACTCGTCGAGACAATCTTCGATACGCTGAATGCCAAAGCCGCGCTCTTTGCTATAGCCGAAGTTTTCGAAAAAAACGGAAAACAACTTCCACTCATAATTTCGGGCACGGTCACCGATCGTTCGGGCCGCACGTTGAGCGGCCAGACGGTCGAAGCATTTTTAATTTCCATCGCACACGCGCGACCGCTTGTCGTCGGATTGAATTGCTCGCTCGGGCCGGACGAGATGGAACCCTACATTGAGGAGCTGGCCCGCATTTCGCCCTACTACCTGAGTGCGTACCCGAATGCGGGTTTGCCGGACCCGCTTTCCGAAACCGGCTTTCCCGAACTGCCGGAAACACTCGCGCCAAAATTGCAGAAGTGGGCGAAGAACGGCTGGCTCAATCTGGTGGGCGGGTGTTGCGGAACAACCCCGGAGCACATTCGTGAAATTGCAAAGGCGGTGCGCGGTTGCCCGCCGCGGGAAATCCCAGGCCGCACAAACAGCGACGCGTTACAACTTTCCGGTCTTGAGCCGCTCAATATCACATCGGAGTTTGGTTTTGCTGTGATTGGTGAGCGAACGAACATCACGGGTTCGCCAAAATTTTCGAAGTTAATTCTTGACGAAGATTTCGAGGGCGCACTGACCGTGGCGCGCCAGCAAGTCCAGGGCGGCGCGAACATTATCGACGTCAACATGGACGAAGGGATGATCGATTCGGAGGCGGCCATGACCCGCTTTTTGAATTTGATTGGCAGCGAGCCCGACATCGCGCGGGTGCCGATCATGATCGACAGCTCGAAATGGAGCGTGATCGAAGCGGGTCTCAAGTGCGTGCAGGGCAAAGCGGTCGTGAATTCGATCAGCTTGAAGAACGGCGAAGAAGAATTTCTTCGGCAAGCACAACTTGTCAGGCGCTCTGGCGCCTCGGTGATCGTGATGGCATTCGACGAGCAAGGCCAGGCCGACACTTTCGAGCGCAAGATCGACATCTGCGCGCGCGTGTACAAATTGCTAATCGAAAAAGCCGGCTTTCCGCCTAACGACATTATCTTCGATCCCAACATCCTGACGGTCGCGACTGGCTTGGACGAACATCGCAATTACGCGGTCGATTTCATTGAAGCGACGCGCTGGATCAAAAGAAGTCTTCCAGGCGCGCGTGTGAGTGGCGGCGTGAGTAACATTTCATTTTCGTTCCGCGGCAACAATGCCGTGCGCGAAGCGATGCACGCTACGTTTCTCTTTCATGCGATCGGCGCCGGTCTCGACATGGGAATTGTCAATGCCGGCCAGCTCGCGGTTTACGAAGAGATCGCACCGGAGTTGCGCGAACGGGTCGAGGATGTGCTGTTAAATCGGCGGGCCGACGCGACCGAGCGGCTCGTCGATTTCGCCGAGAAGGTTAGGGCGAAGGACAAAACTCCGGTGAAAGATGAAGCGTGGCGCGCGGAGTCTGTCGAAGAACGACTGAAACACGCGCTCATCAAGGGCATCGTCGATTACATCGACATCGACACTGAGGAAGCGCGGCAAAAGTGTAAACGGCCGCTCGACGTGATCGAAGGCCCGCTCATGGCCGGGATGAGCGTGGTCGGCGATTTATTCGGCGCGGGAAAAATGTTTTTGCCGCAAGTGGTAAAGAGCGCGCGCGTGATGAAGAAAGCGGTCGCGTATTTGATGCCGTTCATGGAAGCGGAGAAATCGGCGGGCGCAAAACCGCAAGGCCGCATCGTCATGGCGACGGTCAAAGGCGACGTACACGATATCGGCAAAAACATCGTGGGCGTCGTGCTGCAGTGTAATAACTACGAGGTTGTCGATCTTGGCGTGATGGTCCCGGCCGCGAAGATTTTGGAGACGGCGCGCACCAAGAAAGCAGATGCGATCGGTCTGAGCGGACTGATCACGCCGTCGCTTGATGAGATGGCGCACGTGGCCCAAGAAATGGAGCGCGAGAATTTCGAGCTGCCCTTGTTAATCGGCGGCGCCACGACGAGTCGTGCGCACACCGCGGTGAAAATCGCGCCGCATTATCGAGCCAGTACGGTGCACGTGCTCGACGCCTCCCGCGCCGTCGGAGTAGTGAATTCATTATTGAGCGAACAATTAAAATCGGAATTCGCTGCGAAAACACGCGATGAATACGCGCGTTTGCGGGAAGAACATGCCGCGAAGGGTCGCGAAAAGAAATTACTCACGCTCACTTTGGCTCGCGCGAATCGGGCGTCGATTGATTGGAATACGTACCAACCGCCAAGACCAGAGTCTTTAGGCACGCGAGTGCTTAGCACCGTCACTTCGCCATGCGTCGCTCAGGATGACAAGATTGTGACGCCGATCACGTATATTTCGCTGAACACACTCGTCGAGTTCATCGATTGGTCGCCGTTCTTCCACGTTTGGGAATTACGCGGCCGTTACCCAGCGATCTTCGACGACCCGGTGATCGGGAAGCAAGCGCGTGAACTTTTTGATGACGCAGTGGAACTGCTCGATCGGATCGTCGCGAAAAGTCTGCTGACGGCGCGGGGTGTCTTCGCGTTCTGGCCGGCAAACGCCGTGGGCGACGATGTCGATCTTTATGTCGATGAAAAACGAGGCCAGAAACTTGCCACCTTCCATTTCCTGCGGCAGCAGATGCAAAAGCCGGCCGGACAATTCAATCATTGCCTGGCGGATTATATTGCGCCGAAAACCGATAGTCATAGACCGCCGCTACAAGATTATCTGGGCGGATTTGCGGTCACGATCCACGGCGCGGATGAATTGGCCAAGAAGTTTTCCGCCGAGCACGATGATTATAACGCGATTCTGACGAAGGCATTGGCGGACCGACTGGCGGAAGCGTTTGCCGAGCACTTGCACAAACAAGCGCGGATCGCGTGGGGGTTTGGGCGCAATGAAAATTTATCGCATGCCGATCTTCTTCGCGAAAAATATCGCGGCATTCGTCCCGCTGCGGGTTATCCGGCCTGTCCCGACCACGCGGAAAAACGGACTCTGTTCGATTTACTGGGGGCCGAAAATAAGATCGACATCAAATTGACCGAATCATTTGCCATGCATCCGGGTGCAAGTGTGAGCGGCCTTTATTTCTCGCATCCCGACGCGAAATATTTCGGCGTCGGACAAATCGCGCGAGATCAGGTGATTGATTATGCGGCGCGAACCGGCGAGACGATTGCGGCGGTGGAAAAACGGCTTGCGCCCAATCTGGGCTACGAACCTTAAAGCGACGTCGCCGCTTTGGTCGTGGCCGGCACGAATTTTACCGCTTCGCTTGAAGCAGCGACCGGATCTTTTTCCTCGGCGTCGTTTGCGACCGGCCAAACCACGTCCCAAGCGAGTCCGCATTTCTCCAGCAACCAGATGACGTAGCGAGTGACGTCGAATTCCCACCAACGCAAGCCGTGCGCGGCGCAACGCGGCTGAGCATGATGATTGTTGTGGTAACCCTCGCCAAACCCGACGACGCCGATCAGATAGTTGTTTCGGCTGTGGTCGGAGGTGTCAAAGCTGCGATATCCAAATCGCGGCATGTGGCAGATAGAATTGACCGCCCAAGTGACGTTGTAAATCAAGAGCATCGGCACGTAGATGCACCACAACATCCCGGCGAAACCGAAAGTAAGAAAAAGAACCGTGGCCACCGCCAGATGAGGCAGCACGTAAAGGGCTGAATTTTCCCATAACCGGCAGTACCAGATTTTGCGAACATCGGCGGCGTAGCGTTTTGAACGCTCGCGGAATCCGGGTGGCTTACGGACCAGCCACATCATGTGGGCGTAAGGAAATCCGTGCACCGGACTGTGTATGTCTTCGTCGGTATCGGATTTCAAATGGTGATAACGATGGTCACCAACCCACATGACCGGATCGCCAGCGAGGGTCACAGCCGAGCCAGTTGCAAAAAGGAACTTGAGCCACTCCCGCATTTCGAAGCCGCGATGTGTCAGATACCGATGCAAATAAAGTGTCGTGCTGATTCCGCCCCAGAAAAAGACCACCAGCATGACGGGCAGATAAGATAGGTGGAAACGGTGGAGAAGGCCGAGCACGCCCAAAACCTGCAACCCGATGAGGACAATGAAGATCAGCAGCTGGAGTTTTTCGTGCTTAAACATGCGGCGGCGGAATGAGGAGGAAACGAAGCAGCCAACCGGGCTGCAGCTAAGACCAGAACATCCACACTATTCCGCAATATGTGTGCCGCGGCAACTTCTTATTTGCCGACAGTGATTTCAATTTTTGTGAAAAAGTAGAGAACTTCACCGCAAAAACCCCGTATTATGCTTTTAGAAACCAGAGTTTTTACCCGCAACTGCGCTCGACCGGCTTTTGCCTAACAAACGAACAAATAACACCGTGTTCTACTTCCCATCGCAAAAACACTTCCATTCCCGGCTTGCGATCGCTCTCGCAGCCCGCAGATTACCTTATTCTCTATACGTTACGTGGGACGCCACGAAGAAATTTTCGTATAATTCTCTCATGAAACCAAAATCGGAGGCCTCGTTAGACAACGATGGAAATTACAGAATCGACATATAGACCGAAATTTGGCTTACTCGAAGGTGCGAGACTCTACAAAGAACTGCATAAGCGGGTAAGGGTAGCGCAGCTGTTTAAGCGGTCATATATGTTCTACGCACTGCATGCGCTCTGTGTTTTCATCGCCATCGCCATTATTTGGTATTTTCTCGTGGTCACTACGAATACGATTCTGTTTAGTGTATTCGCAATGTTGCTGGCGATGTGCTTAAGCCAACTCGGAGGGTACATGCACGATGCCGCGCACATGATGGTCTTGAAAACTAAAGTCATGAACGATGTGGCGGGAACGATTTGTGCGTCATTTATTTCCATGAATTACAATGCCTGGAAAATCAAGCACAATGCGCACCACGGGCATCCGAACCAGGAAGGACACGATCCTGATATCGACATTCCGCTTTTTTCGTTTACCGGCACACGGTACGCATCGAAAACGGGATTCGCACGGATGCTAAGACGTTACCAGGCCTACCTCTACTTTCCGCTAACATTCTTGCTCACCTACTCGTTACAATTCAAAAATAGCATCGAGTATCTTATTCGGGAGGTAAAAAGAGGTTTTCGCCTCAGTATCCTTAGCGAAATGTCGCTTTATTTGGGGGGCTTTTTTCTTTGGTATGTGCTTCCGTTCCTCGTGTTTGATCTTTTAAAGGCGCTGCTCTTTATCACGATCGTTCCAGTGACGGCCGGCTTTTACATTGCGAGTGTCTTTGCTCCGAATCACAAAGGGATGCCGGTTCTCGATCGAAATACCAGGCTCTCATTTCTAGAACACCAAATTATCACCTCTCGGAACATCGCTGACAATTGGTTAACCGACTTTGTGTACCTAAGTCTCAATTACCAAATCGAACACCATCTGTTCCCTGATTGCCCGCGGAATAAACTCAAGCTCGTGACACCGTACATTAAGGAACTGTGCCGTACGCATGGTCTTTCGTTCACCGTCGTCGGCCTGCGAGAGTCGTTCGGCGTGATTCTCAACGGACTAAGCAGCGTGGTCCGGGAGGCCGAGCATGCGGTAGTTTTCCTTGACGAAGCACAATAGATTTATGGCAACCTCAACGGATAGCTCGCCTACGATGGAGATCACCCAAATTGAGCATAAGGCAGGCAAGCTTTACAACGGTTTCAAACAAACTGTGGCGAGGTTGCTTGGAGAAGCAGATGTCTTGATCAACGGCGCTCGACCCTGGGATATTGTCGTGCACGATGACCGGTTCTACCGGCGAGTGCTGGCTAATGGGTCATTGGGGTTGGGTGAGTCTTACATGGATCAGTGGTGGGACTGTGAAGAAATCGATGAAATGATTGCGCGGCTCCTCGGAGCTGGCTTGGAAGAGAAAATCCAGCCCCGTAAATTTCTCTACTTGTTTCTCCTCGCACATCTCATGAATCCCCAACGCAAATCGAAAGCCTACGAGGTGGGTGAGCGCCATTACGATCTCGGTAACGATCTGTTTGAGCGAATGCTTGATAAACGGATGACCTACACTTGTGCGTACTGGAGCGGGCATCCGACCCCGCAGGGACTGGACCAAGCGCAAGAAGCGAAGCTTGAGCTGGTTTGTCGTAAGCTCGGACTAAAACCGGGCCAGCATGTGCTCGATATTGGCTCTGGCTGGGGCAGCTTCATGATTTATGCCGCCGAGAAGTACGGAGTCGCTGCGACTGGCGTCACCGTTTCAAAAGAACAAGTTGAGCTTGGCCGGAAACGAGCAGGAAACCTTCCGGTCACCTTCGAACTAAAAGATTATCGCGAGACGACCGGAAGCTATGATCACGTCGTCTCGCTCGGAATGTTTGAACATGTCGGACCACGGAACCACCGGACGTTTATGGAAGTCACCAACCGCGTCTTAAAAGATGAGGGACTCTTTCTCCTTCAGATCGCTGCCAGAAGCAATTCGAAAACGCTGCCCGATCCGTGGTCAGGAAAGTATATTTTCCCGAATACTCTGATCCCGTGTCTCGGCGAGATTGCCTCGAGCACTAACGGCCTCTTTGTCATGGAGGACTTGCACAACTTTGGCGCCGATTACGACAAAACGCTCCAAAGCTGGCACCGGAATTTCGAGGCGGCCTGGCCTGCGCTCAAGAACAAGTACTCCGACCGGTTTTACCGCATGTGGCGGTACTATCTTTTGGCTGCGGCTGGCCTATCGCGTTCCCGTACCGGACAACTGTGGCAAATTGTCTTCTCGAAGAAAGGTGTTCCCGGCGGATATCACTCCGTTCGCTGAACCCAGTTGCATTTCCTGTTGTGGCGGCGTGAAGTTTTCGGATGCGCGAAGTGGCGGCTCATGATAAGCATCACGCAAAGTTGCGGGGTGTAGCTTAGCTTGGTAGAGCGCGTGGTTTGGGACCACGAGGTCGCAGGTTCAAATCCTGTCACCCCGACCATCTCCGCCAAAAGAGGCCGGCAAACACCAGTATGTTTTATGTTTATGTTCTAAGGAGCCAGAAAACAGGTCTGCGTTACGTGGGATTCTGTGAAAATCTTGATGACCGTCTCCGACGTCACAACTCTGGGGAAGCGAAAGCTACGAAGCATGGCGTTCCATGGGCGCTGCTTCACAGCGAGAGCTTTTCGGAGCGCGGCGAAGCTGTAATAAAGGAACGCTCTTATCAGACCGGACGGGGGCGCGGTGAGCTTGACCGGCTCGAGGTAGAGCCGTCGCGCCGGCGACAGGTCGCAGGTTGGCGCCGCGGCGACTCACCCCGACCAAGTCAGGGAAGAACGAGATGACATTGATTAAGCTGGTTATCTTGGCGGCAATTGGCGGAGCAACGCTAACGTTGTCCGCGCAAGAGGCGGTGCGGCCGGACGTCGATCTTACCTCAAAAAGAAATGAGCAGAACCCTCCGGCTGCAACCACATCAACTTTGCCTGATCTTCCGGAGTTATCGCAACTCGATGAAATCTTCAAGCAAACCTCGCTTGGTAAAACGGCGGATGACTATCGACTACACCTCGAATGGAGACGGCTCCGAAACCAAGTGGCTAATAATGCAGACGTCATGGCTGCGAAGAAAGCGGCTGAATCGGCGCACACGGATTTGGAGAAGCGGGAACGGCTTCGGCAATACTATGGCATTTACTACGCGCACATGCAGGCGCTTGCCAAAGATCCGCAAGTAAAAAGCGGGCTCGATGCCATGCAGGCGGCGCATTTGGCGTCGCTCGCTCAGTCCCGAGTGCGCCCGTCGCCCTCGCCCGCGCCAAGCGCCTCTCCCGTCCCGAGCCCCGCCGAAGAGAACGAGCACTGATACGCTCGGTATTCAATCGATCGTCACGCTTGGGAAGACCGGCTTGCCGGCAAAGAACCGTGCCTTTAAGATCAGTGACTCGACAACGGCGCGTTCGTCTAGTGGTTAGGACACAGCCCTCTCAAGGCTGGTGCACGGGTTCGACTCCCGTACGCGCTGCATTGTTCGAGAGCTTCAGTATTTAGAGAGCGGCCGATTTCGGACAACGCCGGATTATTTTGCACCGTGGACGCCCGGTCGATAGATTCAACCCTTATGCCGTACAACGACATCGCGCCGCCAGCCGGCGAGAAAATTTCAAGAACCGACAAATTAAACGTGCCGGATCGGCCAATTATCCCGTTCATCCGCGGGGACGGGACCGGGCCGGATATTTGGGCGGCAAGCGTCCGCGTCTTTGATGCAGCGGTTGAAAAAGCGTACTCTGGCAAAAGGGAAATCTCATGGTTCGAAGTTCTCGCCGGTCAGGCGGCCAAGGACAGGTTCGACAATTGGTTGCCAGACGACACGATCGAAGCATTCCGCGAATTTTTAGTCGGCATTAAAGGTCCGCTCACGACCCCAGTTGGGGGCGGCATTCGCTCGCTCAACGTCGCGCTCCGTCAGCTTCTCGATCTTTTCGTCTGTTTGCGGCCGATCCAGTATTTCAAAGGTGTCCCCTCGCCCGTGAAGCATCCGGAAAAGGTGAACATGGTGATTTTCCGCGAGAACACGGAAGACATCTACGCTGGGATCGAATATGCGGCCGGCACGCCTGAGTCGCAGAAGATCCTCGATTTTTTTGCCAGAGAATTTCCCAAAGAGTTCGACAAGATCCGGTTCGGCACACGCGAGAAGGCGGCGGACTTTTGGGAAAAAGTGGGCGCGCCGGAGAAAGATAATGTCATGGTCGGTCTTGGGATCAAACCGGTCAGCCGGCACGGCAGCGTGCGCTTGATCCACAGCGCGATCAGTTACGCGATCCTGAACCAGCGCAAGAGCGTGACTCTGGTGCACAAAGGCAACATCATGAAGTTCACCGAGGGCGCGTTTCGCGATTGGGGTTACGAAGTCGCAAAACAATATTTCGGCGCCGAAGAAATCGAAGGCGGCCCGTGGTGCAAGATTCCAATGGGCAAGCCGGGCGCCGGCGTCGTAATCAAAGATGCAATCGCAGATATCACACTGCAGCAAGTCCTGACACGGCCAGAAGATTTCGACGTCATTGCCACACTAAACTTGAACGGCGATTACCTGAGTGACGCGCTCGCTGCACAGGTCGGCGGAATCGGAATCGCACCTGGTGGCAACATCAATTACATCACCGGCCACGCCGTTTTCGAAGCGACGCATGGCACGGCGCCGAAGTACGCAAATCAGGACAAAGTGAATCCCGGCTCCGTCATCCTGTCCGGGGAAATGATGTTCCGCTACATGAACTGGACAGAAGCCGCCGATCTTATTCTCAAAGGTCTAAACGGCGCGATTGCGAGCAAGCGCGTCACTTACGATTTCGCGCGCCTCATGGATGGTGCGACGGAGATCAAATGCTCGCAGTTCGGCGACAACGTCATCGAGCACATGTGACGGATAATGACCAAATCCGAATGACAAAGCTCGAAAGCCTGAATCAATGAAATGGATGTCGATCTCGTATTTTGGATTTTTGACTTCGTCATTTGATTAAAGAAAACTTATGCGCTTAACCGTAACCTACCTGCTTGTTTTCGTTGCCGGCATCGGTAGCGTCTTCGCCCAAAAACGAAACATTACCGAGAAAGATCTTTGGGAATTCGTCTGGATCGGCGATCCGCAAGTGTCCCCGGATGGATTCCGGGTTGCTTTTGTGTGCGTGACGGTGAACGAAAAGAAGGAAGGTTATAACACTTCGATCTGGTCGGTGCCGACAGCCGGCGGCGAAGATCCGCATCAACTGACCAAAGGCGACCATGATTCAACGCCGCGCTGGTCGCCGGACGGGAAGTATCTGCTCTTCCTGCGCGCGACTGAAAAGGACGGCAAGCCGGAGCCGCAACAATTGTCGATCTTGCCGATGGCTGGCGGCGATTCGTTTTCGTTCACCGATTTGCCAAAAAGTACAGGCAATCCTGTCTGGTCGCCGGATGGAAAATCGATTGCGTTCACGAGCGACACGAATGCGGATGATCTGGCAAAACAGGAAAAGAAAAAGCGCAAGGAAGAGGAATTGAAAAAGGCGGTGAGCGAAATCCCTCCCTCGCCTTCAACCGAATCTTCAAAGAAACCGGCGGAGAAAAGCGGCCCGACCAAGGACGAGGGCGAAAAAGCGGCCAGGAAAGTAGAAGCCGAGACTGAACACGAGAGCGACATTCACGTGATCACGCGTGCTGTGTATCGGGAGGACAACGAAGGGTATGCCGACCCGAAGCGCAGGCAGCATATCTGGGTGGTGCGGGCCCCGCGCAGCGCGGAGGAAAAAGTGCAGCCGCGACAACTTACTTTCGGCGGGTTCGACGAAGGCAACGTGATGTGGGCAAAAGACGGCGCGCAGATTTACTTCACGTCGCTAAGGGTGGACGAGCCATATTACGAACTGCCAAAGAGCGAGCTCTACTCTATCGGCATAAACGGCGGAACTCCGACGAAGCTGAACACGATCGACATGGAGGTGGGCGACTTGTCGCTCAATCCGGACGGCAAGCAAATAGCCTTTGTTGCCTCGACAACGCAGCCAATCACGTCATACACGCAGCCCGACTTGTGGATTGTCGATCTTTCGCCAAATGCGAAACCGCGTAATGTCACCGCCAAGTTTGACTATGACGTGGGCTCCGGCGTTTTTGGCGATAATGCCGCCCCGCGCGCCAGCGGTCGGAACGTTCCGTTGTGGACTCCAGACGGACGCAATTTGATTGAGGTTTATGGAAGAGAGGGCAAGACGATTCTCGCGTCGTTCGACGTCGCTACTGGCGCGTCAACCGATCTGACGCACGGTAACCAAGCGGTCGGAAATTTTCGCGCGTCGACCGATGGCTCGAGAATTATCTACACGGTATCCACGCCTACACGCATCAATGATTTGTTCATCTTGCACACTGGCGGCGGCGAGCCCGCGCAGTTAACCAACATCAATGAGAAACTTTTTTCACAGCTCAACCTGACCGAGCCGGAAGAAGTTTCTTACAGGAGCTTTGACGGCAAAAGCATCCAGGCGTGGGTGCAGAAACCGCCCGACTTTAATCCTGCGAAAAAATATCCGCTCATCCTGAACATTCACGGTGGACCGCATGCAGCCTATGGATATATCTTCGAACACGAGTTCCAGTGGATGGCCGCGAAAGGTTATGTCGTGCTCTATCCGAATCCGCGTGGCAGCACCACCTACGGTCAGGATTTTGGGAACGTGATTCAGTACCATTATCCGGGCGACGATTACAAAGATTTGATGGCCGGAGTGGATGAGGTGATTCGGCGCGGTTACATCGACAAGAACAAACTGGGCGTGACCGGCGGGAGCGGCGGCGGATTGCTTACCAACTGGGTGGTAGGACAAACGACGCGGTTCGCCGCAGCCGTTTCGCAACGCGACATCGCCAGTTGGATGAACTGGTGGTACACGGCCGACCTTACTCTCTTTCAGCCGACGTGGTTCAAAGCGCCGCCGTTTGACGCCGAGCAAGAATTCAAGGCGCGCTCGCCGCTCACCTACATCAAGAATGTGAAGACACCGATGATGTTCATTCTGGGCGAGTCCGATTTCCGCACACCACCGGGCGCAGGCGGGGAAGAAATGTTCCGCGCGCTAAAGTTCCGCAAGGTCCCGACCGTGATGGTGCGTTTTCCCAATGAATCGCACGAGCTTTCGCGTTCTGGCCAACCGTGGCATCGCATCGAGCGATTGGAAAATATTGTCGGCTGGTTTGATCATTGGCTCATCGGCGTACCGAAGTCGGAATATGAAGTTGCCTCGCAAGAGGAAGTGCCGATTCGGTCAAACGCCGTTCCCAGAAAACAACCGACACCGTCACGATAGTTGTTTCAAGGCGCCTACTGCGGTTAGCTTAATCATGGCTTCCTCCTCACTCTGGCAACGTTTCCAGCGATATTTTCTCCGCTACGACAAGCTCGATTTTTCCATCGACATCAGCCGGATGAAGTTTCCGGACGATTTTTTCGAGAAAATGCAGCCCAAGATCGACAAGGCGTTTGCCGCGATGCGGGAGCTCGAGGCGGGAGCGATCGCCAATCCGGATGAAAAGCGAATGGTCGGTCATTATTGGTTGCGCAATCCGGCACTGGCACCGAACAAGCAACTGCGCGCCGATATCGAAGAAACGAACAAACGCATCAAAAGCTTTGCGGCGGATGTTCATGCCGGAAAAATCGCGGCCAAAAATGGAAAACGCTTTGAACACATCCTCCTCATCGGGATCGGCGGCTCGGCGCTCGGACCGCAATTCGTGGCCGACGCACTCGGATCACCGCGCGATCCGATGGACATTTATTTTTTCGACAACACTGATCCCGATGGTTTCGATCGGGTCTGCGGCAAGATGGACAAAGAACTTGGGCGGACGCTCGTGATCGTCGTTTCGAAGTCTGGCGGCACGAAGGAAACGCGCAACGGGATGTTGGAAGCGGAAGCAAAATTCAAAGCGAAGGAGTTTCAATTCGGCAGACACGCGGTCGCGGTGACCGGCGTGGGCAGCGACCTGGACAAATACGCGACGAAAAATGGATGGCTGGCGCGTTTCCCGATGCACGATTGGATTGGCGGACGAACCTCCGTCATGAGCGCGGTTGGGCTGGTGCCGATGGCGCTCGAAGGGTTTAATATCGACAACTTCCTATCAGGGGCCGCGGCCATGGACGAACGGACGCGTGTGCCCGATATCGCGCAGAACGCAGCGATGCTTCTGGCGTTGATGTGGTGCTACGCTGGCAACGGTCGTGGCGAAAAAGACATGGTCATTTTGCCGTATAAGGATCGGCTGGCCTTGTTCAGCAAATATTTGCAGCAACTCGTGATGGAATCGTTAGGCAAAGAAAAAGACCTTGATGGAAACGTCGTTCATCAAGGCATCGCCGTTTACGGGAACAAAGGGTCGACCGATCAGCACGCTTACCTCCAGCAATTGCGCGACGGTGTTTTGAATTTCTTCGTCACTTTCATCGAAGTTCGCAAAGATCGACATGGTATAGCCTTCGAAGTGGAGGACGACATTACCAGCGGCGATTATCTTCAGGGATTCCTGCGCGGGACACGCAGTGCATTGTATGAGAGCGGCCGTGAATCGATCACGATGAGCATCCCGGAAGTGAACGCGTTTAACGTCGGAGCATTGATCGCGCTCTACGAGCGCGCGGTCGGTTTCTATGGATCCCTCGTCAACATCAATGCTTACCATCAGCCTGGAGTGGAGGCAGGGAAAAAGGCGGCGACAAAATTGTTGCAACTGCAAAAACAGGTGCGTGAAAACCTTAGCGCCGCTGCCGGGAAAACGGCCGAAGAAATTGCCCGCGCCATCGACGGCGATCCCGAAGACGTGTTTCACGTTCTGCGTCATCTGGCGGGCAATGATTCGCATATCTGGGTTGCCGAAGGCGAACAGCCGGGCGATGAGACGTTTTCACTCCGAGAATAGCGATAACTTTGCGCCGAACTATGGCAAGCGCGGGCCCCGAGAACCAAGGTGATTCGTTAAGTGTTCCGTGGATCGATATCGTGCGGTTCGTTCGGCAACTGAGTCACGATCTGCGCAATCATTTGAACGCAGCCGAGCTGCAAAGCGCCTATATCGGCGAGTTGACCGCGGATGCGGAAATCAAGGCCGAGATCAAACGGTTGCGCGAAGCGCTCTCTGGGCCAACCACGATTTTGCAGAAGGTGTCCGCGGGATTGGGTCAGATTAAAACGGAATTCATGCTTTATGGAGCCGCGGATTTTATGGAGGACCTGCGCAAGAAGGTCGCGACTGATTTCCCGCAGGAGAGTGCGGCCATCAGTTGGGACGTCCACTTGAGCGGGACCATCCTCGAGGTCGATCCGCAACTGCTGCAGCAGGCGTTCATCGAACTTTTCAACAACGCTTTTCGACATGCGCGTGGCAAAGGTACGCTCGGTGTCATCGCGCAGATCGACAATGACCGATTTGTCTTCACGCTTCGCGAGCCAAAATCGCGATTCGAATTATCTACCGAAAACTGGGGACGCAAACCGCTTCGGGAGATCAGTCCCGGCCATTATGGACTTGGACTAAATCTTGCGCGCATTATTGTCGAAGCTCACGGCGGCAAGTTGCGCGCCCATTATGATCCAACGGAATCGGTTCTGGTCACGACAATTACGTTGCCTTTGTCCGCAAAAGAGGGTTGAAGTATTGGGCCTGAATCTTGAACCGACCAATTCTAGAAGCGGTCAACCGCAAACGGGTTTGGCGCGAGCATCATCTCCATGACAACAGCGCAGCGCCGAATTCTGATCATTGACGATGAGCGGCCGATCCTCTTCACGCTGGAGGCGCTTCTCGGCCGCTACGGTTACCAGGTTGAGACTTCCGGCACCGCTTCGCACGGCCTTCGATTGTTGAAGACGAAGTCGCCTGACTTGGTTTTGCTTGATCTACAGCTACCCGACGCGGAAGGGCTGCAAACACTCGATCAAATCAAAGCTGAGTCTCCAGGGACCCAAGTCATCATTTTGACGGCGCACGATTCCTTGAGCAACGCGATCGAGTCGATCAAGCGCGGTGCTTTTCATTTCATCAGCAAACCGTACGCGCCAGAAGAGTTGCTGAGTTTGGTCGAGAAAGCTTTGGAAAAGGAATTGCTTCTCCGCGAGACGAAAGAACTGCGGCAGAAAACAGAACAACTGGAGAAGCGTCTTGAAATTGCCGAGACGCGGCTGGCTCCTGTTTTTAAAAGCAAGGTGATGCAAGAGATCGAGGAACTGATCGAAGCGATGGCGCCTTCGGAAGCAAATGTCTTAATCACGGGGGAAAGCGGGACGGGCAAAGAAGTAATCGCCAATGTGATCCACACGCGCAGCCGTCGCGCTGCCAAACCGATGGTAAAGCTCAACTGCGCCGCATTTCCACAGACGATGATCGAGGGGGAACTCTTTGGCTATGTAAAAGGGGCGTTCACCGGCGCGATGAACGATTTTCCGGGAATGATCGCCGCGGCCGGTGGAGGCACTTTGTTTCTCGATGAGATTTCCGATATGCCAGCGGATTTGCAGACGCGTTTTTTGCGCGTGTTGCAGGAGCGCGAGTACCGGCCGCTGGGCAGCACGCGCACGCTCAAGGCCGATTTCCGCGTTATCGCCGCGACCAATCGACCCGTAGCACAAGCGCTCGCCGAGAATCGCCTGCGCTCGGATTTGTATTATCGGCTCAATACATTTCAGATCGAAGTGCCGCCGCTACGAGAACGAAAACAGGATATTCCGCCATTGGTCGCTTCGTTTGTGAAACAATTCGCGCAGCAACTGGGCAAACCCGAGCCAACGATCGCGCCGGATGCTTTCGAGAAATTGCTCGACTACGCCTGGCCAGGTAACGTGCGCGAATTGCAGAATGCAATGGAGTACGCGGTGGTCCTGGCGCGGCACAATCTGATTGGCGTGAAAGAGTTGCCCACAGAATTACAGTTGGCCAACGCGCTGCAGCAGACCGAGCGCGGAATTGCGCAGCGAGCCGGCGTGCAGACCCTGGATGACATGGAGCGGAACACAATTCTTCAGGCGCTCGCGCAATGTCATGGGAACAAGAAGAAAGCCGCCCAGCTTCTCGGCATCCAGCGGCCGACGCTTTACAATAAAATGAAGCGTTACGCGATCGAGCTGTGACGAAGTCGATTGCGTGTAGACTCTGTCAGCCGCCTTGGGCCCCCGCCTCTACGCCTTCGTTGGCGGTGAGAACATCCCGCGCTAAGATCGACAATCACCATGTCTCGCCATCTCGAACAAGTTCTGGCGCACGCCGAGAACCAACTCGCCGCCACCGGCGCAAGACGTCCGACGGAAGTTCTTCCGTTCTACAGAAAATTTCTGAAGATCGAAGAACATCGATTGCGCCTGAAACACCGGGCTGGTGGTGGTGGCCGTGAAATTTGTGCGCGACGGGCCGATCTAGTCGATGTTCTATTGCGACACGTTTTCACCGCTGCGACCACCTCAGCGGAGAGCGAGGAGAAGGCAAAGCTGCCGCTCGCCCTTATCGCGCTTGGCGGGTATGGCCGGGGAGAGCTCAATCCTTTTAGCGATGTCGACGTCATGCTCTTGCATGGCAAAAGCGCCGGAAAAGTCCCGCCCTACCTCGAGCAAATCGTTCAGCAAATTCTCTATTTGCTCTGGGATATCGGTTTCAAGGTCGGTCATTCCACGCGCTCGATTAAGGAGGCCATCACCCAGGCCAATCGCGACATGCGCACAAAAACCTCAATGCTCGAGTCGCGTTATCTGGCGGGAGATGTCGAGCTGGCGCGAGAATTTCGAGACCAATTCCGCTCAAAATGTGTGGCCGGCAATGAGCGGCGCTACGTCGAGATGCGGATGCAGGACCAAATCGCGCGCCACAGAAAATTTGGCGACAGCGTTTATATGCAAGAGCCACACCTGAAAAGCGGATGCGGTGGTTTGCGCGATTATCAAAATCTGCTCTGGATGACTTATTTCAAGGAAGGCGCCCTGACGACGACTCACCTTGTCGGAAAAGATTGGTTGAGCGAGTCCGATCAGCGCCGGATCGAGCGGGCTTACGATTTCCTTCTTCGCATTCGTACGGATCTGCACTACGCCACGGGGCGGGCCACAGACTTTCTGCATCTTAATATGCAGGAGCAGATCGCAGAACGCTTGAACTATTCCTCGGAGCGGGGGCAGCTCCGAAGCGAGGCGCTCATGCGGGAGTACTATGAGCACACACGAAACATTTTTCGCGTGACGGAGCGGATCACAGAACAATTTGCGAGCGGACGGGCCACGGAAAGAACACGTTCCCTTTTCAGTTTTCTGCCGTTGGTGCGCAGCGATGAGACGCGGGTTGGGCCGTTTTTCATTCGCAACGGACAACTCAACACCGATCAACGCGATCTCTTTCACAAAGACCCGGCGCAGATGATGCACGTGTTTCAGCTCGCGCAGCAGCGCGCTCTGGATGTTAGTCCGGACCTGGCGGACCTGCTTAACCGAAGTCTCAGGCAAATCACGCGTACATATCAATATGCCAAAGCCCCGCGCGAAGTCTTTAAGACGATCCTATCGCAAAAGGGGGAAGTGGGACGCGTCCTTCGGATGATGCATCGCGTGGATTTCCTCGGACGCTACATTCCCGAGTTTGGCCAACTGACCTGCCTTGTGCAACACGAGTTTCGTCACCGTTACACGGCGGACGAGCACACACTGGTTTGCATCGACAAACTCGACGCGCTGGCGCAGACGGCTGATCCGAAACTGGTTTCGTATCGGAAGCTCTTTGAGCGACTTGACGATCCTTTTATTCTTTACCTGGCGCTGCTTTTGCATGACACGGGCAAAGCAGTGGGGGCGCGGCCGCACTCCGAAGCGAGCGCGCTTTTTGCCCAGCGCGTCGCAACGCGTCTTCAGTTGTCTTCCGAGCAGCGCAAATCCCTTATTCTTCTCGTCGACCATCACCTCACGCTCTCCAATATTGCGCAACAGAGAAATCTCGATGATCCAGCCACGGTAGTGGAGTTGGGCAACATCGTGAGGGATCAGAAGAACTTGAATACACTGATGCTCCTCACTTTGGCTGACGGCCAGGGCACGAGCGCGGAAGCATGGTCGGACTGGAAGGAATCGCTCGTCTGGCAACTTTTCGATGCGACTTCGCAATACCTCGCCGACCAAAAATCCTACTACGAACAAACAAAAATCGGGCGTGAAAGCCTGCAACGCTCCATCGCCGATAATCTTCCCCGCGATTATGGGGAGGAGGTTGAAGCGCACTTTGACTTCATGCCGGACAATTATTTTCGCGCTTTCAACGTTCCCGAAATTGTCGGGCATCTTGAACTTTTTCGCGCATTTCTCGAGAATGTATCCCTCCGGGGCGACCAGCCGTTGGCTCCGGCGATCAACTGGAAAGCTTTTCCCGAGCAGGGTCACAGCATCGTCAGCTTCTGCACTTGGGACCGCGAACAACTGCTGGCCAAAATCGCCGGCTCGTTTTCGGTCGTCCCAATTAATATCTTGAGCGCGGACATTTTTTCCCGCGGAGACAACGTCGTTCTCGACATTTTTCGAGTTTGCGACACAAGAGCGCGCGCGGTTACCGACAAGGCGGAGCTTGAGCTGGTCGAAAAAACCTTGCATGCCGCGCTCGAGAGCGTGGACTTCGATTTTGGGCAGTTAATGGAAAAGGCGAGGGGTCAAAGCCGGCATCGTCTTGTGCAGGAAATAGAATTTCCCACTCGCATCGGGATGGATAACAGGGCACATCCCACTCACACGCTCATCCAAATTCAAACGCCGGACCGTCTCGGCTTGCTCTACGATCTTCTCGCCTGCCTCGACCGCGAAGGCGTTTCCATTGCGCTCTCGCGCATCAGCACGCAGAATGGAGCGGCTATTGACACTTTTTATGTCGCTGACTGCTCCACTCGGAGCAAAATCACCGATTCACAACGCATCGCCACGCTCCAAAGACACCTGCAGCGGGCGGCGGTGAGTGTGCTCGAGCACTGAAATCGCTGGCTCGTTTTTCCCCGCTCTCTATCGTCTCGCACCTGCATGGACGTAATGATTCTCGCTGCTGGTTATGCCACCCGCCTTTATCCACTCACGCTCGACAAGGCCAAGCCGTTACTGGAAATCGCAGGCAGGCCCATGATCGAATGGGTCTTGGATAATCTAGCCGATGTTCCGAACCTCGAAACTGTTTACATCGTAACCAACAACAAGTTCGCGAATGATTTTCAGGCTTGGGCAGTGCGTTATCAAGATCGACAACCAGCGCTCAAGCTCAAAATCATCGATGACGGTTCGAAAAGCGATGACGATAAATTAGGCGCGATCGGAGATATTAGTTTTGTGATTACCCAAGAGAATTTGGCGGAGAGCGATTGGTTGATCATAGCAGGCGATAACCTGTTTAACGAATCGCTCCGGGGCTTTGTTGACTACGCGAAGAAGACCGTAGCGACGGTTGGCATTTATGACATCGGCGATCTGGAGGCGATTAAAAAATATGGCAACATCACGATCGATTCGAACAGCACCATCACGCACTTTGAGGAAAAGCCGGAGAAACCGCGAAGCACTCTGGCCGCCCTTGCGGTTTATTATTACTCGCGCGAAGCGGCCGCCCTCCTGACCACCTACCTTGCCGCGGGAAATAATCCCGATCAGCCGGGCCTGTTTGTGCAATGGCTTTACCAGCGCAAGCCGGTGAAAACTTTCCAGATCAAAGGGAAATGGCTCGATATCGGAAGCAAAGAAACGCTGGAAGAGGCCAATGAGATCTTCGCGAAGGGGTAGCGGCGCTTTATGAGCGTCGCACTAATTTTGATCGACGGTCATAGACCGCCGCTACAGCAATCTGTCGGTCTTATTTGAGTCGACCTTCATCGAATTCGATGAGATCAAAGTAAGTCCGAATATCCGTGCGACCTTCGCCGCCCGCTTCTTCGAGAAAATGCAGGAAGCGCGCTTTTTTTGCGGCGGTGTCCGGGTGACGGGAAATCATCACCTCATTCCATTGCTCGATCGCTTCCGGAGAATGCTTGACGCCACGTTCCTGCACCCAGGTTAAAACGGCATGATCGTCATCCAGGTGCTGCGCCGCTTCTTCAAATGCATCCGGGTTGAGTTTTAAAAACGCGAGCAAATGCTTGTCGAAGCCGACGGTTTTGTAATTGTAGCCGTTGAGCAGGCCTTTTCGGTGCAATCTGGCTTTGTCGATTAAACGCGGCAGATGCACGTACCCGCCGAGTCTTTCGTAGGGACTGCGTGGACGCAGTTTTTGCATCGACGCGAAGCTTTAGGTGGCGGGCAGAGGGTGCGCCGCGGTTCCCGGGATGCTGGATTCGAGTGTACTCGCGGCTGCTGGTTTTTGCTCCGGCAACAATTCGGCTTGTGTAAGATCGGCCTGTCCAATCACAAGCTGGCCGGAAAAGACCCCGCCTTTGTCGATCGTGATCGATTTCGCGGTTACATTGCCGTCAAGCACTCCGGTTTTATGAACGTTCACGGCGCCAGTGGCAATTATTTCTCCGGACATCCGTCCTTTTATGTCGATGTTCGCCACTCTCACGCGTCGGTAACATTGCACGTCGGCTTTTCGCTCAATGCAGACATAATTGGCGACAAGGCGTCCCGGGATTTTTCCGGCGAAGTTAATTGTGGCTGAGGTCTCGCACTGGAGATTGCCGCGCAACTTGCCCTCGAGCAGGGCCGACCTGCAAACAACACTTGTGCTGCTAAGATCGCCTTTGGCCATCAGATGAACATCGCCCCGCGTTCGAATCGATCGGCTAAAGTTGGTTGCAATCTTGTAATCGCGGAGATCGATGTGCGCACTGCAGCCCGGGCAGTTTGTCGATGTTGCGGCGTCGCTGACTTCGTGTTTGCGCTTGCACTCAAAGCAGCCTACCACCCGAGTTCGTTGCTTGTTCCAGAGACCTTCAAGTTTGCGAAAACCGAAAGGTTCCAGCGTCGCGGCAGCTTGGTCTTTAGTCTGGAGCTTTAGTCCTGGTCTAGGCGCAAATGGAGAGAAATAGCGGCCGCACTGGCGGCAGAGCGTGCTCTTCGCCGCCGCATACTCCATCTGCTTGAAGCCACAGTGTGGACATTCCACACTGAGCTTGGCAGGCGACGGCTTGGCCACTGTTTTGCTAAGCGAAAACCCCTCTCTTTATGTGCGAGCGGCAAAGGCGGCTTTGACCGGCTCATCGTGCCGGACAATTTCCGGCCGCCCTGTTACCGGTTTTGCCGGGCTTGTTCCGCTGGTCACTTCCGATTTTCCAATAAAGGTTGCTCCCTCTTCGATGACAAGCCGGGCCGCTTTCAAATCTCCCTGCAGGGTGCATTTTGCTTTTAGCTCGCAACGCTCGGCCACGGTGATGTTGCCCTGCACCTTCCCAAACACCGTGATCGACTTGGTCTTGATCTCGCCTCGGATATCGGCATTCTCGCCAATCGTTAGCACACCATCAGAATTGATTTCTCCTTCAACCTTCCCGTCGATAAGAAGTTCTTTCTGAAATTTGATCGAGCCTTTGATTTCGACATCGCTCGAGAGGATGTCTTTGCCGGAATGTTCTGCCATATGTTTTTGGTAGTCAGTTGTGGATGGTGATGTGTTTGATTGTTCGCCCCGCGCAAGCCGGTTGTAGTCATCCGCAGCTGAATGCGGCGACCCTTCTTCCATCGCCGGCATTGATTTTTGCGGGATGAATTTTCTTAACACGCGCTATTATTGTAAAACTCATCGATTCTGTCAACGTATTCTCATAGGAAATCCACCACTTTTTCACCGATTATTACCAACTCGATAGAGTTTGCCGGCCCCATTTTGAGCCGAAAACGCCAGGAATCGCGGCACCTGGGCGGATGTTCTGTCTAGAACCGAGCACAGCGCTTGGCGCGGCACGGCCACACCCAGCACTGCCGCGGAATTTCGTGCCACTCGTTCGGAATCGTAAGCCAGCACCCATGTCACCTTATGCTCGCCCAGAATGACCCGTGCCATTCCCCAATCTTCCGCAAGAAAAAAGCGCGCACTATCCCCGACTCCCTCCAGGCTCTCGTGCGAACTGCCGGCCACCCCGGGTTGACCCGACCAATACGCAATGGATGGAGAAATCCACCACGGTGCGAGAAACGGATGCGCCTCCGACGATTTCAAATTGATCGCCAGATCGCGCAACTGCACCGATTCATTGCGCTGCTCCACTCGGCGCCCGTACTCCGTCTCGTTCGGCCAAAGCCGTTCGTCCCAATCACCAAGAATCGGAAAGATCGACAATGCAAAGGCAATCCAAACCGCGGTTCGTGATTTGATCGGCTCCAGTAAAAGGGGAAGCGCGATCGCGAAGATCGACATGAAAAAATAAGCCCAGCGCGCCTGCCAGATTGTGAAGCAATAGGTCGCCAGGAGAAGTGCGAGAATGAATATTGCTTGAGCGCGACCGCCGGGCGCGCCTTTATTTGGCTCTCGGGCAAGAACCCAAATAAGCAACGGCGCCACCGCAATCATGTACCCGGCCCAGTGAAACCAGATCGAATTCGCCGGCCAGACGCGAGCGAGTTCGCCAATCGAGCGGGACCAGTTCCGGAAAAGCTCTCCGGAATGAAAGATCGACAACTGCGGCCCGCGTCTCTCGACGACGAATGCAAACGTAATGATTGCCGCGAACAAGATCCAGCCGATGCGCCGATCTTTCGCAAAAAGAAGATGTCGATCTTGCAGCCCCCTGGTTGCAAGAACGATGAGGAACAAGACCAGCGGTTCATAAAGCGATACCCAGATCGCCAAACCCCACGCAACGCCACTCAGCGTAGACCATGCTATACGTGAATCACGTATAGCATTGGATTTTCGGGAACTTCCACCTTGCCAGGCCCATTCCGCGCAGATCGCGATGGTGACGAGCAGGATCGAGAGCGATTGATGGTCGGGTCGTCCAAGCTCCGTCGCGTGAACGAGCATTGGGCTGATGGCGTAGAGAATGAGCAGCGCCCAGCGATAACGGAATTTCATTAGTTTCGACCACCACCAGAGAAACCAGCCGCCGAGCAGTCCGAGCAGCGGCGAGATGAACGCGCCGGCAAGATCGGTCGCGTGCACGGTGAAGGGCTTGAGCAAGATCGACAATGTGAGAATGAGATAATCGAGCGGCGCAGTCGTGTGCGGAGTTGTGCCGCGCGGATAATTTTCGAAATTGTGATGACGCACGATCAAGCCCGGATGTTGCTGGCACATGCGAACGCGCGTCATCCGCGCGTAACAATCCGGATCGGTGAAATAAACGTTCCCGGCAGCGAACACGTCCTGATAATTCGCGCACCGGGTTGCCAGAACGAGCGCGCTTAAGATCGCGATTTCAATTACGACGCACGTTCCCCGCACAACGCGCTGAAAAGGAATTTTCAAATCCGTCCTCTGATCTCCGTCTTCTGATCTCTGAAATTGGGCCCGCCAGGATTCGAACCTGGGACCAAGGGATTATGAGTCCCCTGCTCTACCGCTGAGCTACAGGCCCGTATAATTATGAGAGTAAAACATAGCAGCCAGCTCGTAACCAACATCAAACCAACC